>OBEQ011587989.1_pt1 | contig 16693 bp, 19 predicted proteins | sample 1670901 | NCBI WGS metagenome assembly OBEQ01 (sample SAMEA104232315, study PRJEB22302) | groundwater metagenome | biome: forest; feature: aquifer; material: groundwater | place: USA | collected 2011-08-07 | depth 5.4 m
AAAATCCATTGATCCAGATACCGGTTTTATCCTGTTTGCTATTAACTATTGTGTTTAAATACTTGTATAAACTCTCAATGGTCGATTGAGTAAAAACATACTCGTCAATTTCGATATTTACAGTTTCAATATCCTGCTTACTGACTACTACAGCCGGATTAATCGCTCTATCGATATCTTTAGAGAATAATTCTTTAATATTCATAGTTGATTTCACTTCTTAAGTAGGATAGCTCTATACAAATCTTCGTTGTTAATTTCGTTAAACAAATAGTAATGGTTATCTTTAAATTCACCGGGATAAAACACAATTATTTTATAATTGCCACCAAGAATATACTGTTCAAATCGTTTGATGAACTCGCTGGCACGTAAATAAGGGAACATGGAACCAAATCCATGCACTAAAACAAATACTTTCTTATACTCACTTGGTAGGTTAAAATGCTCGATTATTTTATGATCGATAACTTTTAGGAATAACTGACTGTCTGCAATATCCTTCAATCCCCTGTACGCTTTTTCTGTTTCACCACGACTTTCCTGTTGCATAAAAAGGTCTATATAAGATTCATCACCTAATTTTTCTTTTTTCAGGTATTCAATAAATTCATGGTAAATGTTGATCACCATACATTCCTGAAATATATCAGGACGAACGAGGCGATTTTTCATCTCTTCAATTTCAGATCGGACTTCGTATTCTTTGTCCGGTGCATAGGGGAAAATGTAGGCAGGAAAGAACAGATTACCGGTATCCGGATTCTGAAATTCTTTTTTTGATAATTCATCAAATAAGTCTGATATCTTCATTCCATTCCTAATATTTGATCTCGTTCATTTTTATTCAGCAGGCATAATTCTAAAAACCATGCTTCCCCTACCGTAAGAAAACCTTTCCAAAAAGATAATGGTATTTGAATTGGTGTTATTTTATTGTCTTTCATAATGCCAGCCTGCCGAAGGAGGAGCAGGATCGTACTTTTAATTTTCTCTTTCGTTGATTCAGTCCATACTTCGATTTCAGGGTGGACTTGACTCTTTTTAGCGAAGAATACATCAATATCATTTTTTGTCAGTTCATAGTTAAATGAACGATGCTTATTCAAAACAACTTCCGATTGAAAATCAAGTAAAAGTGAATAGGTCTTTAAGCAAACATAAAAGAGAAGCACTCTTTTTTCAGAATCAGATAGGGTTTTATAAAATTTCCACAAATTACTAGGGACGGATTGTACTCTCTTGAATACTTCAGATAATACTCTTTTACGAGAACTCTCTGAATTTATTTTTAGAATGTTCTCCTTAATAATATTCTCCTTCTTCTGAAGAAGATCACCCTCAATGATTATATCGATTAGATAACTGAATTCGTCATAAAGCAATGAACCAGCGGTAAACGAAGCCGAATATTTTGTCTCTATTGTTTTAATAATTAAATCTCCATAACGAATTCTATACAGTCAACTTGTAGAAATAGAGCCTGTTGTCAAATATACCCTACAATTGAGTATTTATATCTCAGAACTGTAAAATGTAGAGAATACCGCATAGAATTGCAAGAAAAGGAGGTAAAAATAATGGGTAGGAACAGCTAGAGAAAAGTAGTAATTATTTTAATGAATTAGATTTCATTAAATATTTATTATCATGGCTAAAGAATTTATTAACTTTCTTCACATACTCTTCAAAATCCCTCTCTATTTTCTGTTTATTCATTCTAAAATAAAAATCTGGTACTTTTGCATTCTCTTGCCTGGTTAGAAATATTTCATCTTGAATATCTCGAAGTTCTTGTATAGTTGGTGGTGTGTTACAAAATATATAATTGTCTAGCTTAGAATTTATCTGTGCCCTTTTATCAATTACACTTTTATGTCCACGAATAATTGTAACAAAATGTGAGTAGAATGAAATGATAGAAAAGCTAATAAAAAATACAGTAATACCATTAAGGTTTTTAAATACTATAATTAACGCTAGGATAATTGTATAAATAATTAGAATGGAAATCAGTAAAGCACTATATTTTTTACGAAGTTCAATATCATAAGCCGTATTACATCTTTGGCAGATAGCAATTAGAGTTTGGTTATGAATATTATTAATCAAATTGGTCGGATACCAATCTCTAATTTCCTTCCCTGTGTATGCTACCGAATATTTAGATACCTCAAATGGGTCAATTTTTGTCAATGTCGTTTTCCAGGGTAACCCAAAAAGGGTTGTATCAAATTCTTCTTTTAGCAACGCTCCTTTAGAAGTATTCCCTTTAAATGAAGGCGATAATAAAAGAACAAAAACGGTTAAAAAAAATGATACCTGGAATAAAATAAGCTTAATTAGCTCAGCTTCATTTATCGCGTATAATAACGGATAAGCAATTGCAAGAAATACCAATACAATAGATATTGTATTCTCACCTCTTTTTGATTTTTTATAAGCAGAGGAAGAAGCTCGGAGAAGTGTTATCGCTTCGACATCATTTTGTTTTAATAAAAACTGATTTTGCATTATTTTATTATCCATTGATCAATAAATTTCAACGGCTATACATGCCCCCATTTATATCTAAACTGATCAGGCACTTCTTTTCGCTTCAATTCCGTTTTCAGGACATATTTTTTATTAAAATCATCAAGGCTTAAATGTACAATATCACAGTTTTTAGGATTTGATAAGGATTCGAAATCTTCTACTACCCAATGGAACCATTTCATAAGAAATAACCGTATCGTTGTTCCGTGGGTTACAATAACTATATTATTAGGGAAATCATTTTTTTCGAAATCCCTATGAAGAGAATTCATAAAATCACTAACTCGGTCAAAAACGTCGGCACAAGACTCACCATCTTCAATGCGATAATAGAACTTCCCAAAATTATCTCTTTCTTCATCTATTGCCAATATTCTTGCTGGATCTTTCAGATGCCCCCACTCTTGTTCTCTAATTCTAGGATCTTCACGTAAATCATATTTATTAGTATCAAAATTTTTGACAATAATTTCATATGTCATTCTGGAACGCCATAGTGGTGAAATGTAAAACATTATATTTTCATTTTGGGGAATCAGTTTCAGTAATGCTTCCCCAACTAATTTTGCTTGTTCAACTCCCTTTCGAGTAAGTAATAACAAGTAATCTGGTTTTGACTTATAAGTATCTGGATCGATATTACCTTCAGATTCACCATGTCTAATTAGAAAAATATTTTTAGGCTTCATTATTTTTTAATATTTTGCTTTAACTGCTGTAAAAATTCGTTCACCTGTTTAGGGGAATTTAAAAAAATTATATTCTTTTTTGTCGAATAGAATTTCATCTTGTCAATAATTATAGATTCCTTTCGCTTGTAAAATTGAAACATCTCTACGAGTAACTTAATATCAATACGTTCTTTACATCCTATAATCATCCCGGGCCTCACCTTACCGTAGTATTTCAACCACCGCTTGATAATTCTGAAGAAACATAAATAGGCTGGAATGTTAAGTAAGATTATAACTTCTGCATTAATCATTCGATCTTCTAATGTATACATGTAGTTACCATCAATAATCCATTTTGCCTCTTTAATAATTGTCATGACCAATAATTTAAATTCTTCTCTATCGGGAAATACATTCCAAGAATTTCTAAAATATAAATTATCTAATGTATATATTGGAAGATTTAATATTTCTCCCAAATTTTTTGAAAACGTTGATTTACCAGAACCAGCATTACCAAGCACTAACACTTTATTCATATTAATACATGTATGACGAAATCGTTAACTCACTATGGCTTGTTGAAAGAGATGGATTGTTTAAGAAATAATTCCAACCTCTGAATTTAAATTCGGTGATTTCATCTAGCGATCTTAATGTAACCCCTCTACCACTTGTTACTCGTCCGATTATTGAAACATTATGTTTAAAGTAACTATGATATTCAATTTCAGTAAGAGTTCCACTTAATGTTCCTACAAGTGAGAAATCAGCTCCTGCGCTAAAAGCAAATTGAAGTAAGTCGTTATGATTCTGAGAAACGATCTTTTTTGTTAAAGAACTTAAAAGTATTTTGTCACTGTCAATCTGCATACAAACTTCACTTAATTGGGAAAGTTCTAATAGGCTTTGCCCTAATCCGTCTGTGTTATCCATGCATGAAGTGCATAGACCAGAATTAGAAAGTTGTTGTCCAAGTTCCACTAAGGGATACATGTCTGTAAATTGTTTAATTAGCACTTCCTCTTCCGATTGTTCCAATTTATAGCCCTTGGGTTTTAAGTTGCAAAAATATTCAAACGCAGTTGGTGTAAGCCCTATTGGCCTGGAAACAAAAATAAAATCACCCTCTTTTGCATTTCTTCTAGTTAATACTTTGCCTTTACGAACTTTTCCTATTGAGGTTGCAGAAATACTTATTTCAGAAGCGGCAGTAATATCACCTCCTAATACTTTACAATCAAATCTATCTATTACATTTTTGACGCCTTGTAATAAATCATTAAAATCACCAATCAATAAATCGCTCGGTAAGCCAAAATTCAAAAGAAGCCCCACTGGTTTGCCGCCACAAGCCACAACATCACTTATGTTCAATTGTGCTAAATAATTTCCCAAACCGTAGTAGTTAATCAATCCAAGTTTAAATGATATCAAATCAGCGGGGACTCTATCTGTAGAAAAGAGAGTAATTTCATCATTACTACATTCAATCATTGCACAATCGTCTCCAATACCAAATAAATCATTACTGGGATTGAAAAGTGGTTTAATGAATTGTTCAATAAGTTTTTTTTCCCCGTATTCTGAAATTGGCGTTTTATATTCCATGTTGACTCAGTGCTTTGTCAATAAAATCATTAATATTTATATCACTTTCATCATCAAAATTGTAAGGGGCAGTAGGAATATCGTTGATTCCATTAAATTTTGTCCATGGGAAATCCAAATTTTTAATAGCACTAAAGTTTTGTATAGGTATTGGAATAATTCTCTTTTTATCAACGATACAAGTCCAAGCCTCTTCTTTGACATGGGTATCTTTGTTTCCAGGAACCGCATATTTCTGACTATAATTATTAGAGAATACTATTATAACAATATCTGCTTCTTTAACTGAATCCACGCTATTTGTAGTAGCATCTATGCCTGAACCGTCAATTGGGGAGACTACAGCTTTTATTTTTTTCCCTTTATCTTTGATATATGTTGCTATTTTCTTTGCTGATTCTATATCTTCAAAAGCAAATGAAACAAATATTTTAGGACTAGAATCCTTTATAGAATACCATGTATTTATTTCCAGATCCAAATCTCTTGCCCTTAATTCTCTTTTTTCAAGTTTTGCATATAACGTATCATTATCAAAAGCCGTTTCAAAATCTTTCCAAGATGCATCATTCTCTCTGTTGGGCCTTACTGGAAAAAAAACAAGAATACTCGTTCTTTTGGGTAAGGTTGCCCAACCGGTTTGGGCAAAACCGACAAAAGCTCCAGAGCAATCTTCTAAAAATACATATTCTCCTAATTTTTTAAATTTTGCTGCTTTAATTCTGATACTTTTTGGTGAAAACAAATTATGTTCTCTGTATTTAAGAAATAAATCGTAATATACTTCATTGGGAAGATTTAATGCAGTAAGATTTTTTTGTTTGTCCGTTGGCGGGGGTAACCAATACCATTGATATTGTTCAACGCCGGACAATAAATTATCGAGAGCATTTTTTGCTCTATTAGTTAACAAATCGTAATCATTCGCATTATTTTTAAAATCTTTTAATAAATTAATAAATCGCAAATCATCAAACTCTTTAAACGATTTTGCATCTAATTGAAATATTATATTTAACTTCTGCTTTAAGTTTTGCTTAGTATTTATTTCATGAAAGAATGTCTTAAGTAAAGAGACTCTAAATCTATTTTCAGGATTTAAATATACAGTAGTCCACAAGTGACCACGTGTTAGAAGAAATTCTGTGACACTTCCAGGATCGTTAAATACTGGGCCATCGGAATCATAATAAAGCAAGGATGCTATTATGGATCTAGGGTTGCCTTTTGTCCCATAAGCATGATGAAGGTCTCTAAAAACATAATCCAATCTATCCGCATCAATTTCACCATTCATAATGTGTAATAATGATTTAGAAATCATGGGTTGTTTATTTGTTTTGAAATAAATTTTTCCAGTCATCAAATAAATTATTAATGCAATATTTATTTTTAGTTTAAGTAACCTTTCATAAATATCTGAATCGTAAATCGAATGAAGAGAAAAAGCCTCTTTTACGTCTTTGATTTTGTATTCCCTTCCTAATTTCTGTTTTAATACATTTTCAACATTCGCTGAAGGCATAATAAATTCTTGGATTGCCTGAGCAAATGGAATTTCACCAATGTCTTGTAAAAGACCTGCAATTACAAGATGCTTTCTTAAATCGTCTGCCGTAAGTTGCAACGAAAATATTTCATTTATTTCTTCTAATGATTTAGCAAGAGTTGGGCTTTTTTCTATTTGATGGAAGATTTGGTCCATAACATACATCGTTCCAATAGCATGACTAAATCTATTGTGGTCAGCAGAAATGTGTGTGTAAAAGGCAAAGCCTAGCTGCTTTACTGTTCTTAAACGTAATAAAAAAGGCGTATTCAGTATTTCAAGTAGAATTATGTTTTCAGATTCTTCTTTGAAAAAACGTAAGTCAACAGTTCCATGGACAGCGTCATGAAGAATGAATTGATTATTTGAGTTTTGATAGTTCATTTATGATAATTATCAAATTCTTTAAAGGATAAAGATTTAACAGGGCTTTCTTGGTTTTTATATTTTCCATCGTAATAAGTTTTTTTGCCTTTCGGAACCCAAAATGTTACCTGGCCAATCAGCATGCCTTTGTAAACTTTTACTGGCATAACAGAATGCAGTTGCAATGTCCACCTATTAATAGAACCTAAATCAATCAAATCCGCAGTAATGTCTATGAAAATCCCCAGCCTGCCAATTGAGGAGCGCCCACGTATAATAGGAACAAAATTTTTGCTCCCCATAGTTTCAAAGGTATTTATTAGATAAATTTTATTAGGGTCGAGTAAAAGACCGCTATCGGGAAAATGAACTTCAATCACTTCGTTTTCTTTTGCGGAGTCAAGTTCAATGTTTTTATACACTAAACATTTATCTCCCAACTTAAAATCATACGAATTCGGACATATTTGATTTCTATTAAAAGGATCAATTGTGATTTCACCATTTGAAACGAATTTTTCTATTTGTTCACCTGTCAAGATCATAATTCGTAAAATTTTCTTTGGAAGGTTTTGGTCCTAAATCTTTTAAGTATTTTCCTTTATAACCGCCATATTTTCCTTCTTGTAGCCAAAATGCAATTTGGCCAATTTCCATATTCGGGTAAATTTTCAATGGCTGTACTACCGATAATTCCAAAGTCCACTGACTAACAGATCCAAAATGTCCTAGATCTGCAGTTGCATTTAAAAATAAACCCAGCCGTCCTAAGGTAGATTTGCCTAATAAGGTCATAGCATAATTGCTACTGCCAATGATTTCATTTGTTGCCCCCAAATATAAAACATACGGCATTAATATAAATCCCTTGTCTTGTATCTTAATCGTTTCAAAAGAACTTTCGTTTTTTTCGTTAAGTAATACCCTTAGTATCTTTGAATGCAATCTAAAATTATAACTGTTCGGATTTAGTTGCTTCTTGTTGAAGGGATCGATAGTAATTTCTCCCCACTTTACTGCATGTTCTATTTCGGTTCCTGTTAAAATCATACTACATTATTTAGAGAAGAATAAAAAATGGAAATCTATAACATTTAAATATTGTAACTAAATATGGCTTAACTGCAAAAAATATTTATGTCTATAAAAATTACCTCAAATAATACAAGGTCAGAATGGAACAGTACAAACATATAAATAATAGCAAAATGTATAGAATATTCATTGGAATTACAAGAAAAAGCATACTAAATGTACGAAAATGCTCGGTCTATTTAGACCCTAAAAATAAATTACAAAAAAAATCAAGATCATTTTTTTAGCCTCAAATGGGCACTATTTTCTAATAGAAATTCGGTTGGAATCAGGTTCGAGCTCGATGTTTGCCTAAAGATCGAAGTAGAAAGATGTTTAAGCATCTATGTAAGGCTTAAATGGTTGAGGCTCTTGGAGGGACCCATTAACACACCTCAACCAATTATTATAGTTAAACTATTTATTTGGCTTTAAGATTGGGTATAAGGTTTTTGTAAAGATAATCTCTGACAGCTTCAAATTTATTTCGGTATGGTGCAAACCCGCTTGAAGTTAGGTTTTCATTCAACTTTGTGCCATTGCCTGGGGGCTGATATGTTGTCACAAAAAATGATTCAAGTCTCTCCCAATCATCAGAATTGTAAAGAGAGTTCGACACCCAGGCTATTGAATTTATCCCACTAGCCTTTTCTAATGCTCTGTATTGTCTTTCGAACTCATCATATTTTCCATCATACTTTTGCCCGTCTTCAAAATAGAATCTTTTAGCTTCATTGTAATATTTTGTTTTATTATTCGGAAAAGCTAACATGAAAAAATAATAGTCCTTCGTTAATAAATGTTTATCAACACGATCTATGAGATTTTTTGAAAGACCAATATAGTAGAATGGATTATCTTTATGAGAAGAACAAATAAAATACAATCCTGCTGAATCTCCCTTCGTGCCAAATAGTTCACATGAATATTCGTTTCTAAGTTTTCGATAGTTAGATTTATTGTAATTTCTAGCTTCTTCTTGGTCAACCCAATCTGGGTAAGAACCTTTAGGCCTTAGGGGTAAAGCTTGAGGGTCATATGATTGAGATTCTTTGATCCCGTTAACAAATTGTTTTAGTGAAACAATATTTCCGTCCATATCTCATTCCTTATAATTGAGATTCTGATCTTTGTTTTTCAATTTCATTTAAAGCGTACTCAGATACAGTCCTTATCTTTTCATTTTCAGATAATACATAATATCGAAAGACATCCTTATAGTTATTCACAATCTTGTCGACAGCACCGGGAAGTATGCGTCCATTGAGTTCGATATAATTACGCCCAATATTTACAATATTGTCAATAGCACGACATTTTAACAAGGTTTCAAAGGATTCGTTCTCGAAATCATCCAATATCAAATCTCCGGCAATAGGCTTATGCATAAGTTCTTCGTCACAATAGACCTCTTGACCAATAAGAATATCAGTACACAAATTTCGCGCTTCTGTAGAGGACATTGTCCATGCAGAGTTGTATAAAATTCTCAGCTTAATAATTGGTGATACCTCTTGTTTGAATAAATTTATTAACATTAATTCTATGTCTGGATTTTGAGAAACGAAATCGGGTTCTTGATAAGTAAAATCCATTAGTAAGAATGGTAATAATTTACACCTTAAATATTCACTCTTGCTCTTGAATAGTATTTCAGAGTCAATTATTTTCTTTATAACTTCTCGTTGAGAGATAATTGCATTTGAACAAGCATATTGCAAGGGTTCTATCATCCAAACCACAGCTTTGTCAGAATATTTTTCATCAGTAATGATGGATAATAAAATTAACATTAATTCTTTGGTCGTTATAGCCCTAAATATTTCTTCGCTTTGTGTCACTCTAGAGGACTCTAAATATTCAGAAAGAGTTTCTGTCGACCAATTATTGTGATCAATGAAAAAAGGCGGTATAATTTTCTTATGACGATAAGAATAACGCATAGTATGTTGGTATTTCTCTGGTATTTCTCCAAATCCTAATTTTTCACTTTTATATACTTCCCAATCTATTCGCTGTATAATGTCGTCCTTTTCAAGACTATCGAGATATTTATGAAGTTCGAGCACTAGAATTCTCTCTCCATACTTAAGAACTAGCTCAATCAACCTGTTATTTTTGAAATTATTATCTTCTTCAGATCTTTGAATAATTTCTTTCGCAACGTAACCTTGTATTTCGGAAGAATAATTGCCAGCATTAAATAAACATTCACAAGCTAACTCAAAATTGCCTTTATCAATCGCATTTTTAATAATGCTATCTACTTTTACCGTTTTCTTTTCAATCCCGCACAACATCACTAATGTTCTATATTCATCAGTATCATCCAACATAATCTCAAGCCATTCAGTATCGGAAAAATCACCAATTAAAGCCTTGGCAGCGTAAAAGTCACGATACGTTTTATGATAAAATTTTAATTGTTCATCGTTCCTCTTGATTTTTCCTACAGTAATAGTAACTTTTATAAGTTCAAGGATCTCTGACTTCAGCAGCAAATCATAAAATTCAAGAAAATTATCGCCGAGTTCCTCCTTTAAAAAACGGTGAACTAGAGCCTTCTCGTAATATGAATCGCATTCTTCTATATCATGTTTTCCTATCTTTGTTAATACTTTATCGAGTAAAACATCTGTATCTCTTCCCAAGGCAGTGAGTTTCTTACTCTCACGCTTTAGCTTAGCTTTAAAAAACTCTTCAAACCATCTTCCTTCATTCTCATAAACCAATATCCCATTATTTAAGTAAATTTCAACTGCCATTTCAATGGGCAAAGGTAATATCTCTGGTAATTTTGCTAAGAATAACTCAATAATTTTTTGATTCTCAATGGATTTATGGTCACCTAACCGTTTTAACACCAAAGCAACTTGCTGCTCTTTCGTCAATTGTGGAATTTCTACTTCGACAAATTCGTTAAACCTTCTGTTTTTTGAAAGTTGCTCGAAATCTTCATCCTCTTTTAAATATTGATATTTTTCCCTTCTAACAGATATCAGATACCTATTCTTAGGATAATCTTTAACGAAATTAATTAGATGACGAAATTTTTCTTGAAAATTTTGCATTTCATCCACAGCATCAAAAACAATCCAAAAAAGTCCCTCATTTAATTTCTGCTCTACTTGTTCTTCGGATAGCCCAAGCTCCCGGGTTATTTCTTTCGAAAGTTCATTCGGGATAACGCGCCCCATTTTTAGCAGACAAGGTATTCTTGTGAATTGACTCTTTCCCAATTCTTGTTGAGCATAGTCCTTAATCAATTTTTTCAGTGTTGTCGATTTACCTGCCCCAGGCGCACCAATAGCAAGTATATTTTTCTCAGCAAGAAGTTGGTTTTCAATCTCAGGGCGATCAACATAATCCACTTCGAAATTAATACCATAAAGATAGTCTCTTATTTTTAGTTCAAACTCAGTATCTACACCCACTACCACGTTCAAATCTTTAATTTGTTTTAAGTCAAGCAGTTTTGCTAATTCTTTAACAAAATCTTCATCTAAATTCAATGGTAGGTTTCTTCTTCCAAATTCTCTCCCTTTATATGTTGAAACATCTTTCCAAAATTTATCACAATCAGTTACACGTAGAAAGTTGCTCTTGTTTCCTAATGCCGAACTATTAATCTCACTAATTTTTCGGAGTAGAACGCATCCACAAACATCAATCTCATTTGTTGTACTAACAACCTTACCGCCGCATAATTCGGTTTGATGTTCAAAGATAAAATTCTTAATCGCATGGTTCTGATTTTCAACTTGTGTAATTGGATATTTGTCTCGATCTTGTCCGAGCCTTCTTTGCCTTGCTTCTTCAATCAAGTCACCCTGAATTGAAACAATAATTTTGTGCCCGGTAAAGTTTTTAACCTCTACGTTGATGATGGCATCAGATTTAATAAGTGTTGCATCAAACTGCTTGCTGTTACATGTATAGCCAACAAAGAGAAAACAAAACTCATCTGAGTGGTCATACCTTTCCTTCAAATCTTTGATAATTATTGAAAGGATTTCTTGTTCGCTTTGGTGAAGCGTGCTTCCACCTTTATAAAGGAATAGTGGCATTAGTAGTCATTTTCATAAATTTATAAAATTATTTGTGCCATGTGTTTCAAACGTAACTACAAACCTTCTAAAAACAAAATAATTGAGATTTCTGTTAAATGATTGGTTATTAAAATAATTAAAATGTAGTAATAACAAGGTTTAATCTCTCGCCACGACTTTACTTGGAGTAGAAGCAACTCGTAGAATCTCCTGTAACAGTACTTCCTGAGGGGACCCATTTTGGTATAAGAACAGAAGATCAATTGATCGTAGCTACAGTCTATTTCAAAGAACTTTTGGGGACTTAAAAGGCAAATAGTTCTTAATCGGAAGAAACGGGCATTCATTGCCCGTTTACCGTTTTATTCACATACCAATTGGAGAAACATATATATGTCACACAATCTTTTCATCAAGGATGGAAAAGCCAACATGTTCTATGTTGGCGAAACTCCTTGGCATAAACTTGGAACAAAGCTAGAACATCCTGCTACAGCAAGGGAGGCAATACAAGCCGCAGGATTGGATTACAAAGTCCAACTCAAACCACTCTTAACAACAATCAACCGCAAACGTGTCGAAGTAACGGGCAGTTTTGCAACAGTTCGCATGGATAACGGTACAATTCTTGGAGTTGTCGGCAATCGATACGAACCCATTCAAAACAAAGATGCCTTCACATTCTTTGATGCAATAGTCGGAGATGATGAAGCAATGTATCATACGGCAGGTGTATTGGGACAAGGCGAAAGAATTTGGATTCTTGCAAAATTGCCTGGATACATTCGAGTTAACAAAGAGGATATTGTTAGCAAATACTTACTTCTTACCAATTCACACGATGGTTCCTCTCTTGCAAGGGCCAAGCTTACACCTATCCGAGTTGTTTGCAATAACACGTTATCAGTTGCACTACAAGGAAGCGAACAAGAGATTGGAATACGTCATACAGTCAATGCTAAGGTACGATTGGAAGAAGCCCATAAGTTACTTGGGCTAACTAATCATCTGTACGAGCAACTCGATACAATCTTCAAGAAAATGGCATTAACGAAAGTTACAGACAAGCAATTATTGGACTACGTTCAAACACTTATCCCCTCCAATCCTGAAGCACAATACCAGACACGAAACGAGAACATCCGTGATGCTATTCTTGAATTACATGAAGTCGGACAAGGGGCTGAATTATCAAAAGGGACAGTTTGGGGTGCGTATAACGCTGTAACTGAATACACAGATCATGTCCAGAATTCCAAAGACTCTTCAAAGCAATTAAAAAGCATTTGGTTTGGTGGTGGTGAAAAGTTGAAGTTGAAAGCATTTAATCTCGCACAAAAGATCATTTTGAGTTAATGGTATAAGAATGCAAGTGAACACTATTAATTAATTATCAACCACAAATTATTCAAGAGATCTCTTATGAAAATCAAAGTATTAAAACTGGGTGAATCAGCAACTGAAGTTGATGTTCCGGCAGGTTCATCTGTTGCAGATGTTATTTCAGCTTCAAAGTTTTCCGAGGGTGGATATACTCGCACCCTCAATGGTCAAATCGTATTTGACTCTACAAAAGTCAACGATGGTGATGTTGTTACGCTGAATCCTAAGGTTGAAGGGGGTCAGCGCTAGGGAAATGGGGACGGTTGTAAAAGGCTGTCCCCATTGCTTTTGCTGATGAATCTTATGCAACGATTAATCAAAGATATATTCAAAAAGCTATGCCCTAGCGATATTTTAAGCATTTTTGTTACAGACGAAACAAGTGAAATCAAAGAACCAAATCCAGAGAATATTACAATTGTCTATTCAGAGAATATCGGCATGAATAAAGGTTATCATTTTTATGACTTCGGCGATGAACATATCAAGTATAACTCAGATGCTTATCCAATCGAAGGAGCAAAAGAACACGTTTTAGATTCAATTCGATTCGCATTGATTAAAGACAATGTAGTGTACCTGTTATTTGAAGTATCGGATAATGGGAAGAAGTTTCTTGAAAGTGTTCTTAACACAGTATTACCGGAATTAATCGAACGAGCTATCGAGAAACGTAAACACAACTTCAAGAATGCTTATGCAAAAGCAATTGATACAAAGGTCAAAGAGTTTAAGGATGATATCGAACAGAACAAATACGATGCTCTCCAGAAAGAAAAAGAACTTTTAACCTTACAGCAAAAGATCGTCATGGATTCTCTTTCTATGCAGGCAATTGAAGGCACTGTTGGTCAATGGAAACAAAAAGCTGAATCTGAATTCAATCATCTGATGAAGCTTGTCCCCAATCAGTACAAAGATGTCTATCTATCGGATGGTGAAATAGTTGCACTCTCCTACCACGTTGAAATCACATACAATCATTACACGTATGATATTGGTGAATTCGATATACGGATTAAACTTGAATCAGGTGATGTCGTTATTTCCAATTTGACACACCGGCTCGACGATCAATACGACCATCCACATATCCTAGATGGGGCGGCTTGCTTAGGGAACATTGGTAAGGGTATAACGAAAATGCTTGCTGAATTTGAGTTTTTCGGTGCGCTTCAACTTATCAATATGTTTCTTCATAGTTATAATCCAAGTTCACCCTATCACAAAATAGAATATTGGGATCCAGATTATCAAGACGAGGAAGATGATCGATACGAATCATGCCATGAATCAAGCTCTGGATATACTTGTGTTGAATGTGGAGATGGTGAATGTCCATTCTATGAATATGCTTACGAAACATGTTTTAATAATTCTGATTTGGACGATTGTACAAATTGCGAATATCAATGTCGTCTGGGCAGACAATGAATACAAGAAAATCAAGAACAAGGAGTAACAGTATGAAAGTATTAATAAACGAACGTGCGTACCAAAAGATACGCAATTGGGTAACGCTTGCATCCGGTGAAGTTTCAGGCTTGGGTTTGGTATCGGAACAAAAGGATGAAAAAGGAAACATCAAACAACTTATTGTTAATGATGTGTTTCTTCTCAAGCAAGAATGCAGTGGAACTGAAACTCTGTTGGATGATGCTTCAGTTGGGCAATTTTTAATTGAACTTGTCCAACAGAACATTGATACTTCAAAGGTTAAACTTTGGTGGCATTCTCACGCAGATATGAACGTCTTTTGGTCCCAAACTGATGAGCAATGTGTTCTTGGATTGGCTAATTCGAGCTATATGATTTCGATTGTCACAAACAAGAAGAAAGATATACTTACACGAATAGATGTTTACCAGCCATTTCACATAACCCTTAATAAGGTTGAAACAGCAATCCAGCATCCCGATGATCTTGAATTACTTGAATTCTGTAAAAAGGAATTCATGGCAAAGGTCATTGAACATTCTTTCATGAGGATGATACCGGAACCCAATTCACGAACACCCGGGATTCTGGAACCATCAGACAGATTTGATACAGAAGTTGAACGTCTGGAAAATTTGGTTGCTTCAGGAAGAATCTCTGTTGATGAATATGAAGAACGAGTGAATGAACTGATGTTTCGAGAAGAAATGTTCGAGGTCTGATATGGATGAACAATCATGTCATTCGATAGCAACCATTACCCTTACTCTTGAAACAGCATATCCAGCAGGCATGTGGGAAATCATCGAAGATAAAATCGCAGATGCTCTTGCAGACCTATGTCTAACTGGAAACTTGGAGAATAGTGTAACAGGAAACAGTGTCCACTTTGGAAAGGAACAGAATGAAGTTTGAAGTTGTCAAAACACCCAACGGTTACGAGGTGAAAACCAAAATCGACGGTACGTGGTACACAATCGCTGATTGCTATCACGTACCATCTTTAGGCGATGCAAAGGAAAACGCAGAACGCATCGCTGAACTATTAAATCAATTTTTCAATCACAAACAGGAAAAAGATCATGATACGACTTGAATGTAGACGAGGTGGATCGAATAAGTATTACGAATTCCATCTTATGAAATCAAACGGACGCTTCACCGTAAAGGGGTTCTATGGAGCGATAGGACAAGCTGCCAAAGAACATATCATCTATGATGGTGATAGCCACGAAGAAGCACAGCATGAATTGCAGAAGAAACAACGCGATAAAGAAAAGAAAGGATACATAATTGTGAATAACGATAACTCTGTTTCACAAGATGTACCTGTTCAAAAAAAAACAGTACCCTCCCGATAATCTGGCCAATGAATGCTCAGGGAGTTAAAGATGATAATCATCTGAGCCGCTTATTGGATGACAATCAATACATAGTCCAGGAGAAGCTCGATGGGATGAGAGCAGTAGTCCATGTAACAGAGGATGGTTTAAGGATATTCTCCAGGTCGGCAGGGGTGAATGATCCGACAACACCATTAGAAAAGACTTCTGCTCTCCCCCACTTAGCTGCATTACAATTTCCCAATCTTGTAGGAACAATATTAGATACGGAAATACTCCTTCCCGGAGTTGATTCAGCAACACTTTCGGGAACTATCCATAGCAAGAAAATCAAAGAAGAAAACAGGTTTGTTAAGATGTTTGTCTTTGATCTTCTGAGTCTAAATGGAAAGGACTATACCAATGAAGAACTGCTTGGACGGGTATCCACACTGGATATATTGGGCAAACAGTTAGCATCGCCTCACATCATAATGCTTCCATGGGCGCACAAACCCGAAGAAAAACGCGGATTGTATAGCAGTGTTCTCCAACAAAACGGAGAGGGTATCATGCTCAAACGGTATGATGCTCTGTATATCCAAGGTGGAAGACCAAGTAATAATTGGTATAAAGCTAAGAAGTCTGCACGGTTCGATTGTGTTGTTATCGGTTTTACAAAAGGAGCTG
>OBEQ012548269.1_pt1 | contig 16692 bp, 18 predicted proteins | sample 1670901 | NCBI WGS metagenome assembly OBEQ01 (sample SAMEA104232315, study PRJEB22302) | groundwater metagenome | biome: forest; feature: aquifer; material: groundwater | place: USA | collected 2011-08-07 | depth 5.4 m
AAATCCTAATATCTAAATCCTAAACAAATCCAAATACTAAAATTCAAAAATAAAAACACACGCATTTTTGTTTTGAGTTTGGAGCATTTGAATTTTGATATTATTTAGGATTTAGATATTAGGATTTAGAGTTTTGTTTTCATGAGAGATATTAGAATTTAGAATTTAATTTAAATACTTCTGCTTATTCAAATTATGTTCTTCGTTGGTCTTCGCGTAGTGAATGGCACCATCGCTTCCATGAAGATAGTAGTAGTACGACGAGTCTTTCGGCATGATCGCCGCCTTGAGGGAATCCGCGCTGAAGTTGCCGATGGGTCCGGGAGGAAGTCCAGCATTTTTTCTGGTGTTGTACGGTGAGTTGATGCTGAGGTCGTCAAGGGTCAGCGGGCCGGTCCATTTTTTCACGGCATAACGGACCGTCGCATCCACGCCGAGCACCATTTTTTCCTTGAGTCGTTTCCAAAGAATACCGGCGATAACCGGCTTTTCTTCGTTGCTGCGCGATTCTTTTTCGATGAGGGAAGCCATGGTGACGATCTGATGGATCGAGGAGCCTCGCTTGGCGATCTCGGATCGCAGGGAAGAGCTGAGCTTTCCTTCAAAATTTTTCAGCATTTTCAGGATGAGTTCTTTGGGACTGATGGTTTCCGGATCGGCGAAATAGGTGTCGGCAAAAAGATACCCCTCAAGAGACTGCTCTTTCGGCTTCGAATCAAGGAAACTGAAGCGCTGTTCAATCGTGCAATTTTTTGCGCATTCTTGGAAAGCATGTGCTGGCAGAATTCCATTCTCAGTGAGATAGGCATCGACCTGTTCGATGCTCAGACCTTCTCGGATCGTCACAACAATTTCTTGGTTTTTACCATGGGTGAGGACCTCCGCTAGCTCTGGAATGGTGTAGGATTTTTTCAAAATATATTTCCCGGCTTCGAGCTGATTTCCGAGACCGCTTTGGCGCAGGTACCAGTAAAAAGCGAACTCGGAAGGGATGAGATCCAGGCCGGAAAGCTTTTTGGCAATATCGTAGCCGGTCTCGCCCTGGCTGACCGTCATCACGACGCGGGCCTTGGAATCCTTGTCCACCGGTATTTTCAGATACGACTCGTAGGAATACTGAAGCACGAGCACGCCAAAAAGTCCGAACAGCACGAGCAGGAGAAAACCGATAGAAAAGCGCTTGATACGCATATTATTTGCCTAAGCCCATGCCGCCCATAATGCCTTTCATTTTTTCTGCTGCAATTTCTTGAGATTTTTTCACGGCCTTGTTCATGGCGATGACGAGATCTTTTTCCATTTTCGCGGTGTCGCCTTGATAGAACGCAGCGTCGATACTCACGCTGATCACGGTTTGTTCGCCATTGATCACGACCTTCACGCCGCCTTCCGTGGATTCGATGTGAATGCTGCTGAGTTCATCCTTGATTTGCTTCGCCTGCCGTTGAAGTTTGTAGAGATCCTTCGCTTGGTCAAACATGCCCATAAAAAATCATTAAGAAAATACTTCTTCGGTATTGTAGTCGAGGATTTAATGAAGATCAATCCCTTTGAGGAAGGATGAAAATCCGAGATGAAAATTCAGCTTGAAGAATATTTCTCTAAGTTTTTCCGAAGAAATAGAGCCTACTTTTTTTACAAGTCGGCTTCTATCCGCTGATCTCATTTGGGGAATCTCCAAGCACGATTCGTGATGGATCCCTGTTGTGGGATCAAGGAGAATTTGATTGCTGGGATATCTCATCTTCGTCGTTGTCATAGGAATGACCATGAGGATCCTGTTCACGGCATTATGATGGTCATTGCTGAGTACTAGGCAGGGTCTCGTTTTCCTTATTTCTGATCCCTTTGTCGGATCAAGCTTTATAAGCCAAATTTCACCTCTGAGCGGAATCATGGGAAAAAACTAGAGGTAATTTTCATTGGCTAAATCTACCTGTTCTTGTTGATATTTTTCATCATTTGCCATTCTTTCGAGATCACTTTGATATTGCTCTTCAAATCGAGCAAATTCATAGGCATGAATTACCTTTTTCAAAACTTCTGCCTGAGAAACGGATTTTTCTTTGGCAAGATCTTTGATCTTCTTAACAAGAATAACGGGAAGACGAAAACTTTTTATAACAGTTTGAGACATACAAATGTATTACTTTTTTATATACTTATAGTATTCCATGAAACGTTCCACATCAAGAGAAAATCTTATTCCTTTCCTGACAACTTTTTCAAATCCAGCAGCGGCAGAATATTGTCCGGCATCACGCCCCAACTGATATTCGGAGCCATTTTTTGGACGAATTCATACTGGATTACCTGGGGATTGGAGCGCAGTGTTTCGCCTTTCAGAGCAATGGCCTTGGCATCGCCCTCGGCTTCCACAATTTTCTTCTGCTTCAACTTCTCAGCTTCCTGGCGTTCATAATCCGCTTTCTGAATGCGCTGCTGGGCAATCTGCTTTTCTTCGATGGCGGCGGCATATTGCGGGCTGAAGGTCACATTCCGAAGCAGCACCCGTTCCAGCACAATACCCTTTTCTCCGAAGATTTTTGAGATGTCAGCGTTCATAGCCTCCTCGGCATTCGCGCGTTTTTCCGTGTAGATCTCGGTGGCCGTGTAACGTGAGATCACCATTCGAATCTGGCTTCTGGCGACGGGTCGCACAATCGTATCCACATAGTAGGGTCCAACCGTTTGGAAAAGCTTCGCGGCCTGAGTCTTGTCGATGTGAAAGAGCACCGTCGCATCCACCGTCACGGTCTGACCGTCTGCCGTGGGAGCGCTCATGGAATCATCGCCGTAGATCGAGTCATTGCCGTATCGATTATTTTCTCCCGGCGCAACGCTCATGGTGTATTCGAGCGTTCTGGCACTCATTTTTTCCACCACTTGCCAAAAAGGAATCTTCAGATGAAGGCCTTCGGGAAAAGCTTCCGAATGTACGCCTCGGCCGCGGTCGTACACGACTCCGACATGACCGGCCGGGATGGAGGTAAATCCATCGAAGAGCATGAAGGCTACGAAAAGCAAGACAGCTCCTTTCAGAATGTTTTTGATGCTGAGAGAGTTCATGGTGGGGAGGTGAATGGATGAAGAAGAGAAAAAGGAGGTGAAGGAGCTTGTTTTCGGTTCGATATCAACTGCGGAGCGAAAGCGTTTGCGCTTTCTCAAGCGCTCTTGGATAAGCGGCCAATAGCTTTTGAAAAGAATAAAAAAGATCCATAGAAAAACCCCGTCGAAACCAAACCAGGACACCAAAATGGCGAAGGCTATCAGGTTCATCATGCCAATAAGATATGTTATTTTCGCACTCTTTCATAGGGTTCACGATCTGGCTTTTGTTTGTCAATACCGTCGTCAGATTTGGCAACAGGTTTCGAACCTGGACGCGCAATGCTCGAGACGTCAATTCCTTCTGAGCCCCAAAAAACACCCGCTGTCAGCATGGCTGCTCGACAACCTGCCACTATTCGATCTCCGAGCTCCCTAGAGCCGAATGAAGTTCCTTCTTGATCGTTGGAAAACCCTGGACCAGTTTCTAGCCTTCTCATGGTTTATTGGTAAATGTTGGCGACATCATATCCTCATTCCATAATTTGTGGAAGACCATAACGTTCGCCTGCGCTCTTCGGCAGCAGTTCAATCTTCTTCACCAGCTTAACATCAGATCGAGTGGAGGCGCTGACGACGTCTGGTGAGACGCCATACAGGAAGTCTCTGATCGAAAGGACACGCTGGATATTGCGCCCCGGATCGCCGTAGAAATATTCGCCTGAAGACTTAAAGGCGTCACTATTTTCGTAGTGAGTTACCTTGCCGAGCAGTTTGAAGCCGGTAGTCAGATCGAGCGTGTAGAAGATGCCTCCCTGGAAAATCGTCTGGATATTCAGGGCTTCAGGTGTGCTTGTGGGTGACTTCGCTTCGGTGATGCTGATAGGAAATCCGATCAATCCTTTTTCTTTGTCGAAGAGCAGGGCCTTGTGATTGGTGAGCAGTTCGCTGGTGGTGCCGCGCGTTCCGATCACTTCGTGAAACATCTCCTTCGGATTGGCGACGTCACTGACATCGAAGAGGGAGAGCTTCATGCCGAGGAGGGCCGTGTAGTAGACCGCGTTGTCCGAGTGAACTTTGTCCGCATCGATCGAAGCGTCGACATCCCGACCGAAGCCGATCAGATGGTTCTCGTCATAGGGGTGCAGATAGTCGGACCAGCCCGGAATCTTGAGCTGGCCGAGGATTTGGGGATCTTCAGGCTTCGAAAGATCAATCACGAAGAGGGGATCGACATTCTTGAAGGTGACGAGATACGCACGACTCCCCATGAAGCGTACGGATTTGATATGCTCTCCGGGAGCAATATTCGTGATTTTCCCTTCGACGCTCATATCATCCTGCTTCAGGATGAACAGCGCATTCGTGCTGGTGTAAGGAGCCAGCAGCGTTTGCCGTTCGGTGGCGATGCGGAAATCATGACCCGATTCATCCATGGAAAATTGATTCAGGATGGTACCGGGCACAGAACCATTGCTCTGATACTCGATCTCATCCTGCGTGAGTTTGAAGCGGTAGACGGTGGTGTTGGTTTCGCCACTCCTTTGTCCATAGCTGACATTGGCCACATACAAATTGTTCGCAGAAGCGTAGATATTTTCACTGGCCCCGATCAAGACTTTCCTCTTCAGATCAGATTGCTGGTCAGCGATGTTGAGTCCGGCGACGATCAGGTAGCTTCGAGCTTCTGAGTTGGGAAAGGTCAGAATGTCCATACAACGGGCGATGGGTTTTTCTTCTTCTCCCTTGGCGCTGTCTTTGATGGTGGGGATGAAGGCATGTGCGGACTTTCCTTCAAGGATGCGGTAATACGGAAGGCTTTGATTGAGCACGAAGTACACATTCTTCCCAACTTTTCTCGAGCTGGTGTAATTCCCTTCGATTTCCAGATTTCTCTGCTTCTCGGGATGCTCGCGATCGGCAATGGAATAGATAAAAATTTTCGTTCGACTGTTCCCAAAGATAGGCCCGGGATAGATCTGCGGTCTCATGATACCTTCGCTTGGTTTTTCAAGAAGTCTTTCGCCAAAACTATGGCCAATGATCACCATCTGGTCGCTATCGGTATAGATTTCCTGGGGCTGAAAGTTACTGTCTCCGAGATCAATGGTGCTCACTTCTTTCATGTTTTCTGTCGGGAATGCGTCCACGATCCGAACGGTTTGGCCTTTGATCAGATAAATATATTTCCCATCGTTTTTCACCACATCGGCTTCATCGACGCCCGCGACTTGGACATTGGTTTTCGAAAAATCAGCTGATGCTGAGGACGTGGTTTTACTTTCGGCAGCCATTGGTGCACCCTGACCTCGTTCTTGGAGAGCTCCTGCAGTTGGCACGGCATCCATGGTATTCAAGATGCGCATGACCGGAGGCTCTTGCCTGAGCTTCAGTTTTTCAATGAGCGCATCGCAAGAATCCAGCTGCGGGAGATCGCGATCCTTTTCATTCAGCTGGGCGATCTCTTCGAAAGTAAGGCTGGGGTCGCTGACCTTCTCTTTGCTGGCATGAACCATGCGAGCCATTTCCGCTCGCGTGATGCGCTTGCCGAAGCTCCTGATGGAGGGGGGAATGGCATGACGAGCGGCAAGAGATTGGACGAAAGGGGAGTACCAGGCTGGTTTGCTGGTTTGCTGGTTGCTGGTTAAGGCAAGAGAACTGGAGATAATCTTCGAAGCTTCGGCGAAATTTACGGCTTGGGCGGGTTTGAAAGTGCCGTCGCCGTAGCCTTTCACAATGCCCTTTTGTGTCGCCACGCAGACATAGCTGCCAAACCAGTCGTCTTTTTTTACATCGCTGAAGGTTGAATTCTTACATTTCGCAACCACCTCGGGCTTGAATGCAGCACTGACCATGATCTTCGTGAGCTCCGCCCGATTGATTGTATAGTCTGGGCGGAAAGAGCCGCCTTGATAACCATTCACGATTGCCTTGTTTTTCAAATAGAGAATCGAATTACTGTAGACATCTTCGGATTTCACATCTGCGAAGATGGGTTTTTCAGAAGACTCAGCATGAACACTCAAAGAAAAACTGCTCGCAAGAATGGTGAAGCTGAAGAGAGCCGAGAGAAATCGTTTCATGGTGATGATTAAAAGATGGTAATGCTGCATCTTGATACGCTGGTGATCAAAATCTGTTACTCCCATTCTATGGTTGCCGGGGGTTTGTTCGTGAGGTCGTAGAAGATGGCGGAAGGTTTGAGTCCCCCAAGTCTTTCAAGAATATGCTCGAGTTTATTTTCGGGGATCAGCACAAAGCTCGCGGTCATGGCGTCGATGGAACTGACGGGGCGGATGACGATTGAATTATCAGGAAGAAGGATTGTCGGGCATTGCCAGATTTCTTTGATGGATTCGATTTCGTTCATGACGATACGGTCGGCGTCTTGAAGGAGGGAGATGCGATCAGGGGAAAGATAGCTTTTAGCTTTTAGCTTATAGCTTTCAGGAAGAAATGCAGACAGGCTCAAGATGACGCGATTTATAGAGCTAAACTTATTTGTCAGTTCTGTGGAGCGTTTTTGTAGATTGTCGAAATCCCAAAAATCACGCCATGATTTTCCATTCATCGGAGTAATCGCGAGCGGGTGTCGATAGGTTCGGACATCACCCTGCACGCCGACGGAGCGGATGGGGAGGATTTGGCCGGTGAGGCCGTGGGGTTTGAGGAAAGTGGATATTTCCAGGACCTCTTCCCCCAGACCCCCCTCTGTCCCCCCTTGGCAGGGGGGAAGATTCGCAGAGGAAGGGGAGGTACACAAAATCCGTATCGCCAGTCCAGGGCCGGGAAATGGGTGTCTCCAGACGAGTTCGTGGGGAAGGCCGAGCATTTCGCCGAGTTCCCGGACCTCATCTTTGTAAAGCTCCTTGAGCGGCTCGATGACGAGGCCCTGGTCGATCATGGCCTGGATTTCCGGGACGCGGTTGTGGTGGGTCTTGATCTTGTCGGCATTTTTCGTCCCGCCGGATTCAATGGTGTCGGGGTAGATCGTTCCTTGGCCGAGAAGCCATGGGGAATCTGGCATCAATTCTTTGACGGCTTTCGCTTGGATCTCAACGAACGTCTTCCCGATGATTCTTCGCTTCTCTTCGGGGTCGCAAACATTTTCAAGAGCTTTGTAAAAGGTTGTGCTCGCATTGACAACATGAAGATTGTGGAAGTCGAGCTTGTCGAGAGCCTTCGACACTTCTGCCACTTCGCCTTTTCGCATGAAACCCGTGTCGACGAAGAGGCCATAGACCTTATCTTGCCCGAGTACCTTGTTCAACAGCGTGAAGGCCACCATGGAATCCACTCCGCCGGAGACCAGCATGAAAATCTTTTGGCCTTTTTGGACGCGATCAATCGCATCCCCACTGATCTGTTCCAAATAATTCTTTGTACTCCACGTTTTTTCGGCGCCTGTCAGGTTCACAAAATTTTCCAAGATTTTCATACCCTGCTCGGTGTGGGTTACCTCCGGATGAAACTGAATACCATAGATGTTTTTTTTCAGATTTCCCACGGCCGCGAAGTCATTGATATCGGTGTGGGCCAGAACCTCAAAATCAACTGGAATCTCCGTGACTTCATCCCAGTGGGACATCCAAACTTGGAGGACTGTTTTTTTCGTCCCCCCTCCTGCCAAGGAGGGGGTTAGGGGGAGGTCCTGAAAAATACCTTCTGTTCGATCGATGATAAGTTTCGTTTTCCCGTATTCCTTTGTCTTTCCCGGAGAAACTTTTCCCCCGAGCATTTTGTTCGTGAGTTGATGGCCGTAGCAAATGCCGAGCACCGGAATGCCCAGTTCAAAAATCTCTGGATCAGCGAGCAGGGCATCGGGCGCGTTCACGCTGGTGGGTCCGCCGGAAAGAATGAGGCCTTTCATATCCCTCAGTTCATTTGCTTTCGTATCATGCGATCTGATCACGGCATGCACGCCGAGCCGGCGAATGCGATTGCAGATGAGGTGCGAGTACTGGCCGCCGAAATCAAGGATGGCGATCATAGAAAAAGGATCGTTAGGATTCTTAGGATCGTGAGGATGGGAAAAGTATAGCAGATCCAAGAGTTGTTGCTCGAGATTCGACGTGCTACAATTCATTCGATCAATTTATTTTCTATTCGATCGATATGGCACCTCTCACGATTTCTGCGACCCAAGCAAAACTCCAGTTCGGATCCATGATGAAGAAAGTGAGGCGGGGTCGTCGTGTGATTATTAAAGATAACAGAACATCTGATCCCTACGATTCAGTCGTTATGATTTCACTTGATGAATTTGAGGATTTTTTCGAAGTTCGTAATCCTCGGATCCAAAAAGAAATTCAAGACAGTTATGAAGAGATCAAAAGCGGAAAATTCGGAACGTTGGATGATCTGTACGCTCTTCATCGCAAGAAACTCGAGCAGGAAGCAAAAAAGCACTCACCGGCATCGAAATGAGTTACCAAATTATTTTTTCAAAACATTTCCAAAGAGATTTTGATGATTTGGAATTCGTCATGCAACAGAGGATTCTCCTGGCGATTGAAAAAGTTAAAGAAAGTCCTTTTTCAGCGGCCATTAAACTAAAAGATACCCTTCAGGGAAAGTATCGTGTCCGGGTGGGGGATTATAGAATTCGTTTTGATGTTCTTGAGACAAAGGTTTTTCTTCACCGTGTAGGACATCGAAAAGATATTTATCGAGTCTAGTTACTTCTTCCTCTTTTCCAGGTCAGGATGCTCCCGCTTGATTTCCTGCAGGTGTTTCATGACGGAGATTTTCCACACGAGCTTTTCGAAATCTTCTTGCGGCATTTCTTTGGTTCCCACCAGCGAGAGCTCGCGCTGCACCAGCTCCGAGCTGATCATCAGGTAGATGAGGTAGCCGCCACCCACGAGGATCAGGATCGCGCCGACAAAGAAATTGTATTCGAGAGAAAGATTGAAAAGGGTGTGGGCGAAGGTGGCGAAGATGAGGCCTTCAAAGATTTTTTGCGCTTTGAAGGAATCCGCGGTCTTGAATCGGAAGACCTTGTAGAGCCATTGGGGGAGCGCGGGCAGATGAGTCTCCACGCTTTCGACGAGCATGAAGGACTTGGCGAATTTCGAAATGCCATAGTAGTACCCAAAAATCGAGGAAAAAATAACGTGGCCAAACATAGAAGTCACGGAGCGGCCGATGATCACACTGCTGATGGAGCTTCCGGGCGTTGAGTTGGCATAGACGATGTTTTCGAAGAAGGCGAAGCTCAGGGCCACCACCATGCTGAGCTCAATCGCGTTGGCGATATTCTTGATCTTGTGGTCGTCGAAGAGGCGCACGAAGAGGTGTTTTGAATATTCTTCCAACATCGCCAGGATAAAAGTCGAGCCAATGATCCCAGGCCGGAGCTGAAGAGGCGTGAAGGTTCGAAGCGCCAGATCAATGCCGAGGACGATGAGGAAGATGACGCTGGTGGCGGAGAAATTGAGCGGCTCAGAAGTCAGGGCTTTGAAGGTATTGATGGCGGACTGCTTGGTGAAGAGAGAATAGAAGATGGTGAAGCCGCCGATCACCACCACAAAGAGCACGCCCAGACTCGCAAATCCGAGGAACATCTGAAGCACGCTGCCCAGCACGGTGGCGCCAGCGCCGGCGTTGAAAATATTTCCCAGTCGGTCCGCCGAGAGCGAAGAAAGCCATTGTGCTATGTTTACGGGAAGGATGTCCGTGAGCCACGTTGGCAGACTTTGGAGAATTTTTCCCGTGTACATGCTTTGGTAGAGGAGGAGCGGCACCACCGAGAGCACGCCAATCATGAAGGTGTCGCGCACCGTTTCTTGCGGGAGATCCCTTTTATTTTCCATGCGGAAAAGGAAATACCACACCAGCACGGCGGGCAAGGCATAGGCCGCGAAGATCAAGAATTGCCGAAGAGTGACGTCCAAAATAGACATAGGATCGTTAGGATCGTTAGGATCGTTAGGATCGTTAGGACTAAGACATTTCTTCATAGTCTTAAGAGTCCCTACAGTCTTTACTTTCCTATCACTGTATTATAGCAGAAAAATGCCCATTTGTCATCAGTTCATGGTGAAGACGGCTTGGCCACTGTAGGAGCCGGCGAAGGCGCCGGAACGGACGATGCAGGAAAGATTCACCTCATCTCGAAAAACCCCAGCGCCGGTACCGACCTCCGCAACAACCACAAGAGCCTCATCGGAGATGGTCGACAAACCGGTAAGATTTTTCGAATTTCCGGTCCTGAGACCGTAGATGCTTGTTCCCGGATCTGCCGGGGTTGGGCTGGCGATGGCAAGAGAGCACTGATGGTAGTCCACCATGTCAAAAGCAATGTCGTAGGAGTCCCCGCGCACATAGGTCCCTGGGGGGAAATCAAGAAGCAGTCTTCCGTTGCCAATATTCGCCTCGGATGCTTTGCTGGTAAGGACTACTCCTTCGCTGATGTCATAGTCATGACAGGTGCTTCCTCCCAGAAGCGTTGCCGTGAAGGTCGCCACCCCGACGACACCAGAAGAAGCTATGGTGATCTTGATATGGCAGGGGGCAGAACTCGAACCCCACCAGCCGCCATAGCGATAAGAAGGTGAAATCTTGATCAGGGGACTTGTATTGCTTGCCGGTGCGAGAGGAGCTGCCACCGTGGTGAGATGACTGGAACTCATGGTGATGGACCAGCCATTGGCAGAGCCGCGACTGTCCTCGATCGCCAGGCCGATCAAAAATGATGAGATCTGTTCCGCCAAAGACGAGATGAGCGTTGCTTTTCGTACGCTGAGGGTTGAAACCTGCATGATACCCCCGGTGAACCGTGCTGTTATCGTGGACGTGGCTATAGTGGCTTGAGACGGCGGGTTGGTTGGGACGTTTTGAGCTTTGGTATGGACTGCTAGAAGAAAAAAACAAACAAGCACCGAAAGCAACTGGATTTTTTTCATATCGTTATCTTAAAAGAAAGCCATATGTTCACCAAGAAAAAGTCCTTTTCTTTTCTGAAGACTCCTTTAGAATAAGGTCATGGAAAAAAAGAAGTTTTTTCAAAAGAGACCACTTCGAACGCGCCGTTTTCCATGGTCGCTCCTTTTTTTTGTTCTTGCCGTCATTTCCGCGATTGGGTTTTTCCTCAGCTGGAACGGATTTTTTCTCCACGAGCGCTATTTCTCCGCCCAGGTCTCCTCTCCCGATCAACCTCTTGTTCCCCTGCCTCGTTTCAAAAAGCTTGATTTTGAAGATCTTCCGCTGAGCGATTTTCCCAACGCAAGTTTTCAAGACACTTCTTTTTCCGGGAAGCTTGAGGTTGCCTCAGTCTCCGGCACGGTGACCGAGCAGGATATCAGCAATGGCGAAATGGCGCTCCTGAAACAAACTCTTTTTAACACGGTGGAGAAATCATCTTCAGCAACACTCGTGACGGGATATCTCGAGGATTCTGTCGTCATTCAGCTCAAGACTTCAACCGTCCCGGCCGGAACAAAGGCCGAGAAATTCGACGTCGGCATTCAGGGCAATGTCACGATCGTTGCTGTCCCTTGGGAAGAGGTTCTCGGCTACCTTGGTAAGCACTATAGCATTTCTCGGGATGATATTCTTGCCGGAAATTTTCGAAGGGAAACAACGTTCACGATTCGAAAAGTCCGCAATGAAACGCTCGGACATTTGACGATTAATTTTTACCTCCCCTTTTCGTCAGAAGTCCTAATCCCAGAAAAATAATCGTGAGCGCTATCAAGATGCTGCTCACATCCAGATGAAAGGAGATGAGGTCTTTTTTTCTTGCCAAAAAGTCCTGCTGGGTCGTCCCGAAAACTTCTGCGACGAGGAAGCGTCCGTCCACCGGAGTCACTCCAATGCCGACATCCACAAACGTGGGATCAAGCATATTGCTCTTGTGCGAAGAGCTTTTCATCCAGGCCTTCACGAGCTCCTTTTCGTTCGCAAATCCGAAGCCGAGATTTTCCCCCAGCAGAGAGTACGGATAGCTTTTTGGAATGAATTCGGTGATGGTCTGCTGAGCGCTGTCCTGGTGTGCAAAATATTCTTTTGCTTTCATGTCCTCGGTTTTTTTCTGCGCTGCCTGGGCGAGGTCTTCGTTGTTCTTCAGCGCCGGCAGGCGCACATGCGCCCGTTCTTCGTTGACGAGATTGATGATCGTCAGGGCATTCATAAAATTGCTGAGAAGTTCTTTTTTCGAAGCTTCAGGCAGAGCACTCCTGAGAGAAGGAAGCTCAGTCCAAAGAAGAGCTGAAGATTTGAAAAGGATTGCTCAGCAACATTCGCGGCGATTTTTTGCCCCAAGACCACAGGAGGAAGGCGGTCAAAAAGTGATTGTCGCTGCACTGTGCTAAGGGCAAGCAGAGGATTTGGATTTACACTTTTTTCAAGGCTATCCGAAATGCCGTTGCGATCGGAATCGGGAGCAAGATGATAGGATGGGGCGGGCAAGATGGCCTGCCCCGCATCAGCAGATTGCGGGGTTGCTGGCTGGTTCAGGGTCAAAGCAGCGGAAGGTTGTAAAACAGGATTCAGGATGGAGCTGCCACCTCCTCCTGCGCCAGAAGATGAAGATAGAGAAGGAGAAGACGAAGAAGGCGATGAAGATGAAGTATTTTTTTTGAGCTGCTCCTGAATCGAAGCCTTCAGGGTTGATTTTTCTTCGGGAGGAAGCGCCTGAAGAGCAACGAGAATTTCACCGCTGATGACATCCGGCTTGAGTGGATTGCTCCCGATTTTCGCTTCGATCACATCCGGAATGCCATCATTGTCGTCATCCGGATCTTTGCGATTACCAATGCCATCACCATCCGTGTCGTAATCCACAAATTGATCCGGAAGGTTGGCTCGATTGTTGTCAGGATTCGGATCGATTCCGGAGCTGATGGTCACGATGGCACTGAGATCAAGATATCCGCCGATGGGAGCTGAGACATCTACGAAAACATCATCCGAACGACCCTCGACAATGGAAATGGGCTGGGGGAGTCCAACTTGTTTTTTTTCGATAAAAAAGGTGATGCTTCCCGTTGCATCTGCCGTTTCGCTGCTGAGGCCATAGGCATAGATCCGCAGCGGCTGACCTTCCACCGGATTGGCGGGGACATAATGAAGACTCGCCTTGGGAATGAAGAGGTCTTGCGCAAAAGCTCGCGACGCCCCAAAAAAGAGCAAGGCACAGGAAAGGCATGATCCGAGGAGAAAGACCGAAGTCTTTCTACAGATCAAAATGAATCGTGAGACTGTTGTTATTTTCATCGCTTTCTTTCACGAGATCATTGCAAGAAGCCTGGAAACAGCGATCAGCGGAAAATTTGTAACGGCCTGATTTTCCAATGACATCGGGAAGATCCAAAACTTGAGAATACGTTTTCGATGCTCCGGCAGCAAGACCTCCAGAAATCGGGAACAGAACGACCGTCGAGAGGCTTGGATTTTCCGGCCAACTTCCGAAAACAAAAAATTCTTTTTCCACACCTTGCCGGCCTTTGTTTTCGATCACCAGATCTAATTTTACTTTTCCTTGGCTATTGATTGAAGAAAACGCTGCACTCGAGATCGTGAGATCAGCTTGTGCTGGATTTTCATCCAAAGAAAAAATACTCGCCCCAATATTTTTTAGAGAGCATCCCGTGAGTAAGAAAAGCGCAACAACGACCAGAGAGAGTTTTTTCATAAGAAAGAAAGAATAGACATCTTCTTGTACCATATCTCTTTTTAAAGCGCAAAACATTTTCAATTTATTCTGTCTCAGGTTAGGCTGGAAACATGAAGAAAACACTCACACTTCTTCTTGGTTTTGGTGCATTTTTTTTCTTTTTCCCCCGGGCTTCGGCGTCCCTGACGATCGCGGTTAATCCTTCTTTGAGCTTTCCTTCAGCACCCCTCAGCACGACCATTGATCAGGTTCGGACGGTTTTCAGCACAATCACTGTCACGGATGATCGTGCTGGGAGTCCAGGATGGCAGGTCACGGCAGTTTCAAGCCATCTGACTCGAATTGCCCCTCCTCTCACCGTTGCTGGCAATAACTCCACGGTCAGCTCGGGTGGAAGCTACGATGGCACTTTTGGAGTCAGCGCTCCGTGGAAATCCTACCTCCTCACGATCACCACCAGCGGCCCTGTTGGAACGGCCACTTTCAATGTGAGCGGGGCTGAGACACAAACCAATCTCACGACGGGAGCTCTGGTGTCGATCGGCACCAAGGGCGCTCGGGCGGATTTTAATATTGCGAACTACGTCGTCAATGATCAGTGGCAAATAGCGGTGGATGTTTTCCCATATACAGACATCACCGTGACTCCGGGGAATATCACCGCCAATAGCGGGAGTCTGACGGGAGTTTCTGCCGGTTCAGCGGGGGCTTTGACGGGGACAGGAACTAGTTCGAATGCCAAAACCCTCATGTCGGCAAGCGCCGGTAATGGCACTGGGAGCTATACCCAAACCAGCGCGATAGACCTCCTGCTTCACAAAAACTCCCAGAAAGGAAGTTTCACAGGAGTTTGTACGTTTACCATAATTTAGTGAAGCTACGATAAAACAAAAAAAAATCTACTTCCTTATCATTATGAATTTATTTATTTTTCATTTATACTGGCGTGAGAAGTTTTCTTTACATTCACATCATGAGATGCTTCACAAAATATTTCTTCCCTTTTTTCATTGGGATCAGCCTTGTTGTTTCACATGTTTCAGAAGTTCATGCCGTTTTGGGACTTGTGGCTGGTGATATTTCAGTGGCCCCTTATCATTCCCCTGAAGATACGTCCCCCAGAAGATCGTGGTTTATGTACAGCGCAAAACCGGGTGATATCATTCATGATTCCGCGGATGTAACCAATGTTCGTGGTGAAACAAAAATCATTTCCGTAGGGGCGGTGGATGCAGGTGTTACGGGCGAAAATGTGTTTCGTTTGAAGGAAGCTGAAGAGTCAAAGAAATTTATCGGTGCCTGGGTCAAGCTTGAAAAAGAAGAAGTCACGTTGGAAGGTGGTAAAGACACAACAATTCCATTTATTGTCAAAATTCCTGGAGATGCGGAGGAAGGTGATTACTGGGGAGGAATTACGGTATATCAAAATAAAGATTTCATACCAAAAGGCAACATTATTCCCTCGTACCGTGTGGGAGCTCGATTTTATATTCAGGTTAAAAAAACTGCCACTGGAGAACGGCGCGACCCGCGTGATTATCCAAAATTTAATGTTTCCTCGATCATTGGTATCCGTGATGAGGTTTCTTCTGTTCAACCTTCGGCCAATTCCTCATCACAAGCCCCCGCTCTTTCCTCTCCCCAGCAAAAAAATGACGAACCTCCAACAACACCGGAGATAAAAAATGTAATTCAGCAAGTCGATAAGAAATCTTTTTCGTCGACCATTCTCCTTTTTGGACTTATTATTATTTTTTTCTTTATGGCAACTATTTTTATTTCAAAAAAGAAATTGACAAAGAAACGAATTAGGAAGAGTTTTTTTATTCTACTTTTCGCAGCTGGGATACTTTTTTCTTTCACGACAAGATCTGTGTTTGCCCAGATAGGTGCTAGTCCCAATCCGGAACAGGATGGACAGGTCACAGGGAGATCTTGGTTTGTTTACGGTGAAGTTGCGCCGGGATCGGTTATTCATGATTCGGTACGGGTCATCAACAGTTCAGATCAAGAAGCCCTCGCGGCTTTGGATGCCGTGGATGGCGAAACAACGAAAGTCGGAGGCGTGTTCGGGCTTCGAAATTCAGAAGAGCCAAAAAAAGAAATTGGCCTCTGGACAAAGGTGGAAAGCGAGGAAGTAGAACTCAAACCGAAAGAATCCAAGATTATTCCTTTTACCATCTCCGTCCCAAAAAATGCCGAAGTGGGGGACCATATTGGAGGTCTTGTCGTCTATAAAAAACAAAAATCGATCCCCGGAGAAGGATCTATTGGGTTTCAGGTTGTTGGAAGAGTTGGCGTAAGGGTCTATCTCACCGTCAAGGGCGAGAAGATCTTGTCTCTGGAAGCGGGAGATATAAGAAGCGAAAAAAAAGATGATAAATATGTTTTTACATGGAAACTTGAAAATACGGGAAATGTGAGAATAGTACCCATATTAAGTCTTTATGCGGAAAATAAAATCACGGGAAATATCATCGCTTTTGAGCTTCCATCAGCCTCTGAATTAAATCCTTCGGTTTCCACAGAAATTCCAATCGTTTGGGAAAATCCTCCTCAAGGGTGGTATAATCTTCATTTTACCGTTGAATATGGTGAAAAAAAATTAACAAAAAATTCCTCCCTTCTCATCGTCAATGGAAGCACGGTTTTGATTGGAGCCAGCATTGGCCTTGTTATTTTACTTTTGTTTGTTCTCATTGTTCGAACGTTCAGAAAACCAGATTAGGAGAAGAAAAACTCTTTTTTTCGAAAACTGTGAGCGGATGATGAGATTCTAAAAAAAGCACCACGGAGGTGGTGCTTTTTTTTGCTGCTGCTGCGCAGTCACAGAGAGAAGCGTGAAGAATTAGGCATAGGTAATCGTGATTGTTCCAGAATACGTTGCAACAAAGGTATTCAAGGGAGGCTGGACATAGTATCTGATAAGCTTGGTAAAGTTTCCCGTGCCAGTAACACCACCAGCAAATGAGAAGAGCGCCACTGTGGCAGAAATCGTTCCATCAGCTCCATTTACAAAGGCCGTT
>OBEQ012696957.1_pt1 | contig 16688 bp, 17 predicted proteins | sample 1670901 | NCBI WGS metagenome assembly OBEQ01 (sample SAMEA104232315, study PRJEB22302) | groundwater metagenome | biome: forest; feature: aquifer; material: groundwater | place: USA | collected 2011-08-07 | depth 5.4 m
AGATATAACCAATAATCTATTAATCAATACATTACAATACAAACTGCAAGTTAAAAAACTAAATAATAGTTTGAAACATATAATTTAAAATAGTAACAATCGAATAGATTTATTATTTTGGATGATCATTTAAACATCGAAACGAATTTCAATTTCCATAGGATAGGGTTTAAACCCTATCCTATGGAAATTATTTATACAAATAACAACTTAACAAACCAAAAAACTATTTTACTTTCAACAATTTATCCAAAGCAATATGCAACCCCAAACCTCTTAATTCTTGTCCTTTCGCTACAACATTGCCTTTACCATCAATCAACACTCCAAAAGGTATAGAATTAGCTCCGTATAACTTAGAGGCAATACCATCTTTATCCCATCCATGGTTTTTCCATGTCAATTTATCATCTTCTATCGCTTTCATCCATGCTTCACTTGTTCTATCCAAAGAAACACTGAAAACTTCAAAACCTTTACCATTTTGAAATTTTAGTTTGTTGTATTTAAGATAAGCTTCAACAACATTCGGATTTTCATGTCTACAAGGACCACACCAAGAGGCCCAAAAATCAATTAAAACCATTTTTCCTTTTAAGGATGATAGTTTTATTATTTTCCCTTTTGGATTTGTTAATTCAATATTTGGAGCTTTATCTCCGACAGAAATAGAAACACTTGATTTAAAAGCAAAACAGCTTAAAAGAAATAATAAGGATAATAACTTCACAATTTATTTTTTATACGAAATGGATACTAAAGAAAACAACTATTTTCTATTACTTTTTTTTCTACAATCAATTAATAAGTAATCTTTAACTTTAATTAATTTAAATAAGGCTATTATTTTCTCACTTTTCCTTGATGAAGAGAAAATGTAATTTTCGAAGACAAACGTTAGTACCGAACTTTTGAAGTTACCCTAATAATTAATTATTTCCAAATCTCAACCTCAACCTTAACCTTATTTAATTCTTCTAATATCTGCTCCCAAATTGTTCAAACGAATATCAATATCTTGATAACCTCTGTCAATTTGTTCAATGTTGTGTATTGTACTTTTTCCTGTTGCTGACATGGCTGCAATCAACAAAGAAACACCTGCTCGAATATCTGGTGAAGTCATAGAAATACCTTTTAATGTATGTTCATTGTTCAATCCAATTACTGTTGCTCTGTGTGGATCACATAAAATAATTTGTGCTCCCATATCAATTAATTTGTCGACAAAGAACAAACGTGATTCAAACATTTTTTGATGTATCAAAACACTTCCTTTCGCTTGAGTAGCAACCACCAAAATGATTGACAGCAAGTCTGGTGTAAAACCTGGCCAAGGTGCATCAGAAATAGTTAAAATAGAACCGTCAATAAACGTGTCAATTTCATACGAATCTTGAGCAGGAACAAAAATATCATCTCCCCTACGCTCTAATTTAATTCCTAATTTTCTAAATACATCTGGAATAATTCCTAAATTATCCCAACTAACATCTTTAATGGTAATTTCAGATTTAGTCATGGCCGCTAAACCAATAAAACTTCCAATTTCAATCATATCAGGAAGAATTCTGTGGAAACAACCAGTTAATTCTTTCACTCCTTGAATGATTAGCATATTAGAAGATATACCACTAATATTTGCTCCCATGGAATTCAACATTTTACACAATTGCTGTAAATAGGGTTCACAAGCAGCATTGTAAATTGTTGTTTCACCTTCTGCCAAAACAGCAGCCATTAAAATATTAGCTGTTCCAGTTACAGATGCCTCATCCAAATGAATATATGTTCCAATTAATTTCGAAGCATCAACAGAATAGAAATGTTCACCAGCATCGTAATTAAACTTTGCACCTAATTTCATGAAACCTTCAAAATGCGTATCCAAACGACGTCTTCCAATTTTATCTCCTCCTGGTTTAGGAATAAATCCTCTTCCGAAACGAGCTAATAAAGGTCCCACAATCATAATTGAACCTCGAAGAGAACCTGCTCTTTTCTTGAAATCATCCGATTCCAAATATGGTAAATCGATGTCTTTTGCTTGAAAAATATAAGTTCCTTTTTCGACTTTTTCAATTTTAACACCCATCGTTTGAAGCAAACTAATTAATTTGTTTACATCAATAATATCAGGAATATTAGAAATTGTAATTTTATCAGGAGTTAACAAAACAGCACATAATATTTGCAAAGCTTCATTTTTTGCTCCTTGTGGGATCAATTCACCTTTTAGTGGTTTCCCTCCATATATTTCAAAAGACGCCATTACAATTTATTTTTTAAATTTCTTTTTCGGTTGTTGGTTTTGCTGTTTTTTCTGATTATTCTTATTTTGATTTACCTGAATATTATAAGCTTTCAAAATAAGATTTGTAGAAATTAACTCTTCTGGCTTTTCTAAAATCAATTCTTTTTTTGAAAGTTCTGATAATTGATTCGCTATAACTGTGTTTTCAACGGCATCATTATTAAAAACTAAAAATTGTTTTTTCATAAAGTTAGCCATTGTATAGGTCAAATATTTCTTTTCGCCAGCATCTTTAATAGAGGAAGCATCTTCTAGAATTTTTTGAGTATATTTCCCGTAATGACCAAAACGAATTTTACTCGTAGGGTAATCTACTTTTTCAGGTTTGCTATCTAGTTCTTCTTTTTTAGGGATTTCATAAGGTGAATCAGCATCCAATTTAAAATCTGACATAACAAACAAATGTGTCCACAATTTATGTCTGAAATCATCCACATCTCTTAAATGAGGGTTCAACTGTCCCATCACTTCAATGATTGCCTCAGTAGCACGATTACGTTCAGTTCGATCTTCAATTTCCATCGCATGTTGAATCATGTTCTGCACATTTCGACCGTATTCTGGTAACATTAATTTTTGACGTGTTGTGTTGTATTCCATATCTTATCTTTTTTAAGACTCAAGATTTAAAGATAAAAGACTTTAAGACTTATACATTATAAATTGAAACGAGAATCTCAAAGTATAAAATCTTTTGTCTTTAAATTCTAAGTCTTCATGTCTTGATTCTTGTAGTCTTGATTCTTCCAGTCTTGAATCTTACAGTCTTGAATCTAATGTCTATTTCTCTAATTTCTTCCCTAATGCGTTATTGAACAATTCTTTCGCTTCTGCTATAAATCCAAAATGTTCATCATCTACCATCATTTTACCTTTTGTAACGTGACCTAACAATGTAAAAGTAACAGTAGAATCCATCATAAATTCGATAAAACTTTCTTCTGAATCTTCACTTACAGTCACTAAAACTCTGCCTTGACTTTCACCAAATAAAAATGCATCTTCTCTAATTTCAGCATCTTTTACGATATCAAATCCTAACTCTCTTGGCATTGCCATTTCAGTTAAAGAAATAAACATACCTCCATCCGCAATATCATGCGCTGCGTTAATCAGTTCATTTTGAATCAATCCTTTTACAGTATCTTGCATCGTGTACTCTTTTTCCAAATCAAACATTGGAGCTGGAGATGCTTTCACACCATGGAATGAATATAAATATTCAGAAGAAGAAATACAATCGTAAGAATCACCAATTAAGAAAATTAAATCCCCTTTTTGTTTAAAATCTAGGGTCATTGCTTTCGTTTTATCCTCTAACAAACCAATCATACCGATAGTTGGTGTTGGAAAAACAGGAGTTTCAACACCATTCGTTGAAGTTTGATTATAAAAAGAAACATTTCCTCCAGTAACTGGTGTTTCAAATTTTAAACATGCTTTAGACATTCCTTTAATAGCTCCTACAAATTGCCAGAATGATTCAGGATTATACGGATTTCCAAAATTCAAACAATTCGTAATTGCACTAGGTACACCACCCGAACAAACAATGTTACGAGCTGCTTCCGAAACAGCAATCATAGTTCCTACTTCTGGATCTGCGTTTACATATCTTGAATTACAATCAACTGTCATAGCGATTGCTTTATTTGTTCCTTTTACATTGACAATTGCAGCATCTGATGGACGATTCGTTGTCATATTTTTTGTTCCAACCATAGAATCGTATTGCTCATAAACCCAACGTTTAGAAGCAATATTTGGATGTTGCAATAAGAAAAAAGCAGCTTCTTTCAAATCTTCTGGTTGAACAACATCATCAATATTGAATTTTTTAAATTCTTGGTAATACGCAGGCTCAGAATATTCACGTTGGTATTGAGGAGCTCCTCCACCAAGAACCAAAGATTCCGCAGGAACATCTCCAACCATTTCACCATTCATGAAATAACGAACTCTGTCAGAATCGGTAACAACTCCAATTTCCTCCGCATGTAAATCCCATTTTTCAAAAATCGCTTTAACAACATCCTCTTCTCCTTTTTTCACAACAACCAACATACGTTCTTGTGATTCAGAAAGAAGTATTTCATACGGTAACATATTTTCTTGTCTAGTTGGCACTAAATCCAATTGAATGTCCATTCCAACATTTCCACCAGCTGACATTTCACACGTTGAACAAGTTATACCAGCTGCTCCCATATCTTGCATACCAACTACAGCATCGGTTGTCAATAATTCCATCGTTGCTTCTAAAAGCAATTTCTCCATGAAAGGATCTCCAACTTGAACCGAAGGTAAATCATCAGCTGATTCTTCGGTCATATCTTTTGAAGCAAACGCTGCTCCTGCAATTCCATCCTTACCTGTTGCAGAACCAACAATAAAAACTGAATTACCTGGACCTTTTGCTTTTGCAGAAATAATCTTTTTTGAATCCATTACACCAGCTGAAAAAGCATTTACTAATGGATTTGTATTGTACGAATCATCAAAGAAAACTTCACCTCCAACAATTGGAATACCGAAAGCATTTCCATAATCACCAATACCTTTCACAACCCCTTTCACCAACCATTTAGTACGATCCAATTCGATGTTACCAAAACGCAATGAATTCAATTGAGCAATTGGACGAGCACCCATTGTGAAAATATCACGGTTGATCCCTCCTACTCCAGTTGCTGCTCCTTGATATGGTTCTAATGCACTTGGATGATTGTGAGATTCTATTTTGAATACACATCCTAATCCGCCACCAATATCAACCATACCAGCATTTTCTTCACCCGCTTTAACCAACATGTGAGGACCTTCTTTTGGTAATTGTTTTAGCCAAAAGATCGAATTCTTATATGAACAATGTTCTGACCACATCACAGAATAAACGCTCGTCTCAGTAAAATTAGGTGTTCTACCTAAAATAACTTTGATCATATCAAATTCATCGGGACGTAATCCAAGCTCTACTGCTTGCTCTAAAGTTGCTACTTGGTTTAATGTACTTTCCATAAAATGTATAATGTGTAACAAAAGTAATTATAATTTTTTTAAGATAATTCTTTTTTAAACAAAAGACTGCAAGATAAAAAACGCAAGACTTATTTGACTAGATTCAAGTATAATCTACTTGTAACACAGCCAATTTAATTTTAATTTAACTCAATTATACGAAGTCTAAGTCATTAAATCTTAGCTCTTGTTGTCTTGAGTCCAATTTCTTTTATTACTTTTACTTCAAATTTAAAACAAAAAAACGTAAATGAATTTCGATGTATTAATGACAACTGGAGGTCTTTTATACCTTTTAATGCTAACAATTCTTGAGATAGTTTTAGGAATAGATAACATTATTTTTATTTCAATTATTACCGATAAATTACATATTAAAAATCAAAAATATGCGAGAAGAATTGGTCTTTCATTAGCATTAATTATTCGTTTATTTTTACTGACAATCGCCGCTTGGATGATGAGTTTAACAAAATCATTATTTACTATCGGCGGAATGGAATTTTTCAGTGGACATGCGCTTGTCTTGTTTGCTGGTGGGATATTTTTAGTTTATAAAAGTAGTCAAGAAATAGTTGAACACATAAAAGGGCATCCTCAAAAAGCAAAAGCAGGAAAAGACAATTTAAAAGCTGTTATTTTTCAAATCGTAATGATTGACATTGTTTTTAGTTTTGATTCAATAATCACAGCAATTGGATTAACAGCAGGTATTAAAAAAGAGTTACATGCAGACCCAATGATTATCATTTATTTATCTGTTATTATCGCAATGGGAATTATGTTAATTTTCGCAAAACAAGTGAGTGATTTCATTAATAGTCGACCATCCATTAAAATGATCGCATTGGCTTTTCTAGTTGCGATTGGAGTAATATTAATTTTTGAATCGTTAGAATATCCTTTAAATAAAAATTACATCTATTTTGCAATGGGATTCTCAGTAATTATCGAATTCATGAATATTAAAATGCGAAAAAATCATAGGCATCATAATCCGAATCATGAAGTAAAATGACCAAAGAAGAAGCCCAATTATTTTTTCCAATTAACAAAGACGATAATTTATTGGACGTATACGAAGCTCTACTTTTTGAATATAAGCAGTTCTTCATTTCAAAACCTGTTTTTCATAAAATTTATCAAGCTAAAAAAATAAAAATGCTAAAAATGCATGAATCTTTTATTTTATTAGGTGGAATTTTGCCTGATTCAACAAAAAAAACAAAGAACACTTTTGTAAAACACCAATTTTCAGATTCAATTTTAGAGACTTTTAACACTTATCAAAAACATCGAAATTTATTAAAAACAGAAATCGTAAAATGCAATAACGTTTTAGAATTGATTCCAGTAATCAATCAAATACTAGAACTTCAACGAGATTACTTAGACTGTTGGGGAGAATTTGAAAACATAAAAGATGAAAACATTCTAATTTCGAAAGAAATTGACCCCATGATTTTATTGATGGCAATCCAAGAATTCTACAAATTAGGTGGAATTACATTTAAAGATATTCATTCAAAAAGAAACATTTTACCAATTTTGTTATTAAACGAAGCGAAACGATTATCTTTGTGCCGAAAATTTGAATAAAATGGAAGATCCGTATTTAAACCTTAGGAAACAATTAGAACAAGAAGATTGGCCAAATGTATATATGTTCAAATTTATTATCCCTAACTCATCAGAAAATATTGCTCAAACTATTGCTTTATTCAATGAAGAATCTGCAGAAATAACAATACACGAATCAAAAACAGGTAAATTTGCAAGTATAAGCGCTAAAGAATTAATGTTAGATGTAGACTCTATCATTGCTAAATATGAAAATGCAACAAAAATTAAAGGATTAATGGCGTTATGATAGTATTAATGGGATATAATATAATTAAAGTGGTACTTGGAGTACTTGGAATTTCACTTGGATTATTATTGATAATTATTTCGTATAAAAAATTTCTAGTTTATATCGGAAAACGTGAAATGGCACCTGATGACTATTGCGTTATAAATGAACTAGAAACACAACCTTCAAAGGGGGAAGTTGAATTTTATTTCACCTCTAAAAAGAACAGAAATGTGATTATTAATTTATTAAATGATGATTTAAGTTTTCATTCAAAAATATATGAAAAGGATGTTTTAGAAGGTGGAAATATAGCCCGATTTGACACAACTTCAGTTCCGAATCAATCGTATTTCTATCAATTGGAAACAGAGAATCAAAAAACTATGAAACGATTTACAATCTTGAATTAGACAATAAGACTGAAAGACTCAAGACCGCTTCGCTCAAAGACTGACGAGTTATTATAAAGATTAAGTCTTGAATCTTGTGTCTTCAAATCTTGAGTCTAAAAATTAGGATGCCAACTTGACAGCATTTTTTTACTGGCAAAATAATTGTTAAATGAGTTCTTAGAATTATCTTTACATACAAATTCGTATTTACAAATTAAAAATAAAATTATGGCAGTTGAAATAACAGATGCAAACTTTGAAGAATTAGTATTAAACTCTAGCATACCCGTTTTAGTTGATTTTTGGGCAGAATGGTGTGGACCTTGTAGAATGGTAGGTCCAATCGTTGATGAATTGTATACTGAATACGAAGGAAAAGCTATCATTGGAAAAGTAAATGTGGACGAAAACCCAAATGTATCAGGTAAATTTGGAGTTAGAAATATTCCTACTATTCTTTTCATAAAAAACGGAGAAGTTGCTGACAAATCTGTCGGAGCAGTTCCTAAAGCTCAATTAGCAGCGAAATTGGATGCACTTTTGAATTAAAAATCGAGATTCAAGACTAAAAGATCCAAGATTTAAAGACTTTGAAAAGGCACGTAATTATTTGCGTGTCTTTTTTGCTTTTATACCTCTTGAATCTTTAAATCTTTCATCTTTTAGTCTAAAAAATACCTATCTTTGCATCCAACAAAAAAAAACAAAATGGATTCAATATTCAAAAGGTTAAAGTATTATGGAATAGGCTTTGGTTTCGGGCTTATTTTCGTGATATTTTTCTTTCAAAATAGAGGCTGTACTTGGCTTCCTGACAATAGAGTTAAAAACAGTATTTTAGATAGAGTTCTAGTTTTACCAGATTCTGAAGCGAAACAATTATCTAAATTTGGAATTACAAGAAAAGATTTAACTTTAGTTTTAAATGATGGAGAAGTTATTTTTGATGAAAGTAAAAAAGAAGGCAATCCAAAAGTATATGTTGTTGAAAAAGAAATTCTTTCAAAAGGAAAAATGAAATTTTACTTTACGCTAGCGAAAGAAAGTTTTATATCTGAAATACACTTCTCGAAGAAAAATGCTCTTAAAATAAAAAATTCCACGAAAGGTTTTGGTGAATTAATTCATTTCCCAAAAGATGACAATCTAATTTTTCCCGACTCTAGTTCAAATGTTACTTGTCAACAAGAAGCTTTAAATTTAATTAACCCTAAAGACATTTTAAAATATTTAAAAAAATCAGGGGAAATTGATTTCTCAAAATCACATTTATTAGCTTCTCCTAAACCAGAACATCATCTTATTTTTACTGATAAAAAAGGAAGAAAAATAGGTTCAAATGTAATTTGGTATAAGAATAAATTAAACATTACAAACTTCGTTATACCTTTTAAAAATGATTGTAAATAACTTTTTTAACAAACGTTGTTGATAATTCAAACGTCATAAAGAGAGTTAAGAGTATAGTTTTTTCTAAATTTGAGCAATGGAATTTTCAGCAGAACAAATAGCAGGTATATTAAACGGTCAAGTTGTCGGTAATTCAGACGTTGCAGTTAGAGGTTTATCTAAAATTGAAGAAGGTACAGAAGGAACACTTTCTTTCTTATCAAATCCAAAATACGAAGAATTTATTTACACAACAGGTGCTTCAATATGCATCGTTAATAATACATTTGAGCCGTCAAAACCGATTCCATCCACTTTAACTTTAGTAAAAGTAGAAGATGCTTATTCATGTTTTGCCAAATTGCTTGAATTTTACGATCAAATGAAAAAGAAACAACCAAAAATTGAATCTCCCTCATTTATTGCAGAATCAGCAACTATTGGAACTGACATTTATTTAGGAGCTTTTGGTTATATTGGAGAAGGTTCGAAGATTGGAAATAATGTTGTGCTTTATCCACATGTTTATATAGGTGAAAATGTAATAATTGGAGACAATTGCACGCTTCATCCTGGAGCAACAGTTTATGCTGATTGTGTAATAGGAAACAATTGCATTATTCACGCAGGAACAATAATCGGTTCAGACGGATTTGGATTTGCACCTGATTCTGATGGTGTATTTCAAAAAATACCTCAAATTGGAAATGTTGTTTTAGAAGACAATGTTGAAATTGGTTCCAACTCAACAATTGATAGAGCCACAATGGGTTCAACAATTATTAGAAAAGGAGTAAAATTAGACAACTTAGTTCAAATAGCTCATAATGTAGATATTGGGGAAAACACAGTAATGGCTGCTCAAGTTGGAGTTGCCGGCTCTGCTAAAATTGGAAAAGGAGTAATGGTTGGTGGTCAAACAGGAATTAGTGGACATTTGCACATTGCTGACGGAACAAAAATTGTAGCACAATCTGGTATTCCATCAACTGTTCGAAAAGCGACAACTTTAATGGGATCACCTGGTATTCCTTTAGAAGATTTTAAAAAATCATATTTCGGATTTAGAAAATTACCTCAAATCTTGACAAGATTACAAGATTTAGAAAATAAATTAAAAGAATTAACTAAAGTAAAAATATAAATGGCTGAAAAGCAAAGAACCTTAAACGAGGCTGTATTATTAAGCGGCATTGGATTACATACTGGAGAAAAAGTAAACATTGAAATTTGTCCAGCTCCTACTAATCACGGATATAAATTCCAACGAATTGATTTAGAAGGACAACCTATAATCAATGCTGATTGTGACTTAGTGGTTGCTACAGATAGAGGAACAACCTTAGAATTTAACGGTGTTAGAGTTTATACAACCGAACATGTATTGGCTGCACTTTACGGAATGCAAGTTGACAATGCATTAATAAAAATTGACGGTCCTGAAATTCCGATAATGGATGGTAGTTCTTTGCTTTTTGTAAATGCATTTGAAAAAGTTGGTTATTTAGACCAAGAAGAAGACAGAGAATATCTAGAATTAAATGAAATTTTAAAATTTGAAGACCTAGAAAAAGGTATTGAATTTTTAGCAATTCCAGATCCAGAATATAGAGTTACTGTAATGGTTGACTATAAATCGCCAGTCCTAGGAACTCAACATGCAGGTATATACAGCTTGAATGAATTCAAAAATGAAATAGCAAAATGTAGAACGTTTGTTTTCTTAAGAGAATTAGAATTTTTAGCGAAAAATAATTTAATCAAAGGAGGAGATTTAGATAATGCAATTGTTTTAGTAGAAAGAACAGATGTTAGTCAAGAAGAACTTGACAATTTAGCTAAACTGCTAAAGAAAGAAGAATTAAAAATCTCTTTAGATGGAATTGGTGTTCTGAACAGTACAAAATTACAATTTGAAAATGAACCTGCACGACATAAATTATTAGATATTATTGGCGATTTAGCTTTAATAGGCAAACCAATTAAAGCGCATATTTTAGGAGCTAGGCCAGGTCATTCAGGAAATGTTCGATTTGCTAAACAAATAAAAAATCACTTCAAACTTCAATTAAAAGCTCCTCGTCAATTTGATTTAACCAAAGAGCCGTTGTACAACATTAACGATATAGAAAAAATGTTACCGCACCGTTATCCTTTTTTAATGGTTGACAAAGTCCTTGAAATGACTGAAGACACTATAATAGGTGTTAAAAACATCACAATGAACGAACCTATTTTTACAGGACATTTTCCCGGAAATCCTATATTTCCTGGAGTTTTACAAATAGAAGCGATGGCTCAAGTTGGAGGAATTTATGCCTTAAGTAAAGTAGAAGATCCTGAATTATATTCAACTTACTTTATGAAAATCGATAAAGTAAAATTCAAAAGCAAAGTGGTTCCTGGTGATACACTTGTGTTTGAATTAAACTTACTCTCCCCTATCCGTCGTGGTTTAGTAGAAATGGGCGGAAAAGCATATGTAAATGGAATTGTAGTAATGGAGGCAGAAATGCTGGCTTCAATAGTTAAAGATAAAGTCGCAGTCTTATGTTAAGCAATCTAGCAAGTATTTCTTCAGAAACAACAATTGGTACTGATGTTAAAATAGGGCCTTTTACAACTATTCATGAAGATGTAAAAATTGGTGCTAGAACTATAATTCATTCGAATGTTTCTATTTATCCAGGAACACGAATTGGTGAAGATTGTGAAATTTTTCCAGGTGCAGTTATTGGTGTTATTCCTCAAGATTTAAAATTTGATGGAGAATATACAACAGTTGAAATTGGAAACAATACAACTATTCGAGAATGTGTAACAATTCACAGAGGTACAAAAGATAGACTTGCTACAAGAATAGGAAACAACTGTCTTTTAATGACTTACGTTCACATAGCACATGATTGTCAAATTGGGAACAACGTAATACTAGCAAGTTATGTAGGATTATCAGGACATGTAACAATTGATGATTTCGCAATTTTGGAAGGAACAGTTGTAGCACAACAATTTGTTCATATTGGTGCACATGCATTTGTTGGTGGAGCTTCATTAATTAGAAAAGATGTTCCTCCATATATTAAAGCAGCTCGTGAACCTCTAACTTATGCAGGAGTAAATTCAGTTGGTATCAGAAGAAGAGGATTTTCAGATGACCAAGTTAGAGAAATTGAAGACATTTATAGAATTTTATATGTTCAAAATAACAATGTATCTAAAGGAATAGCTTCAATTTTAGAAACTATGCCCGATTCTGAGATTAGAAAACACATTTTAGGATTCATAGATACATCAGATAAAGGAATAATCAGAGGTCTTAATTAATTGAAATTTAATGTATATTTGGCTTAAAATAAATTAAATTATGCTCTCCAAAAAAACCAAATATGCAATTCATGCACTTACATATCTTGCAAAAAAAGATCCTTCTCAACCAACTTTAATAGTTGAAATTTCGAAAGAATCTAATATCCCTCGTAAATTTTTAGAAACTATTCTTCTTGATTTAAAAAAAGCAGGAATATTAGGTTCTAAAATGGGGAAAGGTGGAGGTTATTTTACTAGACAAAAACCTTCGGACATCAAACTTTCTACAATCATTCGTCTTTTTAATGGACCAATAGCATTACTTCCTTGCGCTAGTAAAAATTACTACGAAACGTGTGATGAATGTCAAGACGAAACAGTATGTGGACTTCGATTTGTGATGGAAGAAGTGAGAGATGAAACGTTGAATGTACTTGAAAATAAAAGTATTCAAGACATTATAGATAAAGATAAATAATTACTTAAAATAAAATCACGTGTTTCATAGAGGAGAAGTTGTTGAATTAACTATTACAGATTATTCATTTGGTGGAAGAGGAATTGCTAAAGTTCCTACAGAAGATGGATTTTACGTCGTTTTTGTCGACAATTCTTTCCCAGGCCAAAAAATAAAAGCACGTATTGAAAAAAAGAAAAAGAAATACGCAGAAGCAAAACTAATTGATATTATTGAACGATCAGAATTGGAAGAATTGAATTCATTCCAAGAAATTTCTGGTGGACCTTATATCTTCGTTCCTATCCATTTACAAGAAAAAGCGAAAAAAGAAACAACGCTTGAGCTTTTTAAAAGAATTGGTAAGATTCCAAATATCGAGGCTATTTTTGATGAATTTATTTCGTCACCTGACCATTTTTATTACAGAAATAAAATGGAATACAGCTTTTCTTGTATTGAACATGTTCCAACCACAGGAGAAGAAATTGATGATTCATTTGCATTAGGATTCAAACGAAGAGGAACATGGTGGAAAGTTGAAAGCTTAAATAAACCAAGTGGACTTTTTGACGAACAAATGGAAACGGTTCTGATTGACATTAGAAATTTCTTAAAAGCAACTGAATTACCAGCTTGGCATCCACCTCAAAAAACAGGATTTTTCAGACATATTGTTGTTAGAAAATCTTTTTTTCAAGATCAATTATTAATCAATTTAGTAACTTCATCTGAAGGAATTGAAAAATTTGACGCTGAAGCTTTTTCACAATTTTTACAAAAAACATTAGGAAAAAGATTAGCAGGATTTCAACATACAATCAACGACAATGTTGCTGATAGAGCTAAAATTGAAAATGGTTCGATCAAATTGTTATTTGGAGAAGATAAAGTAATTGAGAAATTAATCGGTTTATCTTTTGAAATTAGCATGGAAAGTTTTTTTCAAACAAATCCTAAATGTGCTGAAAGACTTTACAATAAAGCATTGGATTATGTTTTTGAAAGTGAAATTGAATCCAATGAAGTAATCATGGATTTATTTTGCGGAACAGGAACTATTGGTCAAATACTCTCTACTCGTAAAAGTGATGTAAAAATTATTGGCGTTGACATAGTTGAAGAAGCAATACAAGATGCTCGTAAAAATGTAAAAAGAAACAACATTTCTAACATTCAATTTTTTGCAGCAGACGTTGGTAAATTTTTAAAAGAATTTCCAGATTATCAAGGAAAAATAGGAACAATCATTTTAGATCCGCCAAGAGCTGGAATTGCACCAAAAACATTATTAAAAGTAATTGATTTAGGAGCTAAAAATATTGTTTACATATCGTGTAATCCATCAACACAAGCCAGAGATACTGAAACGTTACTTGGTGCGGGATATATTTTGGATAAACTTTCGTTTGTTGATCAATTCCCACATACTGGGCATATTGAATCAATTGCGAAATTTGTGAAAAATTAATTTTTAATACCTATTTTAGTACATGCATTGCATGCAATGCACCTACAAAATATGTAAATAAAATTCTACTATGTTAGAAATTCAAAATATATCAAAAACATTTCATCGAAAATTGGCGTTGGACGATGTTTCAATGACAATCAATGCAGGGGAAATATTTGGAATGCTTGGACCGAACGGTGCTGGCAAAACGACATTAATAAGAATCATCAATAAAATAATTACTCCTGATAAAGGTTCTATTCGATTTAAAGGTGATTTAATGACCCAAAATCACCTTTCTGAAATTGGATATTTACCAGAAGAAAGAGGTTTATATAGAAGTATGACTGTTGAAAATCATGCTTTATTTTTGGGGCAATTACGTGGCTTATCAAAAAAAGACGTTAAAACAAAATTAGATTATTGGTTAGAGAAATTTAAAATTCAAAATTGGAGAGAAAAACGAATTGAAGAACTGTCGAAAGGAATGGCTCAAAAAGTTCAATTCATTTGTACCGTTTTACATGAACCAAAATTGTTAATTTTAGATGAACCATTCAGTGGATTTGATCCAATAAACGTTGAATTAATTAAGCAAGAATTAATAGAAATGAAATCGAAAGGCAAAACCATTATCCTTTCATCCCATAACATGGAAAGTGTTGAAGCAATTTGCGATCGAGTTGCGCTTATTCATGAATCAAAAAAAATTGTTGAAGGAAAAATTTCTGAATTACAAGAAGTTCGAAAAGTTGGAGAATACGCTATTAAATTCAGAGGGAGTATGATTGCTTTCGTAAATGCCTTATGGACAGGGTTTGAAATCGTTGATAAAGATATTCTTGGAGATGATAAATTCATTGTCCGTGTAAAAATGAGAGGTGATAATAGTTTTGATGATCTATTGAAAGTTTTAATCGGACAAATTAAAATCGAAGCAGCTTGGGAAGTTTTACCTTCCATGCAAGAAATATTTATCGAATTAGTTCAACCTAAAGTTATGACAAAATGAAAAATAGCTGGCTAATTGCGTTAAGAGAATGGAAAGAAAGAATGGGGACACGCTCATTTATTTTACTTTCAATACTAGGACCATTAATAGTTTTAGGATTAATTTATCTGTTATTTGCTATCGGTGGACAATCGAAACAACATTGGAAAGTGTTGATTGCTGATCCAGCAGGAATAATGGAAAACAAAATTTCATCAAAAGAAGAAGCATCTATTGAATATTCTTTTGCTGACGGTTACATTGAAACCAAAGAATTTGAAAAAGCAAAACGTTACCAAGAATACGATGCCTTATTAGAAATAAATGAAAAAGTATTGTCTAACAAAGCTGCGTTTGTCTTTTATAGAGATAAACCTTCCGTTCGAATGCAAACACGTATTCAATATCAAACAGAACGTCGATTAGAAGAGATTTTGGTTGCCCAATTTACAAAATTCACGATGGCTGAATTTAGAAAAATAAAACAACCCATAAATATAACCTATCGAAATGTTTATGATCCAGAAGACAAATCCTCAGATCTGAGAGGCTGGGTTGGATTGTTCTACGGAGCAGTAATTTTCATTTTCATTTTCTTATTTGGCATGACAATTCTAAGAAGTGTTTCTCGTGAAAAAAGCAATAGAATTGTTGAAGTCCTATTAGGTTGTGTTAGTCCAAAACAATTGATGATGGGAAAAATTATTGGAATAGGAATGGCTGCTTTTTTTCAGTTCCTTATTTGGGTTGTGTTTATAGGATTCGGACTATATTTCATGCGTGAAAATTTATTCCCTGATTTATTAGATGCCGCAAACATGAATGTTTCACAATTAACACAAGACATGTTAGGTCAAAATGGTCAAGATCAATATTTCACAGCTAAAGAATACAATCAATTCGTTGAGTTAGTCTATGAAAGAGTTAACTTTTATAATATGACCGCTTATTTTGTTTTATTCTTCATTTTGGGGTACTTCTTTTACGGAACATTGTTTGCTGCAATTGGAGCATCTGCTGGTTCAGAAAGTGATGGTCAACAATTTGTTTTACCATTGATTTTCATGCTTTGCTTTGCACTTTATAGCGGTTATTATACGTTGAATAATCCAGAAAGCACAATGGCAACCGTATTTCATTATTTACCATTTACATCTCCAGTTGTTGTAATGGTAAAATTATCTCAAGGGTATCCTGAAGGACATGCGTATGAATTGTATTTGTCTATGTTTACCCTAATTCTTTCATCACTCGGAGTATTGTATTTAGCAGGAAAAATCTACGCAAATGGAATTTTACAATTTGGACATAGAGTAAGATTGAAACATTTGTTTAGATGGGTGAAGGAATGATTAGGTGCTCTTACTGGTTCGGGTATAATGGAATGGAGAAAGACCCTGAAGTTAAGGGAGATGGAAATTCTTATACGACCGAGTTTAGGCAGTATGATCCACGTTTAGGACGTTGGTTGAGTTTAGATCCGTTGATGGGGAAATTCCCTTGGATGTCA
>OBEQ010043474.1_pt1 | contig 16684 bp, 28 predicted proteins | sample 1670901 | NCBI WGS metagenome assembly OBEQ01 (sample SAMEA104232315, study PRJEB22302) | groundwater metagenome | biome: forest; feature: aquifer; material: groundwater | place: USA | collected 2011-08-07 | depth 5.4 m
ATCGGATGACGATTTTATAGGAAAGGGCATCAAAAAAGAAATTTTTTATCAAGTCAAGAAAGTCCCTGTTAAAGGCATGAAATCGCTGCGAAAACTTCTTATTCTTGGGTGAATTTTGTAGTTCTTTTTTCCACTCTTGTGGTATGTAGTAGAGTCCTCGTATTATTATTTTTCCCAAATCGGTCTCCTTGTTTATCCTTGTCGAGCTGAAGGAGGCAAAGCCGTTCTTTGGAATATCGAATTTCAACCTGATTTTCGCAACACTCTCTTGGAATGTATTTCGGTGGACAAATTCGTGCAAAATTTTTTCTACACTTCCATTGTCTGTTTTCATACTCATATCATTTTCATTTCAAGAATTCTTGCATATTTTGAGCCATAGTTCAATCATCACCAAACGCTTGCATCTGAAAGCCGTGATGGTACTATAAAAAACACAACAGAATAAGTAGCACCTAACCCTTGTACTTTCTTAACAAATACAAGGTATGGTCAAAAACCGGTAAAGGATAAAGAACCCATCGTGGGACTACCTTTACCGGTCCTGTCAGGAAACTGGCAGTGGATAGCTTAGCTATCGCCCGCGGTGGGCTTTTTGTTTATTAGAAAAAATAAGATGAATATGAAAAGATACACAATAACGTTTAATAAACCGACTGTAGTAGCTACTATCGCTGCATTCGGTCTTTTATTTTCTCTACTGCTTGTCACTCTCATTTACGCTGATGGCAACAATAAAATCACTGTTTGTGTCAGTGCCGGTGGATCAATGCGTATTCTTGGAAGTCAGCCACCATTAAACAAATGCCGTCGAGGAGAAACGGAGTTAAGTTGGAATATTCAAGGACCCATCGGACCCAAGGGTGATACTGGTGAAAAAGGTGAGATAGGAGAAGGGGGAGAAAAAGGCGATCAAGGAGAGCAAGGTTCTTCTAGTAACCAACTGCACGTATACGATGAGGGCGGACAAGACCTTGGTCTTTGGACAGGAGGAAATGGCAAGGCTGAATATCTGACAACATATAACCAGGAGCTGGGCTTATTTCTACATTTTGTAAACGATACTAGCAAAGGATCAGTGGCCGAAGCAAATTTTATTCCCCAAATTGCCCACATTCTTTTTGAAGGACTAGATTGTCAAGGTCCCGTTTTTTCAATCAACAATAATGATCTACAAAGTTTGCTCATAGCGAACGATTACACGTCTCTACTAATACATAAATATTGGAAATATGACACAACCGTTGAACCACAAACAAGAACAGCTCGTTCATCAGTGGCAACAAGATCTGCTCCAGATGGCAGTATAGAAGCTTTCTGCATAAATAGTCCTCGACCAGATCTCAATATTTTCCAGAATACGCTTCTTGTTAGAGAAGTACCGATTGACAGACTTCCTTTCACCGAACCTCTCGCATGGCCGTTGGAGGTCAGAATTCCCCAATAGATAGAGGTTTTTTATTTACTAACTACCAAATATTTTATATGTTCTGTATACACTGCGGAAAAAGTATTGATCACGAGGGTAATTTTTGTCCTCACTGTGGCAAGAAAATTGCCGCAGATATACAGCAGAGACCAGAGGTCAAAAAAGCAGACAAAGCAGGAATCAAACGATTTCTATTTACAGTGAATCCGCGTCAATTGTCCTTGCTCGGACTACTCTTGTTTCTTACAGGAGTTAGTCAACAAAATTCTACCTACTATGTAGCAGGATTAATTGTAATGATCATGACTTTTGTATGCGCATCCACGAATGACCGCATACGTGGTAACAGGCCATCTACCTTCCTAAGAATCGCCTTAGAAATCGGAGGGATTTTACTTGTTTTCACAGTGTTCTTGATGCAACCAAATTTGTATCAGACTTGGCAGGAAGAACCGATTGCTTTATTTTTGCTTACTGTAGGATTGGTTGCATACATTAATCTACTTTTTAAACGGTATAGTCTCAACAGGAGTACGAGAATCGCCGTGGTTGTCGGTAGCGGAATTGCTGTATGGTTCGGGGTTGTTTATCTCACAATACTAATAAGATAGATGCACTGTTTTTGTTTTTTTTAACTCCATGGAGATCAACAAAAAACTTATTGGTATATCCATTCTCATTTTTGTTCTTGCGGTAGCTGGAAGTTTTATTTATTACTTTGTTGTTCGACCTATACAGCAAGACAAAAAACTTAATGAGTGCTTGGAGGCGGCTAGTTTTGTAAAAGACAACGAATGGTATAAATATCAAAAAGATACTTGCGTAAAATTATATGGAGAAAATCAATAAAAATTTATTCATAGGTGTTTTAGCAGTTATTGTTTTGTCTCTTGTGATTTTTTATTTTGTTGATAAAAAATCCGACAGCTACACGATAAAAATGTCTGGTAGGAGCGTGATTATTTCCGAGAAAAAATGGAAGAAATCGGACGATACTGAAACTTATGCCAAAAATTTTGAGGCACGAGAAATACTTGGACCTGAAGCATTTCCACAGGTCATAACTGTTTATTTGAACACAATGATTGCTGATAGAATGTCTGGCAAAAAGATTTCTGAAAATGAATGGCTCGAGATGTTTGTCGTTCATCCTCAAATCGTTACGGTACAAATCAGGCGAAATAAAGGTGACTACTGGGTTTTGAGCAGACAAAATTTTTCTGTTAGTGAACAAAAATTGATAAATACTGATCCGGAATCCTCCGAACAAAATTTTGAGCTTTATCAGAACTTTTTCCAAAATGAGATTGATACTGCTCGGCATGTTCTGGACTCCGAATTTTAGAGTTGCATAATGTATAATGCCACCAAAGAAAAGCTTGACGAAATTGTGACAGGTATCTACATCGCATTTTTCAAAATCATGATTATTGTTCGAACAAACGAAGTTGATCCGGATTTTAAGGAGAGAAGATAATAAAATAGTATGCAGCGATGAGGATTAGCAGCTTTGGAATTATGAACAAATGCCAGTAAAAACCAACATATATTTAGACATTGATGGCGTTCTGCTCGCAAATGACCGTAGTCCTGCACGATATGCGCCCGAGTTTTTGAGATATGTTCTTGAGCACTACCCAAACACAACCTATTGGCTTACAACGCATTGCAAAGGAGACGCAATGACTCCCATTCGGCACGTTGGATACCTGTTTGATGCACAGACGGTTGAGCTCATGAAAAAAATAAAACCAACAAATTGGGACATATCCAAAACAGACGGCATTGACTTTAGTTTGCCGTTTTTATGGTTTGACGACGACTGCTTTGATTTTGAGAGACAGATTTTGACTCAGCATAGCGTATTTGATAACTGGATAGAGGTTAATCTCACCAAAGACGAAAATCAGTTGCAGAAGTTTATACATAGTTTTCCATTACCAGTTAGCGAGATAAAAACGCCTACAAAATAGTGAGTAGCGCGGTGAGGTAAAACAATTTTGAGCCCTCTCTTAACTGTTTTAAGTGATTTTTAGATTTCGCTTTTTATAACCTCTATGTATCGTTGTTGCGTCCATTTTTAGAGAGCGAGCGTTTACTTTTCATTGCGTGGAAAGTATCATCATGGGCATCATGCCAAACCAAACGCCCTTTCTACATAAGTTCTCCGAAGAAGAACACCAGATGCTTTTGCAGGCTGAAAAAGAGTATGGCGACTATTGGAAGAATGCTATGGAGTATAATGGTCTTCTTAATAACTTTGTTAAGGAGGTCAAACCAGATGCCATGTTCTTTGTGATGTTTATGTCTCAAGTCAAGAAACACCATACTCTGGCACTTCTTTCTATACCTCGTTTACACCATGTCCAAACACAGATGAATTTTCGTCAAACTATTGAAGCTGCCGTAAACGCTGTATATGGATTAGCACATTATGAAAAAGAAGATTTTATAACCGACGATCTGGACGGAACTATCGCTGACATCAATCCAATAAAAAAATACAAATGGCTTGAAGAAAACTTCAAATCCCATTCGAACTTCTTGAAGAAAGAAAAGGAAGCAATTAATAAAGGTCCCGCACATTCCAGTACAGTGTATGCTTTCTTAAACTTTGAGTTTAAACGAACAACAGGTTTTGTCACCCCCTTCTTTGATAATGAGGACAAATTCCAGACACGTATGGATTTATGGTTCGCTAGTAACTTGGCTATGGGCATAATGGATTTGATGGCAGTAGCAAATAAGAAATATGATCTTATTACTCTAATTCCTAACTTCATTGAACAACAAAGAGAATTGGAGCAAGAAAACCACAGATTGAAGGCCGAACTGCAGAGAAGTGATAGAGTGAAGAGGTGGTTACCATTGTTGGAGCAACGTAAAAGAAACGGATACAAATGAAATTGAAGAAATACTACATATTGATAAATAAATGGAAGAACAAATTGATAAGCTGAAAGTTGCTGAAGAACAGCTCGTTGCTTCAATAGAACTTTTCTTTAGTGAAGAGAACAGAACGATTGCAGTGCATACGCTGGTTCGCGCTGCACACGAGATTTTGGATAGCTTATGCGCAAATAAAAATCTAACAAGGGGCATTGTGAGAGAGGGACTTCAGTTTATTAAACCCGAGCATCACAAAGAAGTTTTGGATAAAGTAAGTGTTGCAAGAAATTTCTTCAAACACGCCGACAGGGATCCGGATGATAAATTATCATGGAACTCAATGGTATCTGAATACTATATTTGGGATGCTGCCTCTTTGTATTCGAGTTTAGCAGGCGTAAGAATATCCCATAAGATAATTATTTATCAATTATGGTTTAGACTCCACCATAGTGATTTATGGGATAAAGCCCCAATGTTTGATGTGCTTGCTTCGAATGCAGATGACTTGAGGATTTTGACAAAAAGTGAGTTTTACAAAGCAACAATCATTGCGTGGCAAAAAGGAATGTTTGATCTTACTAATAATATCATTAAGAAGTAGATGATTATTTAAATAATGTGACCCAATTCTTTAATACTCGTAATGATGTTATCTTGGTATCGATAAAGTTCGGAAAGCCAACCTATGGGCTCACCCAAAGCAACATATATAACGAAACACAGGACAGCTCTAAACTACGAGAGCTGTCCTGTATGTTTTGAGTGGGTGGGGTTAGACGATTCTCAAAAAACTAACTTTTTTGGACCGTAATTTTTTGGCACCTACGAACAAGACAACGATACTCGTTACACAGAGTGACAAACTGAAAAAGCAAGAAAGCTCGGCGAACAAATATCCCCAGTCTTTGAGAATTACGGGTGTGAAAAGCAAAAGGGTAATGCCAGAGACGAGCAGCAGGGCAGATCTTGTTTCATATTTCTCGAGCTCCTTTAGGTACTTATGATACTTTGGAAAGTTTCTGCTTGTCATGCGATATCTCCCATAAGAAGAACAAGGCCGTGATACAGATGTTCACTATAATGAATGTTTGTGTCGGGTGCAATAGAACTTCCCATGTGTTGCCTTGAATCTATTGATTCATAAGATCAATACCTTCCTTAAGCGTTACTACTTTGACTTTGTTTTGGACAAGATAGTCGGCAATTGCGTTTAAGGTTGCTGTTGTATTGCAGTATTGAGAAGTTCCGCAGTCGGGCTGTTGACGGTGCATTTCCAGTATGAGCCACGTGTGATTTGTGCGTGCAGCGTCGATCCATTGCTTGACCTGTTCGATGGACACATTGTTCTCGACATGCTGATCAAGGAGTTCATACTTGTCGGTTGTTTTGATATTGAATCCCGTACGTACGCTCCGTGCCCCGATAAATCCAGCTTCTTTTATTATTTGTTTTGTTGAGACATCAAACTCGCCATAGGGATACGCAAAGGTAAGCACGGGAGTTGCGCCGAGTGCGAGAAGGTCAGTTTTTCCACCGGCGATTTCATCTTGTGCCTGGCTCGGCGAAATCTGTGTCAGATGTGCGTGGGTTTTCGTGTGTCCTCCAATCTCGTGGCCTGCGGATTGCATCGCGAGCACATCCTGTGTGGTCATGTAGCCCGGGGCGCCGAGCCCAAGGCTAAAAATATACTGTGTGCTTTTAAGGCCGTGTGCATTGAGGATCGGTACGCCATTATCAAAGGTATTTTTAAAACCATCGTCCATCGTGAGCGTTACCATTCCTTGATCAAAGTTTGCGCTTGGTGCAGGAGTAACCGGGGTGAGAGAAAAAGCGTCAACTTCAAGCGTTCCGACGGAAGAAAGTAGGTGAAAGATGGTGAGTGCGGTGCTTTCTGCAGGAACGGTGATATTTTGTGTCGTCGTTGTCCAGTTGTTTGCAATGGGAAGAGTTGCAAGCGGCTGATAGGAAACACCTGTTCCCGTTTGGTATTGCACAACGATACTCGAGGGCGCCGTTGATTTATAGGAATGAGTAAAGGTATAGGTGGTGCCGGCAGGTACGTGGACATTGTCAAAGTACCACTTGGCATCACCGTTGGTGTAGGAAGTGATCGCTATCTTGGCAGCTTTATTGCCGTCTGCGCCAACGGTGGGATAGGTAAAGACGGCTGTGTTTGTTCCCCAACTTCCACGATTCCAGTTGCTCGGGTCGCCATTCCCCCCAACTGTTTCAAGAGAAGCATTGATTATGAGATTGGAAGAAGGGGGTGGAGGTACTACGAGGGGTGGTGTGGGCAGTGTTGGCGGAGGAGGTGGCGAAACGGGAGTATCCACCGGAGGAGTAAGGTCTTGTTCGGTCAAAGAGTACGTATCGGTTGTGAGAAATCCAACTTTTGCAATCAAATGAAAAACGGTCATTGAAGCAGCGTTTGCCGGAGTTGTGAAAGTAAACTGTTTGACGGTCGGTGTTGCCGCAGCTGGGACATCACCAAGGGGAACGTAGCTGAGTGCGCCAGCAGCTGTTTTGTATTGAATAGTATAGTTTGTCGGGACATTAGAAACATATGTGTCAGAAAAAACATATTTTGTCGATGGTTTTACTGCAGTATCTGCAAAGTACCATTTTGCGTCGCCACTTCTGTAAGTGGTTATGTTGACACGTACCGCACGCGCACCATCAAAACCTGGAGCTGGATACATAAATGTGACAGTATTGCTGCCGTAGTTTCCTTTAAGCCAAGAATCAGGAGCTATGGTACCTGTTTCCACGGAAGGATTTTTTATAAGATTTACGGGCGCGGCGAAAGCAGTCGGCAGTTGAAGAAACAAAAAAGAAGAGATGAGGAGGCTTACTGCGAGGACGAGCGGAAATATTATTTTCTTCATATCTGTTTGCGTTTCAATTGTATTAAAAATATCTTGTTATTTTAGCATTTGTTTTTGCATAGTGATAAATAGTAAGACCACTCCTCGGGGAGTGGTCTTTAGATGGAATCACATTAGAAGTTTTTGCTTTGACACATACACGTGCTCCTGATCTTTATTGAGGAGACGCTTGTGATGGGATACATCCCATCGATGCTGCATAGTCTGTGCGAATTTTTCGGAGATGGCGTATCGGTCGACAATTTGCTGGACGGTATATTTCTTCTCGAACAAAAGATATGAGACAATGTCCTGCTCTTCGAGCGTTGCCCCCAATTCTCCTTCGTGTGTTTGGCCTTCGAAATAGCCGGTGCTTGGATCAGCAGCAATGACTTCGTCCGGTACCCCGATGGCTTTTTCAAGTTCGTAGATGTCGATCTTGTATAGGTCATCAAGTACTCCAAAATCGTATGAGATTGGCGTACCATACTTGGTGCTGTACCCTTGGCAAAATTCTGTGCGGTTACCTGTTCCGAGGATGCGTCCGCGAATGGCGCGCTGCAGGTCGTAGAGTACTGCAACCCGGACTCGTGAACCCACATTTCCGCTGCGCATCTTTTGTTCGCGCGTTTGATCGGCGTACTCTGTGCCGAGTTGCATCTGTTCTCCATACATCGACATCGTTTTGATATGCGATGAAATCATGGGCGCGATGTCTATCTTGTAGGGCAGCTGTTCATTATTGTAACCGAGACGTTTGCGTACGAGAGAGGCGAGTGCAATACTTGGATCATTCGGTCGAGCAGGCATGGTGACGGGCAAGAGCCGTTCTGTGCTGACGGCCAGAGTGGCAAGATACGCGACGACGGTTGAATCAATCCCGCTTTTTCTTATGTGTGCGGATTACTTAGGGAATAAGCCATATGGCGTGAATCTTCCTTATAACTACTTAAAAATATCTGGATGGCAAAAGGTGTTTGAGAATCTGCAGGCGACAGTTGTTAAAACTGAAAAATTCCGTTTTGTCTTGCTAGATCCCTGTAAACAGGTCATTTTCTCTTTAGATCTGCCTAAGACGTAGCAAGTGTGCAGCTACTTTTCGCAAGTATGTCCATTTTTATGGCATTATATTGATATGTCTATAGTAAAAATGAGCCGAAGAAACATTATTTTATTCATTTGGTTGTGTTTTTTGACCACTGCTCTCTATTTCTATTTTTTTCAGGCTGGTTATGTAAAAAAAGAGTTTTCTGTTTTATCTTCTCTTCCGCTCGTGGTGAGCGGTTCAATCTACCTCTTGCTTGGGTGTATTCGTGGGTTTACACTTATTCCTTCGACGTCTTTGATTGTATTGGGTCTCATATTTCTTCCCGCTTGGCCATTATACTTCTTGACTGTTATTGGGATAATGGTTTCTTCTTTACTAACCTATTATTTTTCCGAATACCTTGATTTCGACAAGTTTTTTGAAAAGAAATATAGTAAAACGATACTAAAATTCAAGACCAGTTTAGAAAAGAGAGAGTTACCGATTGTAATTCTTTGGAGTGCGGCCCCTTTTTTCCCAACGGATATTATTTGTTATGTATGTGGAACTCTTAAGGTTAATGTTTATAAATTTTTGCTGGCGGTTTTGGTTGGTGAGGGAATTGTCTGCTTTATATATATTTTTCTCGGGAAGAGTTTACTCGCCTTTTTTAAGATACATTCAGTATGAACACTAAATTTTTAAGTGCCGCGGTTCAGGATAGGCATATTGGAGCAATTGCAAGCAGTTCGAGGGTTCTCGTCAAAAAAGTGGCGGCGATACTACAAAATAGAAAATTGAATGTCGTCGTAGAATACGGACCGGGCGACGGTGTTATGACCAAGGAATTATTAAAGTCACTTTCTATAAATGGAAGGCTTTTTGTAATCGAAAGTAACCCAAGTTTTGTAAAAACGTTAAAAGAAATAAAAGATGAACGGTTGATTGTTATACAAGGAAAAGCTCAAAGCGCAAAGGGCTTATTAAAAGAACATGGCGTAGAGAATGCAGAGCTCGTTATCTCGAGCGTCCCGTTCTCTTGGTTTACGAGCAGAGAGCGGCAGAAACTCATGGAAGATTCTTTCAATATTTTAAAAGTTGGCGGTGATATTATTTTCTTTCATCAGTATGTTCCTGTTGCCTACTTTGATTTGAAAAAAAACTTTAAAAATCCAAGAATCCATTTCGTTGCCAGAAATCTTTTTCCCTGTTTTATTGCGAGAGCGGTGAAGTAATATAGGCAGGATGGAATGTTGACAAGCACCGGAAGTGGAAGTGGGAGACCAGATGGGTTGAATAGATTATGAGGGTAGCACTCAAGCGAGTGCTACCCTCATCTTTTATGAACGATAGGATATTATTATAAGACGAAATGGAATAGCCAAGTGATGACCGCAGCCGGAATGGTGAATTCTCCCAGAAATAGTCCAGCTATGGCACAGATTGTGAATGGAGCGTCGACTGGCACGCCCTTGATGAGGGTTGCCCAGAATTGGATGACGTACTGCGTGGCAAGCCCACCGAGAACGATATTCACGACCAAGATCGTGATAATTGTGTTCTTGAAGTTTCGAAAGATGGATCCAATAAGGCCTCCCAAAAGACCTGTTGCTGCTGATATGAGTGGATCTCTGTTTCTCATGGATTCTCCCTTCCTACCAATAGAGAATGTTCAAGCGACGGTGTATTGCTACCTGGGATAATAGTACAACATAGTTTTATAAATGTCAACTAGTTTACCGTTTTGGAAGTTAGTGCTACAACAGTTGCAGAAGCCGTCCGAAGATTTCTCAAACAAGGAGATATGCTGTGTCGGATGCGATCGAGGTCTTGAAGCTGGTAGAAGTAGCGGTTGAAGCACTTCGAGATTGCTTTGCAAGGCATGACTACGGTACCGTTTCAAAGATCTGGGATGATGTGTGGTTTGATCTGCGGTTTATATCGAACGAAGAACTAGCTTCGGCGAGAGAGCAGTTTGGCGTGGAGATAGGAAGTTTGATTGAAACAACACGCAAACAGATGAAACATAAAAGGGTGCGTGGAGACATCGCACCCAAACTACAGTCAGTTGCTGCAAAGGTTGGCAGTTCTAAGTAGTACTACGAGCCTCTCACAATCGTGAGAGGCTCGTATTTGTAAACAATTCAGTTCTTGGGCATGTCATTCTCAAGTTTCCGTATTTCTTGCTCAAGTTGGCTTTCACGGCTTTGCTCGACTTGAATATCACGCTTTTTTTCATGCATCTGAACGTCTTCAGCTTCACGTTGATGTCCGGTGCCAGACACATCTTTGAGCTTTTGGGTCAACGCTAGTTCGAGTTGTTCAAGTTCTTTTTTCTTTGCCGCAATGTTTGTCTTGATCTCTTCCGCGTCGTGCGCACTGCTGCTGATATCGGCAGTTTCTCGGCGTAGGTGGCTTTCAAAATTATGAACTTGAGATTCCAGTCCCCCCAAATTTCGGCGAACATTTTCTAGCTCTCTTCTTTTTGTGTCAATATCGGCCTGCATCTGTCTTCGAAGGTACTCTTTTTGTTGCTGCCTCTTTGCTTCCCCCCTGCTTCTTGAGCTCCTCTTCCTGGTCTTTTCTCATTTGATCCTGTATCTTCTTCTGCTCTTCTTTTTTCTCTTTATCTTCGAGCTCTGATTGTTCACGTGTTTCGCGATGGCGTTCGTCGCGCTCTTCCTCCCTCTCATCGTCTTTGTCAGTCATATTTTTAAGTATTAGTCTTAGGTTTTGAAACCATATATATAGTTTGCTCTTTATTATTGTTTTTGAAAAGCGAACCCCTGCAAATGTGGTTTGCAGGGGGTGTGTGTTTAGTTGTTGCGGGCATTTGCACGAAGTTTGTCGTAAAGCTCGGAACGTTTGAATAATCTCCCTATTTCACCGGTGAAATTCTCGAGCGTCGGAAGCGAAATGCCGCCTTGCAACTGTGCCATCTCAAGGAGCACTTTATGACGACGCGGAGAATTTTGAAGGTCTGGAACATCGGATCGGAGATGTTGAAGCGCTTCGCCTGCTATTCTTTTCCACAGGTCATAGATACGCTTGAGCTCGGTCTCGATGGCATCACGGGTTATTTTGAGGTCGTGCTCAAGTGACATGTCGCCTTCTTCAAGAATTGCTTCAAACTTAAGAAGCCAAGAGACATCGTCAAACTCAAGGAGCGAGTTGAGAAAGGTGTATGCCACAACGCAGTAGCATGAACGGACAAATGCTGTGAATTTGTCGGATGGCAGTTCAAAATCATGGAGGGAAATACTGCACTCTCTTGCAACCTCGCAAAGGAATTCGACAACCTCTGTATGATGGGTTGTGCCGTAACGCAGCGTCTCGGCAAAGAAGTGGAAAATGACGTCCGTATCGAGATGGTCTCGTTCGACATACTGAAGGAACATTGTTGCAGCTATTTTGCGTCCGTAGAGGACACATTGAGCAACTTCATCTTCATCGGTACTAAGGTCTTCCAATGTTTTATCGAGAACGGATAGAGCTTGTCGCAGGGCATTCAGGGTATCGATGGGGTGGGGGTCTCCGTCTTTTAGCCTTTGTAGGTAATGCTGTGCTGCGGACAAACTCCACTCATTGCTTGTGTCCATGAACAGTCTCCTTTCAGGGTGAATTTCTAACGCTAAAATAGCATGAAATCACAGATTAGTCAAACGAAAATTTTCTTGAATTCAGTGATGAGAGAACGTAGAATGGATATATGATTTTTCTTTGGATCGGAGTGTTTATTGTGTCTTTTTTTGCTTTGCTCAAGGGTTCTGATTTGCTATTGCGCGGTTCGGAGCGTATTGGAGTTCATCTTGGCTTGTCGCGCTTCACTATTGGCGTGCTCATTGTTGGTATTGGAACATCACTTCCTGAATTTGCATCCGGTATCTCGGCATTTTTTTATGGTACGACAGAGATCGTTACTGCAAATGTTATCGGATCGAATATTTTTAATATTCTTTTTATCATTGGCGTTACGGCAATTATTGGAAAAAAACTGACGGTTACAAGAGATCTCATGGATTCGGAACTGCCCATTTTTATTGTGGCAACCATTATATTTCTCGGAGTTGCATATGATGGGAAAATTGTCTTTGTTGAAGCGCTCCTGCTCTTTGCTGCATATCTTATATATCTTTTGCATACACTTCGAGATCCAGAGGAACAAAATCCAGTCGTAACCGAAGCGAGAGGTGATATAAAATCAAAGAAATTAAAACTAACGGGCAGCGTTTATGCCACTTTTTTCTTTGGAGTTGTGAGTGTTGCTCTTGGAGCTACATATCTTGTAGATGCAGTGATTAAGATTGCAGCGATATTTAATGTAGCGCCGGAAATTCTTTCTTTGACGGCTGTTGCGCTTGGCACCTCAATCCCAGAACTTTTTATGTCTGTGCGAGCACTTAAAGAAGGGAAGAGTGATATTGCGATCGGCAACGTATTCGGATCAAACGCATTTAATCTTCTCATGGTTCTTGGCGTGCCGGGTTTGTTTGGAACACTTACGCTTAATACAGTTTCGTACAACATCGGACTCCCGACGCTTGCTGCTGCAACATTCATATTTCTTATTTTTGGTATTTCGAAAAGTGTCTATCGCTGGGAAGGATTTATGCTCATCCTCCTTTTTGTTTTCTTTCTCTTGCAAGTTCTCGGTGTTGTTTAATTTCAAGAGAAAAGTTGTTCGACGACTGCCTTTACATCTGCACCATCTGCTTTGCCTTTCAGGTCTTTCATGAGTGCTCCCATGAGTATTCCCATTTTTGATTTTTCGGCGACGCCAAGCTCTGCCATCTTTGCTTGGGCGAGGATAGTAATCTCTTCATGACTCATCATTGCTGGCAGATAGCTTTCGAGGATGACAAGCTCGGACTCCTCTTTTTCTGCGAGGTCTTTGCGATTGCCTTTTTTAAATTGGTCCATAGAGTCTTTTCTCTGATTTGCGAGACGTTTAATGACTGCAAGAGCTTCTTCGTCGGTGAGGGTATCCTGTGGTGTCCTCTTGGTGGCCACAAGTTCATTAACAAAAGCAGCAAGCATGCCGCGCAAAACTGAAAGCCGCAGGTCCTGCCGCGCTTTCATTGCTTCTTTAATCTGTTCTCGAATTTGGTGTTGGAGTAGCATATGCGTTCCAGTATATCATTTTGGAGTGTTAAAGACAGAATGGTACAATGTGGCCCATGGAGGGATCAACAATACTTATATTTGCAGGTATTCTCGCAATTCTGTTTGTGAATGGTATTTTTTTTATGTACATGATACGCCGAGGCAAGGAGGTAACAGGAAATGCAGATGAAGAGCGTGAACAAAGCCTTATGCTTCTTCAAAACCAGATCATGGAACTTTCGCGTGCAATTGACGACCGTTTGCGGGAGTCAAGCCGCACAATGAATGAATCGATGCGCGACCAGCAGCTCTCTGCGCGAGATCAGTTTTCCCAGTCTCAAAATCTTGTTCAGAATATCAATCGTCAGATGATGGACCAGCTTCTTGAACTTCAGAAACGAATGAGTGAATCGCAGGAGTCAAGCAAACAAGTGCTGACGATCGCCGAGCAGCTGCGCAATCTTGAAAAAGTTTTGAAACACCAGAAACAGCGCGGGAATCTCGGCGAGGCGAGTCTTCAGCTCGTGCTCGAAAATATGCTGGCGCCGACGCAGTACAAAATGCAATATCATTTTGCTGATGGTGATGCGGTTGATGCTATCATTCATACGCGCGAGGGCATTATTCCCGTAGACGCGAAATATTCTCTCGACAATTATAATCGCGTTGTGAATGAATCTGATGAGATGCGCCGTGCGGAGTATGAAAAAGACTTTAAGAACGATCTCAAGAAACGTATCGATGAAACTGCAAAATATATACGGCCGGAAGAGGGGACGTTGCCGTTCGCTTTTATGTTTATTCCCGCCGAAGGAATCTACTATGATCTGCTTATCAACGAAGTTGGCGCGGTAAAATCGAATACACGCAGCCTTATTGATTATGCATATCAAGACAAACACGTGATTATTGTTTCCCCGACGACATTTACTGCTTATTTACAATCAGTGCTCTACGGTTTTCGCGCATATAAGATCGAGCAGCAAGCAATGGATATTCGGACGAATGTGGAAAAGCTTGGCAAACATATTGCTGCGTATGATGAGATGTATAAAAAATTGGGAAGCTCACTTTCTACGACGGTTAATCATTACAATAGTGCATATAAGGAATTGAGTAAGATCGACAAAGATGTCTATCGGATTGCCGGAACAGAGGCTAGTATCGAAGCGGTTTCTCTTGACCGTCCTATGAAGGAAGAAATTGACTAGACTTTGTGTTTCGTAGCACAATGGCTTTAGGTTATGCTACTTTGTTTTGTTTTTATCGAAGGAGAAACACGTGACTTCCCAAAGTTCCCCGGGGTGTTTTTGGCGTGGGGTCAAGATGTATTTGTTATTGGGAGTCGTATGGTTTATCGTGGGCAAGATTATTGTAGAGCTTGAAACAGATGTTTGGTATTGGAAGTTGATCGCTTTTTTGTGGTATGCGGGATGGCTTGTGGCAATATGCCCTATTTATCATGGAACACGCTACAGTAGAGCGACAGAAGAGCCATCTGAACCAAAAAATATTGAGTGGAAGGGTCGATAAAGGTTTAGGACGGAGCATCCAAGATCCTCTTGCTTTTTAACGATAGTAGGGTATCATATACCAACTATGACATTTGCAGTTATCGAGACAGGCGGCAAGCAATATGAAGTTTCTGTAGGGACAACAATCCTTGTTGAGAAGCTTCCCGGAGAACACAAAAAAGGTGACGAAGTCACGTTTGATAAGGTGTTGCTTGTTGATGATGAAAAAGGTACGACCATCGGAACCCCATATATAGATGGAGCATCGGTTGCCGCAACGTTTGTGAGTGCTGGCCGACATCCAAAAATTGATGTGATCAAATACAAACAAAAAAGCCGTTATTTCAAGAAGAAGGGGCATCGTCAGCCGTATTCGAAAGTAGAGATAACTAAGGTAGGTTAAAGCAAAGTCCCCAGACACGTAGTGTGTGGGGACTTTTGTATTAATCGGGTTCTCGTTCCGACGCTTTGGGCAGCAGGATCTTGATATCTCGCTCGCGCTCTTCTTTGGGCGTTACTTTGATGCCGCGGCCGACATATTTATCGATAAGCTTTTCTTGCTCTGTTCCCACACTCGGATTCTCATCTTTTTTGAATGTGAGCTTTTTCCTGATCTTGCCCCACAGGCCTTGTTCACCCTTTTCTACGGGATATTCAGCCATTTCAAACACAAACATAGAGCTATCCTCCTTGCGAGTATTCGGTGCTACATTTTTTGTTCTTTGCCTAGTATATAGACTTATACCCTATGGTTCAAGGCATTTTTGAGTGTCTCGCTATCTGAATATTCGAGCTCTATTCCGGTCGAAAGCCCGCGGCCGAGTGTTGAGAGTTTGATGTTGTGCTTGGCAGAAAGAGGTTCAAGCATTTTTGAAATTATTTCCATGGTGTATTCGCCTTCGCGTGTCAAAGAAAGCGCAAAGATGATTTCGCGCAACTCGTCTTTTTCGATCTTTTTTTGGATATGGTCGAGGAGCTCGTTGCCGCGCACGCGCTCAAGAGGCTTTTTTTCGAGAATCGGTATCTTGCCGCCGAGTACAAAATATGTGCCGGAGAAAAGTCCGCTGCGTTCAATGTTTTCAAGGTCGACATCTTTTTCAACAATGAGAAGCATCGATCGTTCGCGCTCATGTGAATTGCAAATAGCACAGAGGGATGTATCCACAAAAGATTTTGCAAAGAAGCGGTAGCATGAGGTGCATAGCATGCTACCTCGCTTTAGTTCTGAAATTACGCGCGAGAGTTCGTCGAGGTATTGTGCGTCGCGCGTGAGCAGAAAATATACGAAACGTTTGGATTGTCTCGGACCTATTCCAGGAAGTTCTGCGAGCAAAGAAGCAAGCTTCATTATTGGGTTCATAGAAAATATTTAAGCATACCTATTTTCTATGCGCGACAAAACTTAAAAATTGGCGACATCAGCAGAGAATTCGCCATAATTGGATTTGTCGACCGTAACAAAGCTTGTTTTCTTTTCGTCAAAATAGAGCTCCACTTTTCCTATGGGGCCATTGCGGTGTTTTTCGATGAGGATTTCCGCAATGTTTGGCTTGTCCGACGCTGCATTATATTTATCCTCGCGATGAATGAACATAACGACGTCGGCGTCCTGCTCAATACTTCCGGAGTCGCGCAAGTCAGAAAGGCGCGGACGGCCACCACGGCTTTCCACGGCACGTGAAAGCTGCGAGAGAGCAATAACAGGGAGGTTGAGCTCTCTCGCGAGGTTTTTGAGTGATCGTGAGATTTCGGTGACTTGCTGGACCATAGAATCCTGTGCCCGTGCGACAGTCGGAATGATGAGCTGGAGATAATCAATGATGATAAGTTGGAGACCTCGCTCGCTCTTTAGGCG
>OBEQ010186631.1_pt1 | contig 16684 bp, 13 predicted proteins | sample 1670901 | NCBI WGS metagenome assembly OBEQ01 (sample SAMEA104232315, study PRJEB22302) | groundwater metagenome | biome: forest; feature: aquifer; material: groundwater | place: USA | collected 2011-08-07 | depth 5.4 m
GCAGAGGCGATAAAAGCGGCGCACGGTCGCGGCGGGATCATGGGCCATGCCGTCCTGCAATTGCTGGAACATTTCGCGCGCCACACCCGGTGCCTGCGGCGTGGCGCAGAAGTGCGTAAAGCCATTGATGCTGACCAGCCCTTGCCAGGGCTGCGCACGGCGCAGCAAGCGCACAAAACCCCAGGAGTGGCCGATGCCGATCCACTGTTGATGTGGCGGGGCAGCGTCTGCCTCGTCCAGGTTGCGCATAGTTGCGTTGGGAAAAAATTCAGCCAGTGCTGTTTGTAGCGGCGCGAAAAAATCATGCGGCATGGCCCAGCCGGGACAGAACACAAAGCCGAGTGCAGCAGACGTGTTCATGCGCCGAATCCTTCCAGCAAGGCTTCGATCTGCTCGTGTGTGTGCGAGGCCGCCAGCGCGATGCGCAAGCGCGCGCCATTCGGTGGCACGGTGGGTGGACGAATCGCAGAGACTTTGATGCCGCGTGCGAGCAGGGCATCGCGCAGTGCCAGTGTTTTTGCATCGTCGCCCAGAATGACCGGCAGGATGTGTGTGTCGGACGCGCCGGTGTCGTAGCCCTGCGCCTGCAAACGTGCGCGCACCTGATCGGCATGGTGCAGCAATTGCGCGCGCGTCTCATCCAGTGTCGGTAATAACTGCCAGGCAGCGCGGGCTGCGCCAATCGCCGCAGGCGCAGGCGCGGTGGAATAGATAAAACCGGTGCTGTGGTTGACGAGATAGTCGGCAATGATTTGACTGCACGCCAGATACGCGCCGGACGCGCCAATGGCTTTGCTGAACGTGCCCATCACCACCGTGTTGGGATGCGCGTTGCCGAGGCCGTAACCCTGCGGGCCGAAGATGCCGGTGGCGTGCGCATCGTCCAGATACAGCAGCGCATCGTAGCGCTGCGCCAGCGCGGCGAGCGCAGACACATCGACACGGTCGCCATCCATGCCGAATACAGTTTCGCTGACGATGAATTTCGGTGCACTGGTGTTGCTCTGCTGCAGCAAGGTTTCCAGATGGTCGAGATCGCAATGACGGTAGCGTTGCTGCCGCACTCCGGCAAGTTGGCAGGCGTGATGCAGGCTGGCGTGGTTGAGTCGGTCGGCAAACACCTGCGGTGCCGCACCGAGTATCTTGGCGTCGAGCAGGGCCGACAGCGCGGTGGCGTTGGCTTGATAGCCGGAGACATAAATCAGCGCGGTTTCACTACCCTTGCTGTGTGCGATTTCGTGTTCAAACTCAGCCAGAAAATCATAGTCGCCCGATAGCAGACGCGATCCCGTCGCGCCTGCACCCCAGCGCGCGGCGGCTTCTTGTGCGGCGTGTATCACCTGCGGGTGCTGGCTCAGGCCGAGATAATCGTTATGCGAAAAATCCGCGCGCAGTCCGGCATTGCGCCCTGGCAAACGGCGCAGCCGGTCCTGCTGGGCACGTTGTGCACAGGCATCGCGGTAGGCTTGCAGCAGGTCGGCCATGACAGATGGTATTCGGGGGTGGGCTCTTAACTGCTTGAATTTTATTGGTTTTGTCCAATTTCCAGAAATTCCGGCGCGTGCAGACGTGGCTTTGCTTGTCTACAAAATATTGGGCGACGAAGCAAGGTGATGGGCTTATTTTGTGCGCAGAAGGATGCTCTGGATCGCTATGGGATGGTGTAGCAGTAGAGCTGGGTGTGGCGCCGGTCGGCAACTTCCAGCACCGTATCGGCTTGCTCAGCCGGGATGGGGAAACTGTTGCTGATCAGCTTGGTTCCACTGCGCATTTCACTGCACGCCTTGCCCCAGAGCGCGGGCATGGGCACGGGCGAGAGAAAGGCATAGACCACATCGTAGGGGCGTAAATCGTGTTGCCAGAAATCGCCATTCAACAGCGCCAGATTTTTATGGCGCCGCCCCAGTTGGCGCGACAGCCAATAGGGACCGGGTGCGTTCTCGATGCCGACGATCTGCCAGTCCGGACGCAACTCCGCCAGCGCACGGGAGAAACTGCCAGTGCCGCTGCCGAGGTCGACCACTTTCAAGGGTTGGTCTTGCGGCAGCCAATTGGCCAGATGCTGCACCGTCTGACGGTTGGAGAGAAATAGCGGCACCTGCCCGCGCAGGCTGTTCCAGTACACCAGCAGCAGCACAATGAATGCCAGCAGGTAGATCCAGCTGGGCAGATGCAATGACAGCGTCATCACCAGCGCGGGCGCAAACGTCAGATGAATCACGCGCCACCAGGCCGCGCTGCGCAACAGGATGGACAACACGGCCGCCGCTGCACCCTGGATCGTGGCGATGACCAATGGGGAGGGCGGCAACGCGCCGCGTTGATAGAGCAGAGCGAGCAGCAGCAGGGCGCCTGCCTGCGAGATCACTGCCTTGAAAATGTGCACGGATGCGTTGGGTTGGAGTTGGGATAGCGGCCATTATGCCGCGCTCCAGCGCTGGAATATCGCTTGAATTGAACGGCTTGTTGCGCGCTGTTTAACGTGAAAGTCGCATCAGCGACCTGACCCATGCACCCCTCTCCCTCTCGGGACATACGATTTTGCACGCGCTTTAACCAGCGACTTAACCAACGACTTGGCACGGGTTTTATCGTGCCTAGTCGGCTGGCTATGCAAAGCATTGGCGCCGGTTTTTTGGCGCTTAGTCGAATGGCTATGCACAGCATTAGCGCGTAGCAAATCGGAGCTCCCTTGGGAGTTAGGGGCTGGGGGAGAGGGAAACGGGCATGCGCGCTCTTTCATCATTTGGGGCGGTTTTAAACCATGCCCGTTCAGTCTGGCCGGACGGTGGCGATGACCGGCGCATGATCCGACGGTTGTTCCCACGCGCGCGGCGTCTTGTCGATGGTGCAGGCGGTGCAGTGTTCTGCCAAGGACGGTGTGAGCAGAATCAGATCGATGCGCAAGCCGTGGTTGCGGCGAAAGCCCATCATGCGGTAATCCCACCAGGAATAACTTTTTTCCGGCTGATCGAACTGGCGGAACACATCGATCAGGCCCAGGTTTTGCAGGCCGGAAAAATGGGCACGCTCCTGCGGCGAAACCAGATTTTGGCCGACCCAGGCGGCGGGGTCGTGCACATCGCGGTCTTCCGGCGCGATGTTGTAATCGCCCAGCAGGGCCAACTGCGTAGTGTGTTTTAGTTCCTCTTCCAGCCAGCGATGCAGGGCTTCCAGCCAGGCCAGCTTGTAGATGAATTTTTCAGAATCCGGCGCTTGCCCGTTGGGAAAATAACCGCACACCACGCGTACACCATTGACCGTCAACGCCAGCAGGCGCTTTTGTTCATCGGTATAAAAAGGATTGTTGGCGACCAGCGAGGTGGCATCGACGCTGTTCCCGTCCCGCACCAGAATCGCCACGCCGTTATAGGTTTTCTGCCCGGCAAAAAAAGATTGATAGCCCGCCTGCCGCAATTCGGCGACCGGGAACTTGTCATCGGTCAGCTTCAATTCCTGCAAGCACAACACGTCCACCGGGTTCGTCTGCAACCACTGCAACACATGCGGTAGTCGCACTTTCAGCGAATTGACGTTCCAGGTAGCGAGTTGGAATACGGAAGTGTTCATGGTGTGGCTCGGTTAACTCCTTCCCCCTGGCAGGGGGAAGGCTGGGATGGGGGTCGAGTCGCAAAGTCAAAAAGTGCCCGATTCCAAGTGACAGCACTACAACCCACTAAAGTTCAAAACCGGAAACCCGGCGGCGCATTGTCCGGTTTGGGCAGGGCGTTCGGCGTGACAGGCTGGCTGGCGGGTGGTGCCTTCGGCGCATTGCCCGTGTCCGGTTTGGACGGTTTGCTCTCCTCGCCCAGGCTGGTGGGGGCGGAGTTTTTATAATTGCGGGGCAGCTGATTATCTTTGGGATAGCCGGCCAGATCGAGGGTTTGATTCCACTGGCCGGGTTCAAAGCTGGTCAGTTTCTGGTTGCCGACGGTGAGGACGGGAAAGTTGTTTTCACTGCTGATTTTTTTCATTGCATCGACGTCGGCCTGGGTGCTGACGGTCTTTTCCTGAAACGGTACGCCGCGCGATTTCAAGTGGTTGCGGCCCTGGTCGCAGGCGCTGCAATCCTTGATGGTGTAGAGCGTGACGGGAAAATTTTGCGCGGCACGGCTGACGGCATAGGGCAGGCTACTGGCGGTAGCGGCGGGTGCATTTTCGGCTGCGGGCACGGGTGTGCCGGTTTTGGCGTTGGTCGGTGGCGGCTGGTCGGAATAGGTGACGCGGCCATCGGGGCCGATCCATTTGTATTGCGCCTGCGCCGGCAGGCACACCAACATAATCGACAGCAACAAGCACTGAATGGACACACGTTTCATGGACAAACCCCGTACTTAAACTGTAGTTTCAATCATACCCTGATGACGCAGGAGTGCGTCAATACTGGGGTCGCGTCCGCGAAACGCCTTGAACGATTCGAGCGCCGGGCGCGCGCCGCCGACTTGCAGTATCTCTTGCAGAAAACGCTGGCCGGTGGCCGGGTTGAGCACACCGGTTTCCTCGAACAAACTATAGGCATCGGCGGATAGGACTTCGGCCCATTTATAGCTGTAATAGCCAGCGGCATAGCCGCCCGCAAATACGTGCGTGAATGCATGTGCCACGCGCATGAAACGCGGACTGGGGAAGACGTTGATGCGATCCAGGGTGCCGAGCACTAGGTCGGTGACACAGCCGTTTTTGCCTTGCAGGTCGAAGTCGTAGTGCAGATGTATGTCGAACAGCGAGAAGGCGACTTGACGCAGGGTCTGCCAACCACTTTGGAAATTCTTGGCGGCGATCATCTTGTCGTACAGCGCGCGCGGCAATGGTGCACCAGTGTCGGCGTGGGCGGTCATGTGGCGCAGCACATCCCATTCCCAGCAGAAATTTTCCATGAACTGGCTCGGCAGTTCGACAGCATCCCACTCGACGCCGTTGATGCCCGCCACGCCCAGGTCGCCAATGCGCGTGAGCATGTGATGCAGGCCATGGCCGAATTCGTGGAACAGAGTGATGACTTCGTCGTGTGTAAAGAAGGCGGGTTTGCCACCAACGGGCGGCGAGAAATTGCAAGTCAGGTAGGCGACAGGGGTTTGCGTCTGACCGTGGGCGACGCGGCGTCCGCGTGCGTCGTCCATCCAGGCGCCGCCGCGTTTGCCGTTGCGCGCGTAGAGATCGAGATAGAACTGGCCGATCAGATTGCCATCGGGATGTTCGATGCGGAAGAAGCGTGCATCCGGGTGCCAGGTAGGGGCGCTATCGGGTTTGACACGCACCGAGAACAGCGTTTCGATGACACGGAACAAACCTTCCAGCACCTTGGGTTCTGGGAAGTATTGTTTCACTTCCTGTTCGGAAAAGGCATAACGGCGTTCGCGCAATTTCTCCGAGGCATAGGCAACATCCCACGCTTCCAGATGCGTAATGCCCAGTTCGTTGGTGGCAAATTCGCGCAACTCGACCAGATCGCGTGTGCCGTAGGGACGGGCGCGTTGCGCCATGTCTTCGAGGAAGGTCAGCACATTTTCCGGCGACGGCGCCATCTTTGGCACCAGCGACAATTCGGCAAAGTTCTTGTAACCGAGCAGCTGCGCTTCTTCGGCGCGCAACTGCAAAAGCTCATTCATCAGTGCGGTGTTGTCCCACTGCGGCGCGCCCAGTTCGGACGCGCGTGTGGCGTTGGCGTAATACAGCTCCTGGCGCAGTTCGCGGCGCTCGGCAAATTGCAGCACCGGAAAGTACGAAGGAAAATGCAGCGTGAATTTCCAGCCCGGCTTGTTGTCTTTTGCGGCGGCTTCGCGTGCGGCGGTGATGACATCTTCCGGCAGACCTTGCAATTGCGCTTCGTGTTCCACCCAGAGGGCGTAGTCGTTGGTGACATCCAGCACGTTCTCGGCGAATTTGGTGGTCAACGCCGAGTGGCGCTCCTGAATTTCGGCGAAGCGTTTTTTCTCGTGTTCCGGCAGCTCGGCACCGCCGAGACGAAAATCGCGCAAGGCGTTTTCGATGATTTTCTTGCGCGCCGGGGTGAGCGTCGCGAAGCTGGGGGCTTGATGCAGCGCCTTGTATTTTTCGTAGAGCGCCAGGTTTTGCGACAACGTGGTCCAGAACTCGGTCAGCTTGGGCTGGTTCTCGTTGTAGGCAGCACGCAGCTCCGGCGTATCGACCACCGCATTCATATGGCCGACCGCACCCCAGGCGCGCGACAGTTTTTCGGTCGCATCGTCCAGCGGCTCGACCAGATGCTCCCAATCGGCGTCGACGTCGGGAGCGGTTACCTGATCAACGACTGCCTGGGCGGCTTGCAGCAGTTGGTCGATCGCCGGGGTGACGTGTTCGGGTTTGATCTCCGCGAAACGCGGCAGGTCGGTGAAATCGAGTAGAGGATTGTTCATGGTGTTTAACTCAAAAGATTTTTACCACGGAGGGACACGGGGGGCACGGAGAAAATCAAAGTCTCAACGCAAAGGCGCAAAGGCGCAAAGGATTTTGTTTCTTTGCGTCTTCTTAGCGTTTCCTTAGCGCTCTTTGCGTCCCGCTTTGGGTTTTCTCCGTGTCCCCCGCGTACTCCGTTACTCCGTGGTGAGACAGATTTTTACAGCGTGCGTTCGGCAGCTTCTATCGTATTGACCAGCAACATCGTAATCGTCATCGGACCGACCCCGCCGGGAACCGGCGTGATCCACGAGGCTACTTCGCTGGCGCTGGCAAAGTCCACATCGCCGCACAGCTTGCCATCGGGCAAGCGGTTGATACCGACATCAATCACCACCGCGCCGGGCTTGACCATGTCGCCGGTAATCATGCGTGGGCGGCCGACGGCGGCGACCAGGATGTCGGCTTGGCGCGTCAGCGCCGTCAGGTCTTTGGTCGCACTGTGGCACACGGTGACGGTGGCGCTCTCTTGCAACAGCAACATCGCCATCGGTTTACCGACGATATTCGAACGCCCGACGATGACGGCATGGCTGCCCTTGATCGGCACTTGTGCAGCCGCCAGCATTTTCATCACGCCGTAAGGTGTGCAGGGACGAAACAACGGGTTGCCGGTCATCAGCAAACCGGCGTTGGATACGTGGAAACCATCAACATCTTTTTCCGGGGCGATTGCTTCAATTACCTTGTGTTCGTCGATGTGTTTGGGCAAGGGGAGTTGCACCAGAATGCCGTGAATCGCCGGGTCGGCATTCAGGCGGGCGATGTGTTCCAGCAATTCCGCTTCACTCAGCGTGGCACTGTATTGGTCCAGCACGGAATGCATGCCGCAGTCACCACATGCCTTGACCTTGTTGCGCACATACACTTGCGACGCCGGATTTTCACCCACCAGAATCACTGCCAAACCGGGCTGGATCCCCCGTTCTGTCAGGGCTTTGGCGCGCTGCGCTACTTCAGCGCGAATGGTTTTGGAAAGGGCATTGCCGTCGAGAATGTGAGCACTCATGCGAGGGAGGAGGGCGGGGGAAGAGGACCTCAATTTTAGCATGCGGGTTTTTGACGACTTGGGTATTCCCGGATTATGAATTTTTTGTGTCAATTACCGCATTATGAAATAACCAACCGTAATTTGAAAAATTGCTTGCATTACCCAGATTCCTTTTTTAAAATCGCGCACATGGACTGCCAAAAAGGCTGACCTGAGGGGTGTTTCGGGCGTGATCCGTTCCGATATGCCAAGCCAAGAAACAAGGAGACAAAACATGTCAGCATTGCCTGATAATTCTGCCGCCGGCGATATCGATCCGAGCGAAACACAAGAATGGGTCGATGCCCTGGAAGCGGTGATTGACCGCACCGGGCCGGACCGCGCCCACTACCTGCTGGAACAATTGATCGACAAGGCGCGTCGTTCCGGCGCGCATATTCCCTATACCCCCTACACCGCTTACGTCAACACGATTGCCACGGGTATGGAAACGCCCAATCCCGGCAACATGGAATACGAAGAACGCATTCGCAGCTATGTACGCTGGAATGCGATGGCGATGGTGGTTCGCGCCAACCGCTTGAACCCGGCCGATGGCGGCGATCTCGGTGGCCACATTTCTTCCTTTGCCTCGCTGGCGACGATGATCGGTTGCGGCATGAACCATTTCTGGCATGCCCCGCATGAAGGTCATGGCGGCGATCTGATCTATTACCAGGGCCATTCCTCGCCCGGTATCTATGGCCGCGCCTTTGTCGAAGGCCGCCTGACCGAAGAGCAATTGAACAACTTCCGTCAGGAAGTCGATGGCAAGGGCCTGTCGTCCTACCCACATCCGAAGCTGATGCCCGGTTTCTGGCAGTTCCCGACAGTGTCGATGGGCCTCGGCCCGCACATGGCGATCTATCAGGCACGCTTCCTCAAGTATCTGCATGCCCGTGGTATCGCCGACACCAGCAACCGCAAGGTCTGGGTATTCTGCGGCGACGGCGAGATGGATGAGCCGGAATCGCTCGGTGCAATATCGCTGGCCGCCCGCGAAGGCCTCGACAATCTGGTGTTCGTGGTCAACTGCAATCTGCAACGTCTCGACGGCCCGGTGCGCGGCAACGGCAAGATCATTCAGGAACTCGAAGGCGAATTCCGCGGTGCGGGCTGGAACGTCGTCAAGCTGATCTGGGGCGGCTACTGGGATGCACTGCTGACCAAGGACAAGAACGGTTTGCTGCTCAAACTGATGAATGAAACCGTTGACGGCGAGTATCAGGCTTTCAAGGCCAACGACGGTGCCTACGTGCGCGAGCATTTCTTCGGCAAATATCCCGAGTTGCGCGAAATGGTGTCGCGCATGTCGGATGACGACATCTGGCGTTTGAATCGTGGCGGCCATGATCCGCACAAGGTATTTGCTGCGTTTGCCGAAGTCAGCAAGCACAAGGGTCACCCGAGCGTGATTCTCGCCAAGACCGTGAAGGGTTTCGGCATGGGCAAGGCCGGTGAGGGCAAGAACACCGCGCATCAGACCAAGAAACTGGAAGACGACACCATCCGCGAAATCCGCGATCGTTTCAATATTCCGATTCCCGACGACAAGCTGGCCGAGATTCCGTATTACAAGCCGAGCGAAGATGCGCCGGAAATGAAATACATGCACGAACGCCGCAAGGCGCTGGGCGGTTATCTGCCGCAACGGCGCATGAAAGCTGACGAGCAATTCAAGGTTCCCGAACTGGACGTATTCAAGTCGGTACTTGACCCTACCCCGGAAGGCCGCGAGATTTCCACCACCCAAGCCTACGTGCGCTTCCTCACGCAACTGCTGCGCGACAAGGAGCTCGGCCCGCGCGTGGTGCCGATTCTGGTCGATGAAGCACGCACCTTCGGCATGGAAGGCCTGTTCCGTCAGATCGGTATCTACAACCCGCTGGGTCAGCAATACACGCCGGTCGACAAAGATCAGGTGATGTACTACCGCGAAGACAAGGCCGGCCAGATTCTGCAGGAAGGCATCAACGAAGCGGGCGGCATGTCGAGCTGGATCGCAGCGGCGACGTCGTATTCGTCGAACAACCGCATCATGATTCCGTTCTATGTCTATTACTCGATGTTCGGTTTCCAGCGCATCGGCGATCAGTGCTGGGCAGCGGGCGACATGCGCGCACGCGGTTTCCTGCTCGGTGGTACCGCCGGACGCACGACGCTGAACGGTGAAGGCTTGCAGCATGAAGACGGTCACAGCCATCTGATTGCAGCGACGGTGCCGAACTGCGTTTCCTACGATCCGACCTTCGCACACGAAGTCGGCGTCATCATGCAGCATGGCCTGAAACGCATGGTCGAGTTGCAGGAAGACGTTTATTACTACATCACCATCATGAATGAAAACTATCCGCAGCCGGGCCTCAAAGCCGGTCAGGAAGAGGGCATTCTGAAGGGCATGTATCTGTTGCAGGAAGGTGGCAAGAGCAAAACACGCGCGCAGTTGCTGGGCTCCGGCACTATCCTGCGCGAAGTAATGGCCGCTGCCGAATTGCTGGAAAAAGACTGGGGCGTGTCTGCCGACGTGTGGAGTTGCCCGAGCTTTACCGAGCTGCGCCGTGAAGGTCTGGATTGCGAACGTTTCAATCTGCTGCATCCGACGGACGTACAGAAGCAGCCTTATGTGCGCCAGTTGCTCGACAAAACCACGGGCCCGATCATCGCTTCCTCCGACTACATGAAATTGTTTGCGGAACAGATCCGCAATTTCATGCCCAAGGGGCGCGATTACCGTGTACTGGGTACCGATGGCTTCGGTCGTTCCGATTTTCGCGCCAAACTGCGTGAGCACTTTGAAGTCAACCGTCACTTTGTCGTCATTGCCACGCTCAAGGCATTGGCCGATGAAGGCCAGGTGCCGTTGGCCAAGGTCGCAGAAGCGATCAAGAAATACGGTATCAATCCAGAGAAAGCCAATCCGCAGTACGCGTGATGGCCCTTCACTGATCGAACAGAGAGAGAAAAAACATGAGCCAGTTAGTGGAAGTGAAGGTGCCGGACATCGGCGACTTCAAGGATGTCGAGGTGATCGAGTTGCTGGTCAAGCCGGGCGACAGCATCAAGGCCGATCAATCCTTGCTGACGGTCGAATCCGACAAGGCCAGCATGGAAATCCCCAGCACGCACAGCGGCGTGGTGAAGGAAATGAAGGTCAAGCTGGGCGACAAGGTGAATCAGGGCTCGCTGGTGTTGATGCTGGAAGAAGCCGGTGGCGCAGCCGCTGCAGCCGCTCCACAAGCGGTAGCAGCTCCAGCCGCCGCTCCGGTGGCAGCGCCAGTCGCTGCTGCTCCCGCGCCGGCGTTTGCGCCTGCCGCGGCTCCGGTTGCATCTGCACCGGTCCCGTCAACTTCAACCTTGGATAGCGACGACAACCGCACAGGCAAACCGCATGCTTCACCGTCGGTGCGCAAATTCGCGCGTGAACTTGGTGTCGATCTCGCCAAGGTGCGCGGTACCGGTCCGAAAGAGCGCATCACGCAGGACGATGTGCGCAACTATGTCAAGGGTGCGGTAGCACAGGCTGAATCCGGTGGCGGCGCAACGGCGGGTGGTGACGGTTCTGCATTGGGTCTGCTGCCGTGGCCGAAAGTCGACTTTGCCAAGTTCGGTCCGGTAGAAACGCAGCCGCTGTCGCGCATCAAGAAAATCTCCGGCGCCAATCTGCACCGCAACTGGGTCATGATCCCGCACGTCACCAACCACGACGAATGCGACATCACCGACCTCGAAGCCTTCCGTGTGCAGATGAACAAGGAAAATGAAAAGTCCGGCACCAAGCTGACGATGCTGGCCTTCATGATCAAGGCCGCGGTGGCAGCACTGCAAAAATTCCCCACCTTCAACAGTTCGCTCGATGGTGACAGCCTGGTGGTCAAGAAGTATTACCACATCGGTTTCGCTGCCGACACGCCGAACGGCCTGGTCGTTCCGGTGATCAAGGATGCCGACAAGAAAGGCGTGTTCGAGATCGCGCAGGAAATGTCCGAGCTGGCCAAGAAAGCCCGCGACGGCAAACTCGGCCCGGCCGAAATGACCGGCGGCACCTTCACGATTTCTTCGCTGGGCGGCATCGGCGGTACCTACTTCACGCCGATTATCAACGCCCCTGAAGTGGCGATCATGGGTGTCTGTAAATCGACCACCAAACCGGTCTGGAATGGAAAAGAGTTTGCCCCGCGCCTGATTTTGCCGTTATCGCTGTCTTGGGATCATCGCGTGATTGATGGCGCGGCGGCTGCAAGATTTAACAGTTACTTTGGCAGCCTGCTAGCCGATTTTCGGCGCGCGATGTTGTAACCGTCGGCGGTCGGCAGTCGGCGGTTTGCAGTAAGAACCGATAGGCTGGAGGGCTGGATATGACGACGATAGTGGTGGTGAAGAAGGACAACCAGATCGCGATTGCTGCGGATTCACTGGTGACGTTTGGCGATACCCGTTTGTCGCACGCGTATGAATGCAACGACAAGCTGGTCAAGGTCGGTGACTCCTGGGTCGGATTGTGCGGCAGCACGGCGCATTTCCCCGTGATGCGCAGCGTGCTCAACACGATGGAAAACTGCCAACTCGGTACGCGCGATCAGGTGTTCGACACCTTCGTGCGCGCGCACCAGGTGCTGAAGGAAAAATATTTCCTCAACACCAAAGAGGACGAGGATGATCCTTACGAGTCGTCGCAGATCACGGCATTGATTGCCAGCCCGGGCGGCATCTTCGGCGTGTATTCGTATCGCGAAGTGTTCAGCTTTGAACGCTTCTGGGCGATCGGCTCCGGCAAGGCATTCTCGCTCGGCGCCATGCACGCGGTGTATGACAAGAGCGGCATGACCGCGCGCAAGGTGGCACAAATGGGCGTTGAATCGGGCGCCGAGTTCGACAAAAATTCCGCCGGACCGTTTCGGGTGGAAGTGGTTAAAAGCAATGCAACAGTGAAAGGTGGAAAGTGAGACGCGGGCAACCCGGTTTCACGTTTCGCCAAAACAAGAGAGAGATCAATACATGGCCAACTTGAGAGAGATCAACGTACCGGACATCGGCGACTTCAAGGATGTTGAAGTCATCGAAATTCTGGTCAAGGTGGGTGACACCATCAAGGCAGAACAATCACTGGTCACAGTCGAATCCGACAAAGCCAGCATGGAAATTCCCAGCAGCGCCGGTGGCGTTGTCAAGGAACTGAAGGTCAAGCTGGGCGACAAGATCAATCAGGGCACACTACTGCTCTTGCTGGAAGCAGGCGATGCCGCTGCGGCACCTGCTGCTGCGCCAGCCCCTGCAGCCGCACCAGCTGCTGCAAAACCCACCGCGCCTGCACCAGCCGCCGCCAGCTTTGCCGGTAGCGCCGATGAAGAATACGACGTGCTGGTGCTCGGTGCCGGCCCCGGCGGTTACTCCGCCGCCTTCCGCGCGGCCGACCTTGGTCTCAAAGTCGTGCTGGTCGAACGCTATGCCACGCTTGGCGGCGTGTGCCTGAACGTCGGTTGCATTCCGTCCAAGGCGCTGTTGCACACCGCGGCCGTGATGGACGAAGTGAAAACACTGGCAGCGCATGGCATCAGTTTCGGCGAAGCAAAAATCGATCTCGACAAGCTGCGCGGTTTCAAGGAAGAAGTGATCGGCAAACTCACCGGCGGTCTCGCCGGCATGGCCAAGGCACGCAAGGTCACCACGGTGCGCGGCTACGGCAACTTCATCGATCCGCATCATGTGGAAGTCGAACTCACCAGCGGCGATGGTCAGGAAAAAACCGGCGAGAAAAAAGTACTGCGCTTCAAGCAAGCCATCATTGCTGCCGGCTCGTCGGTCGTGCGTCTGCCGTTCATCCCCGACGATCCGCGCATCTTCGATTCGACCGGTGCACTGGAACTGCGTGAAATTCCCAAGAAAATGCTGGTACTCGGCGGCGGCATCATCGGCCTGGAAATGGGCACGGTGTATTCCACTCTCGGCACGCGCCTCGATGTGGTCGAAATGCTGGATGGTTTGATGCAGGGCGCCGATCGCGATCTGGTCAAGGTCTGGCTGAAGATGAATGAAAAACGCTTTGACCGCATCATGCTGAAAACCAAAACGGTCGGTATGGAAGCCAAGAAGGACGGCATCTACGTCACCTTTGAAGGCGAGAATGCTCCGCAAGGTCCACAGAAATACGACGCTGTGCTGGTATCGGTGGGCCGTTCGCCCAACGGCAAGAAAATCAGCGCGGACAAGGCTGGCGTGGCGGTGGATGAACGCGGTTTCATCGCCGTGGACAAGCAAATGCGCACCAACGTCCCGCACATCTTCGCCATTGGCGATCTGGTCGGTCAACCCATGCTCGCGCACAAGGCTGTGCACGAAGCACATGTGGCGGCCGAAGCGGCTGCCGGAGAGAAATCTTTCTTCGATGCTCGCGTGATTCCGTCGGTCGCCTACACCGACCCCGAAGTGGCATGGGTGGGTCTGACCGAAGACGAAGCCAAGAAGCAGGGCGTCAAGATCGGCAAGGCGGTATTCCCTTGGGCCGCTTCCGGCCGCGCGATTGCCAATGGCCGCGACGAAGGTTTCACCAAGCTGTTGTTCGATGAAGAGACCCATCGCATCGTCGGCGGAGGCATCGTCGGCACCCATGCGGGCGATCTGATCGGTGAGTTGTGTCTGGCGGTCGAAATGGGTGCAGACCCGACCGACATCGGCAAGACCATCCACCCGCATCCAACGCTATGCGAATCGGTCGGTCTTGCTGCCGAAGTATTCGAAGGCGCTTGCACCGACCTCCCACCGCAACGCAAGAAATAAAGGCAGGTTTTTCTCAGATCGTTGATGCACGACGACGTAAAGAAAAGGGGTCAGATTCCCATCCGAGATTGATTCTTGAATCAATCTCGGATGGGAATCTGACCCCTTTTTCGTGGAATGTGAAACGCGCTATTAGCGTGAAGGCATGGCCTTCTTTTTCTTGATTCGATGCACAGCCCGCCACCGCTTTTGCAAACGCGACCTGTCTTTAAAGCCAAACATGCGTCTCAGTAAAGAACGCATCCGCGCCATCATTGTTCGCGCTTGTTGCCATGCCGGCAGCGCATGCAGTTTCGCAAAGATTCTTTCCTTGAAGCGCAGGAACCAGCTGTACAAGCGCGCGAACCAATCTACTGTCAGCAAGGCTGGTTTGCTCAAGGTGAAGATGCGCGCCACCAGTGCGGTGCCCAACACCTTGGCGGAGATGACGACACCCAGCCCGAGCAAGGCATGGCCCTGGGTGATTGCATAGAGCGCCAGCAACTTCACTGGCAGGAGCAGTAAGCCTGGCAACAGAAACACCGCCATCGCAGTGTAAGGAGGGAGCGCCGCAATCCGCGCTTCGATCCAGCGAATCACCGGCCAGCGGCCGATTTGCGCCATCAGATGCTTGAGTGCATCCCACAGCCAGTCTTCGATAAAGATCACCAGTGCCGCCAGTAACACCAGCAAACCATTCAATATTTTTTTGACGAATTGAAGCATGCAGTCTTCCCTGTCTTCCTGAACGGAACCATTATAATCAGGCCAACATTGGCCCCCGAAGGTTGCTATGACTCAAGATGAAATGAAACGTGCCGTGGCCCAGGCCGCGCTCAAGTATGTAGTGCCGGAAGCCATTGTTGGTGTGGGCACCGGCTCCACCGCTGATCTTTTCATCGACGCATTGGCGACGATGAAATACGATATCAAGGGTGCGGTCGCCAGTTCCGAGCGTAGCGCCACGCGTCTGCGTGGGCATGGCATCGAAGTGTTCGACTTGAACCAGGTCAACGATCTACCAGTCTATGTCGATGGCGCGGATGAAATCACCGAACATCTGGCGATGATCAAAGGCGGCGGCGGCGCCCTGACGCGCGAAAAGATTGTCGCTGCCGTCGCGCGTAAATTCATTTGCATCGCCGACCAGAGCAAGCTGGTCCCGGTGCTGGGAAAATTCCCGCTGCCGGTGGAAGTGATCCCGATGGCCCGCGCCTATGTGGCGCGCGAACTGGTCAAGCTGGGCGGCGAGCCCGATCTGCGCATGGGCTTCACCACCGACAATGGTAATGTGATCCTCGACGTCCACGGCTTGTCGATTCTCGATCCCGTCACACTGGAGTCGGACATCAATCAGATCACCGGCGTCGTCTGCAACGGCCTGTTTGCCCGGCGCGGCGCAAATGTATTATTACTGGGCCGCCCGGACGGTGTGCAAACGATCGCGTTGTAATGCGCCTGTCACAATGGCAGAATAGAGTGATTGATTCACATAGGTGGGCCACAGCATGCCGGAACATATTTCAAAGCAGTTTGATCAGGAACTCGAAACGATTCGTTCGCGGGTGCTGCAGATGGGCGGCCTGGTGGAAGAGCAGATTCGTCACGCCATGCAGGCGCTGGAAACCGGTGACAGTCTCCTGATTCGTCAGATCATCCAGAATGAAAACAAGGTGAACGACCTCGAAGTCGAGGTGGACGACATTTGCAACCATATCATCGCGCGCCGCCAGCCCACCGCCGGCGATTTGCGCATGGTGCTCACCGCCATCAAGATGGTTCGCGACCTCGAGCGCGTCGGCGACGAAGCCGAAAAAATCTGCCGCATGGCGCAACTGATTCACGAGGCCGAATGCCAGAACCTGCCGCGCGTCGAACTCACCCACATGGCCGAAGTCACCGTCAACATGCTGCACAAGGTGCTGGACGCCTTTGCCCGCATGGACGTGAAAGCCGCGATGGACGTGGTACGCGAAGATGCCGCCGTCGACGATGAATTCCGCGCCGTGCTGCGCCAACTCATCACCTACATGATGGAAGACCCCCGCACCATCTCCCGCTCGATCGAACTCCTGTTCGGTGCCAAGGCCATCGAACGTATCGGCGACCACTGCAAAAACATGTCCGAACACGTCGTGTACCTCGTGCGTGGCCTGGATGTGCGGCACAAGGACATCGACGATGTGCAGAAGGATTTGGCAGCACGCTGAAGTGCTGAATGGAAATGAGAAAGCCCGCAGATGCGGGCTTTTTTATTGGTCGTGACAGGGCCACGTAGCGAAAATGGGGTCAGATTCGATTTTTCTCCGAGGTGCTATTGCGAAGTGCGCTGCCACAGAAAACATCGAGTCTGACCCTGACCTTTCCCCGCATTTTCTCATTGAATTTGCCAGCCGAAGGTTGTCTGTTTGCGCAAAGAGTCGAAGGCTAAGCGTAGCGGTATCTTCGGTACGGGCCAATCGTTCTCCAGCAATCGTCTGGCCA
>OBEQ012078237.1_pt1 | contig 16682 bp, 17 predicted proteins | sample 1670901 | NCBI WGS metagenome assembly OBEQ01 (sample SAMEA104232315, study PRJEB22302) | groundwater metagenome | biome: forest; feature: aquifer; material: groundwater | place: USA | collected 2011-08-07 | depth 5.4 m
CCCCGCCTATCTCAGGCGGGGCAAGCTGAGTTACTTCGACTAATTTATTTTTATATTCTTTGTTCTTTTTCTTTAACCATTTTTCGTGATTTCTAGCTTCTAGATAATTCTCATGTGTCTTGTAATATACTAGACTAAATGGTCGACGTTTTGCTGTAGTAAGAAGTTTACCATTATTATGCTCAAAAAGTCTCCTATTAATATCATTTGTAATGCCTACATAATATTTTTCATCTTTTAAGCTCTTAAGAAGATATGTATATACTTTCATGAGCCGATGAGAGGAGTTGAACCTCTAACCTCTCCCTTACGAAGGGATTGCTCTACCATTGAGCTACACCGGCAAAAGTGTCGCTCTACTTTACCCCGCCTATCTCAGGCGGGGCAAGCTGAGCTAAGTCGGCACTTCGATATTGTATCACTTTGTGGCCATTTTTGTGCCCCAGCCAGCAGGATCTGTGGTCCAGTCCAAGATTATTTGTTGATCTTCTTTTTTAATATATCCTTCTGTTTGTGCAACAGCAACAACGGTTGCAAAATTGGTAAGAGATGACAGGGTAATGTTATTTGCAGAAAAGTTTTCTATGGATTTTTGCATGCCATAGGTAATAATAGAAAATATATTTGGTGCAATGCCGCCCGCTTGTCTAATTGTATTTACAGCTCCAGCACTACTTTCACCAGTAGAAATTAAGTCTTCGATAACGGCAACGTTTTGACCTTGTTTTAAGACACCTTCTATTTGATTTCCTTTTCCGTGGTCTTTGGCTTTTCCTCGAACATATAACATGGGAAGATTCAGTTTGTCAGCAATCCATGCAGCATGAGGAATGCCGGCAGTTGCTGTGCCAGCAATGACATCAAATTTTTGTCCACCCGATTGCATTGCTTCAATATATAAGTCTCGAATTTCTGTACGTTCTTTGGGGTATCCAAGCAAAAGGCGACAGTCGGTATAGACTGGACTTAAAATCCCAGATGCATATTGAAAAGGCTTTTGTGCATTAAAGGTAATGGCTTTAATATCTAAAAGAATTTTTGCAACTTTTTCTGCTGTGTCCATATTACCTGTATGTGTTTATTGTATCACGCAACGATTGGGCTTCGAGTCGTGCTTTTTCTGCAAAATCTTCTCCACTGGAAGCATAAATTATGCCGCGGGCGCTATGTATAATAAGCCCTGATTTTTCTTTTGTTAAGCCGCTTTTTAGCGTGCTTTCCAAATCTCCGCCTTGAGCGCCAATGCCAGGGACTAAAAAGAACATATCGGGTGCAACTGCTCGAATAGCACTCATATCATTAGTAACCGGGCCAACAACCATAAGACAATTATTGTTAGTATTCCACTCGTTCACTTTTTTTGCAACGTGGAGGTAGACGGGTTCGTTGTCCGAAACCAAGTCTTGAAAGTCTCCTGCGTTTGGGTTGGAAGACTTACACACAACAATAATGCCTTTGTCTTTGTATTCCACAAACGGCAATACGCTGTCTGATCCCAAATATGGGTTAACTGTTATTGCATCGACTTTCCATTGTTCAAATGCCGCCTTGGCATACATTCGCGCAGTGTTCCCAATGTCCGACCTCTTTGCGTCTAAGATAATTGTGAGGTGCTTGTCATGAATATACTCAATTGTCTTTTTCATCTGCATTAGTCCATCTATTCCTGCTGCTTCGTAAAATGCAACATTTAATTTATAGCAGCAAACCAAATCTAATGTGGCATCCACAATTGCTTTGTTAAATGTAAATAGGGCATCCTCAGAATTTTTAATATGAGAGGGAAGCTTAGCAATTTCTGTATCCAGCCCAATGCAAAGGAGGGAATTATTCTGTGCAATGCTTTTATTTAGCTTATTCAAGAAATCCATAATATTTTAATTTTGTCATTCCCGCGGAAGCGGGAATCCAGACTGGATCCCCGGGTCAAGCCCGAAGATGACAATTAAAGAGATTGCCGCGCTTCGCTCGCAATGACATTATGGCTAGTGCAACCACAACCCCTGTGGTTTATCAACTATCTCTCCATTATTATATACCATTTTTCCTCGCAAAAATGTTGTTGTTGGACGGCCGATTAAATTCATGCCCTCGTACGCAGACCAGCCACATTTGCTTAAGATATCTTCTTTTTTTACTGTCCACTCATTTTGTGTGTCAAGGATAACCAGGTCTGCGTCTTTTCCAGGCTCGATTTTTCCTTTTGTTGTAAACCCAAAGATGTGGGCGGGGTTTTCCGAGGAGACCTTGGCAATAGTCATAAGGCATGCCTCTAGCGATTTGACCTCGTAGGTCTTGTGCGTGCGACCTACGAGGTCTCGCTTCAACCAGTTAGTTATAACTGCGGGGAGGGTTTCCTGGATATTTGGCATGCCAGATTGTGCCTGCCAAACATTATCCTGATTTTTTGTTTCCCACTCGTGGGGAGTGTGTTCACTACAGAGTACGTCGAGACCAGGATTCCTCCACCTCGCGGGAGCCCTTTTGGCCACCCCCGAGGTGAGAACTGAGCGGAGTAGTTTCCATAACTCAGCCTGAACTTCGGGTGAACGCAGGGCGGGGGAGACTTTTATTTTATTTCCTATGGTGGCATAATCGTTGGTGTTAAAATTAAGCTGATAACTAACCAGTTCACCATAAACCTTTTGTCCTTTTTCTTTTGCCTGTTTAACAAGACGAAATTCTTCGGGTGTGGACAGGTGAAGCAGGTACAAAGTTGTTTTATACGTTTCCTGCAATTTTAGCGCTCTTTCTACTGCTCTGCTAACTACACTTGCTGGGCGAAGTTCTGACCAAAGTTTTGCATCTGTCCGTCCTGTTTTTTTAAGCGTTTCGTCCAATTGGTTTATTAAAAATTGGTCTTCTGCGTGGACTGCCAAAAGAATATTTCGCTTGGCTGCAATGGCAAAAACTTTACTTAGTGTTTCGTCGTCTGGAATGGTTGTCGGGGTGGTTTCGTGTCCTGCCATAAACACTTTAAACCCAACAATATCCTCACTTTTTACAGTCTCGAGCTCGGAGAGATTATCTTTGGAAACGCCAAAGAAAAATGCGTAGTCAGCGTGAGATCTCCCTGGGTAAATAGCCGCAATCTTGTCCCTCAAAAGAGAAACTGTCGTAGTAGGAGGGTTTGTGTTTGGCATGTCTATGATTGTGGTAAAACCTCCGGCAACTGCGGCAGCGGTGCCATGCGGTACGTCTTCTTTTTGGGTTAAGCCAGGTTCCCGCATGTGCCCATGGACTTCGATAAGACCGGGCATTACATACCGGCCTTTTGCGTCAAAAACCTCAGAAGTTATTGTTCGACCTTGTGGAGAACTACTTCTCGACTCCGCTTGCGCTTCGCTCGAAGAATAAATCTGTGAGACTTTGCCCGAGGAATCAATAACAATATCGCCGTGGATAATTTTTTCTGGCGTTACTATTTTTGCGTTTGTAATAATCATTTTACAACCGGTGCGGTTTTGGTATGCAATGTTTTACCCTTTTTATACACGACAATATTTTTTTCCCATTTTGTGCTCATTTGGGGGTAATCTGTTCGGTAATGTGCCCCGCGGCTTTCTTTTCTAAGCAAGGCAGCAACAACAATAGCTTCTGCAACTTTTACCATTTCTTGCAATTCCAAGGCCATTTGCAATTCTTTTTTATTGTGTGCTACAACATTTTGTGCTTCCTTTTGCAGTTTTTTAATTTCTTGTAATGCATGTTGCAATTTCTTTTCGTCTCGAATTAGGCCAACGTATTCCCACATAACAGTTTGTAAGGCCCGGAATACTTCTTTTACGCTTTTACCTTTTTTTCGGTGCTGGAGTTCTTCGAGTTTTTTTATTTCTCCAAGAACGTCCACCTGCCAGGAGTCCTGCTGGCTACCTCGCAGCTGAGTCAACGCCTCTTCTGCTGCTTTTTGGCCAACACGGCGGCCAAATACTTGTCCTTCTGCAATAGAATTGCCCCCCAACCTATTTGCGCCATGAATGTTTCGGGTTACTTCGCCGGCTGCAAATAATCCGGGAATTGTCGTTTGTCCCCATTCGGTTATGTTAATCCCACCCATCATGTGGTGCATACTTGGGTACACTTCCATCATTTGCTTTCTAATATCTATACCAACTTCTTCGTGGTCTTCCAAAACTTCCGGGATTAATTTTTCGACATCCCCTTTTTTCCAATGGGTAACGTCTAAATACACGCCGTTATGGTTTGTTCCCCGGCCTTCTTTTACCTCTTGATATATCGCTCGTGCCACTTCGTCCCTGCCTGCCAGTTCCATGCGTTGGGGTTGGTAATGTACCATAAAGCGTTCGCCATTTTTGTTTTTTAACATGCCACCATGACCCCGTACTTTTTCGGTAATTAAACGCCCACGTTTTTCTGGGGGGTATGCCATACCGGTTGGGTGGAACTGTACCATTTCCATGTCCACAAGTTCGGCTCCAAGATCTAGTGCCCATGCATAGCCTTCGCCAGTATTACTTTCGGCATTTGTATTAAACAAGTACATCATGCCACCACCGCCTGTAGCAATGATTGTTGCTTTTGCACTAACAGCAGTATACTCGCCTGTTTTTAAGTCCATAAGCAACCCGCCAATAACTCTTTTATTTTTAGTGAAGAGTTTTATGACAAAGTAATCGTCCAGGTATGGAATTTTTAATTTTTTTACTTCTCTTACAAGTCCCTCAATCATCTCCCGACCTGTATAATCGCCTGCACACAAATTTAATGGCTCTGTTTGCTTACCTCCTCGCCATGTGTAAAATGTTCCATCAGGGAGCTTATCAAACTTTACGCCATACGCCTCGAGGTCATATATTCGAGCTGGCATTTCTTTTGTAAAAATCTTTGCCATTTTGTAGTTATTTATATGCCACCCGCCATTTACCGTGTCTTCGAAGTGTTGTTTTGGTGTAGCCGGAGCTTTTATGGCAACGTTTAACCCGCCCATTGCCATGCTTGTGTGCGCCCCGCCCATGTATTCTTTTGTAACAATTAGAACTTTTGCGCCTTTATTATGCGCTTCTATCGCAGCCCGAAGCCCTGCCCCACCCGCGCCAATAACTAAAACATCTGTGGTAAGGGTTTTATATTGAGGTGTCTTTGTAGCCATAAGAAATTAGCTTCTCTATTGTAAGAGTACTTTTGTTATTTCGCAAGGGGTTTAGTATAATGCATAATCAGTCAGCTAAGTTATGAGAGAGATTGATATAAAAGTATTTGGTCTTCCTTCCGAACTACATGAGTTTGTGAGAGTAGATTATTCCTTGGCACAAGCATTACTGGTAGAAAAAACCAAAGCTCATTTACTTCCCGCAGCGTTAACTCCGGAACAACATAGTCTTGTTAATGGAGTTGAAGTGGCAACACAGGAATATTTCGCCGTAAAAATGCATCGTTTAGGCATCCCTGAAAATCTTATTTCTCCTTTACCAAATGTGCAATATGCAATTAGTCAGCCAGATGGAAAGAGCAGGGGTGATTATAATTCTGCGCATGATATGCCGGTCGTATATGTTGATGGTTTTATTGCAAACGGTTCTAGGAATTTTTTTGATGTGCTTTCTACTATCGTCCATGAACTGGGTCATGCATCAGTAAATCAAGAATTAAGATTTTATTTTTCTGAAGATCCAGAAGGATTTGAGGGCATAATTCCTGCGATTGGTTTGGAAGCTATTGGTAATAGAAAACTGAAAGCAACGGGAATTGAGGAAGGTATGGTTCTGTTTGATGAAGTAGATTTTTTTAATACATATTTAAAAAAAATGTTTCCTAAAGAGTATGCAAAGAGATATAAATGGAGTAAAGGAAGCTTTGTAGTAGATCATGTTGCTCGGTTACTTAATTTGCCTATCGAGTATACATCTTTAACTCCTTTTCTTAGAGAATCTGGCCATGCGTTTCCTATAATTGGTGATTTTTTTCAGAAAACATTAATAAATTCACTAACAATGTTTAAAGAGTATATGTTTACAAAAAAGTTATGCGAGATTGTAGGAAGGAATTCTGTTGGTCAAGGGGAAAAGATTGATGCAGAAGAAGCAATTCAATATGGACACGATATACTAGATAGAGACAGATATATAAGATCTCATCAAGCGCATCGTGCAATTGTGCATGCATTAGGCGGGAAAAATGCGAAAGCAATTTTTCAGCTAAAAGCCCACGATAAAGAACATATAGATGAAGCTATGAAGATATTAATGGGAACAGACGGGGAAAATGCCGTGTAATCAGTATTTAGTTTTTTAGCAAGGGGACGGTAGATTTTTTTGGTGGATGATGAGGGTTGGCCTGTCGGGCAAGGTTTTCCCGCTAGGGCGTATTTCTCATCATCCACCGATGGGCACCTCCTTACGGAATCACAAACTTACTGTCGTTTTGCCACAAGACTGCAGTACATAATTGTTCCCAAAACGCCAGCAACAAGCCCAGCAAGTATCAGGGATTGGAAAATCAGGAGTGCTTGCTGCGTATATATCCAGAAAAGACCATCTCCATACAAGACATACGATAGTGGGAAAAGCATCGGGCCTCCAACCATCCAGGGATATAGAGGAAAGCTAATCTGTAGCACCCTGTACTTTAGGATGGTTTTTGAGTCTTGCTCATCGAAAATTATCTCTGCCCGGAAAGTCGGGTAGTAAACTTTTCGTATCCTGTGAGTAAAGAACCACTTCGTCACAGGAATAATACGTGAGAGGAGCCAGTAGGCAAGGGCGCCTGTCAAAAGGAGAGGTCCTCCTAGTATCACAACGAGTAGCACACCGGCCATCATCGTAGACAGCATATCTTGAACCATAAACAACAGCAGAATGAAAAGGCAACATCCTGCTAGGGCCGATGCTACTTGTAGATTTATGAACTTCCCTCTTTGTGCGAGTTGATCGATTGTCGTTCTCATGATATTCTCCCATGATTTGCTAGTTCTTGACGACGTTGGTTGGGAACACAAGAATCTTGTGGTATATTTTTTATCCTCCGTAAGGTTGTTAAGGTGCTAAACGATAAGCGCGTTGAGAAAGCGCAAGATAAGGCTGTTATATCAGGGTTTCTATCAAGCACGAAGATTATAACAAAGGGCTAGGAGATTTTAAAGGAGATTTTAGGCGTGTCGTCTTCGGGCGACTTTTAATTCCAGGATTGCGCGTCTAAAGGCTGCCTGGGCGGATGCAAAATCTTCGGTGCTTACTTTTTCTTCCATTAGTTTTTCTGCCCGATTATGCGCTTCTTCGGCTTTGGCAATTTCTATATCTTCGCTTCGAATTGCATAATCGGCAAGCACCGTGACTTTATTATCAGTTACTTCAATAAAACCTCCTGTTAATGCCAGGAATTGATCTTTTCCTGCTTTTTTAATGCGGATTTCCCCATGGTCTGCCTGAGTAAAAAGGCTTGCATGGTGTGGCAGCACCGTGATTTCTCCGGCTTTTGTTGGTAATGTTACTTCGTCTACTTCGTCTTTATAGACGACTTTTTCTGGGGTAACAATTTCTAATTGGAGTGTCATTCTTTTCCTTTTTTTACTGCTTCGTCTATTGTGCCGACCATATAAAATGCCTGTTCTGGCAAATTGTCGTGCTTTCCTTCCAGGATTTCTGCAAACCCATCCACTGTTTCCTCGGTCTTTACATATTTACCCGGTTGTCCGGTAAAGACTTCTGCCACAAACATGGGTTGACTTAAAAACTTCTGGATCTTTCGCGCTCGTGCCACTGTTTGCTTGTCTTCTGTAGACAACTCGTCTATGCCCAAAATGGCAATTATGTCTTGTAAATCTTTATACCGCTGTAGCACTTTTTGAATGCCTCTGGCAACGTCGTAATGTTTTTGTCCGACAAGGTTTGGGTCAAGAATACGGGACGACGATGTTAATGGGTCAACTGCAGGGTAAATACCCTGTTCTGCAATAGATCGCTCCAGCGTAATTGTTGCGTCCAAATGGGCAAAAATAGTTGCAGGTGCTGGATCTGTATAATCGTCTGCCGGAACATACACAGCTTGCACAGATGTAATAGATCCTTTTTTCGTCGACGTAATGCGTTCCTGAAGGGTTCCAATTTCTGTTGCAAGGGTTGGCTGGTAACCAACAGCAGATGGCATGCGACCAAGCAGCGCAGATACTTCCGAACCTGCTTGTGCAAAACGGAATACGTTGTCAATAAAAAGTAATACGTCTTCTTTTTTCTTGTCTCTAAAATATTCTGCCATGGTAAGAGCAGTTAGGGCAACACGAAGACGGTTACCAGGCGGTTCGTTCATTTGCCCATACACCATAACCGTTTTGTCCATAACTTTTGCCTCTACCATTTCCATCCATAAATCTGTTCCTTCCCTGGTTCGTTCTCCAACACCCGCAAACACACTGTGTCCTTTGTGTTCGACAGCAATATTACGAATAAGTTCTTTAACCACAACTGTTTTTCCAACTCCTGCGCCTCCAAACACGGCAACTTTTCCCCCTTTGGTAAATGGCGCAATAAGATCGATAACTTTAATACCAGTTTCCAAAATTTGTGGTTTTGTTTCCTGGTCGGCAAGTGTTGGCGGGTCTTTATGAATAGAATCGTATACTACCCCTGTTTTTACAAATGCCTTGCCGTCTATTGCCTGACCCAAAACATTAAAAATTCTTCCCAATGTTTTTTCGCCAATGGGTACCAAAATCGGCGCGCCAGTTCGTACAACCGGCATGCCACGGCGAATACCATCTGTTGGACCAAACGCAAGTGTTTTTACTTCCCGGTCGCCTGTGGCAAATTGGACCTCGAGCACAAGTTCCTTCTTATCTGGAAGGGCAATGGTTAATGCTTCGTGGATGTCCGGCAGTTCGTTTGGAAAATATACGTCGATAACAGGTCCCTGGACCCGGACAATAAATCCTTCCTTTTTATTTGTATTCTTTTTTACTGCCATATATTTTGCGCGTAGCGTGTGGCATGTAGCAGTAGTTTTTTACTACGTGCTATACGCTATTAGCTATACGCTGATCATTGCGCGTTTGCGCCTGTTATGTCTAATATTTCGCTTGTAATTTTTGCCTGCCTGGTTTTATTATATTCCAGTTTAAGCTCTTGTATTATGTCATTCGCGTTTGTGGATGCATTTTGCATTGCCAACATGCGGGCCGATTGTTCGGATAAAAAGCATTCAAGCAAATGCTGGAACACAACCATTTCCAGATAATGTTTTAGTAGGGGAGCAATAATTTCTTGCGCACTTGGTTCGACAATATACGACACTTCTTTTTGTTCTACCTCTGTAGATTGATTGGTAAGCGGCAAGATGGGTGTTATTTTTGGCGCTTGCTTAAACACGCTTTCAAAATGGGTTGTAATTATTTTAACACTGTCAACTTGGCCTGCCATATAATATTCATCAATTAATCGAATAATAGGATACACCATACTCATGGTAGGTAGGGTATTCCCAAATGGAAATGACGCAATAACACTACTACCCAATTTTGCTACCTGACCTTCTACTTTTTTGCCAACAGTTATGTACGACGCGTTTGTATTTTCGTTTTGATACGTTAAAAACTCCCGGAGCAAGTTTGTAACTAGTCCTCCACATAATCCTTTGTCTGGAGCCAAAACAATGGCAAGTGTTTTCCCAACAATTGCTTTGGGTTTGATATACGCATGTGTTATTTTATCCTCGTCGATTTTGCCGGAAATATTTCCGGTTACACTGGTTAATTTTGCAACATATGGGCGTGCTGCAAGTGTTGCATTTTGGGCCTTTTTCAGCTTGCTTGCTGCAATCATTTGCATTGCCTTTGTTGTTTTTGAAACATTTTGCGCTGCAATTATTCGTCGTTTAAGTGCTAAAATACTAGCCATAATTTTAAAATTCTAAACAGATTCTGGAGTCCCTACCTCTCCCCAGAATGACGTCATGCTGGCTTTTGTCCAGCATCCGTACCTATACTGTAAACCCCTTTTTAAAATCCTCTAATGTTTTCATAAGTAGTTTTGTTGTTTCCTCGTTTATTTTTTGTCCACTGCTTAACACCTCGAGCAATTTTTTATTATGTCGCTGCACATAGTCATGCAGTTCTTTTTCGAATCTTGAACATGCCTCAACCGGAACATCGTCCAAGTAGCCGTTGGACACTGACCAGATGGTTAATAATTCCAGGTCTTCGGTTTGTGGATCGTATTGGGGTTGTTTAAAAATTTCGGTCATGCGTTTGCCTTTTTCCAGTTGTTTTTGGGTTGCTGGGTCTAGTTCGCTACCAAATTGGACAAATGCAGCAAGTTCTCTGAATTGCGCCAGTTCCAAACGCATTTTACCGGCAACCGACTTCATAGCAGAAGTTTGTGCTGCGCCTCCTACACGGGAAACAGAGATACCCACATTAATTGCAGGTCGAATACCAATGTTAAACAAGTCTCCCTGTAAAAATATTTGCCCGTCGGTTATGGAAATAACGTTTGTTGGAATGTATGCCGAAATATCTCCGGCTTGCGTTTCTATAATTGGCAACGCAGTAATTGATCCGCCGCCGTTTTTTTTGTTTAACTTAACTGCGCGTTCCAAAAGCCTACTGTGGAGGTAGAAAATGTCGCCAGGATATGCCTCTCTACCAGCTGGTCTTCGCAAGATTAAGGATAATTGTCTGTATGCCCATGCGTGTTTTGTTAAATCGTCGTAGACAATTAATACGTCTTCTCCCTTTTCCATAAAGTATTCGGCAATGGCAACGCCAGCGTAGGGAGCCAAGTATTGCAAACTTGCTGTGTCCGGCGCGCATGCAGCAACAACAATGGTAAACGAAAGTGCGTCTTCGTCTTTTAAGCGGCTTACAATTTGCGCAACATTACTTTGTTTTTGTCCAATCGCAACATACACGCAAATAACGCGTTTTTGTTTGCCCTCTTGGGTTGTTCGCTGGTTAATAATTGCATCAATGGCAATAGCGGTTTTTCCAAGACCCCGGTCGCCAATAATAAGTTCTCGTTGACCCCGGCCTACTGGAATCATAGCATCAATTGCTTTAATGCCCATTTTTAATGGCGTGTCAACGGGTTCCCGTTCTACTACTCCTGCTGCAATTCGTTCCAAAGGCATGTCTTTGCCTTTTTTTACTCCTGCTTTGCCGTCCAGTGATTCTCCAAGAGGGTTGATTACTCTTCCTAATAGTTCGTCGGATGCTTTAATACTAAGCAATTTGCCTGTTGTTTTAACAGTGTCACCTTCTAGAATTTTGTCTGCGTTCCCAAGCATAATAATAGACACACTGTCTTCGTCCAAATTAAGCACAACTCCGTTTGTGTTTTTACACGTTACAATTTCGCCAATCATGGCCATAGATAGCCCCGATGCAACCACAACACCATCGTTGTTTTTTTCGACATGTCCAATATTTTGGGTCTTTGGATCACTGGAAAAATCCGAAAGCCTTTGCTCCAATTGTTTTATTATGTCTTTTGCATCAGTTTGCGGCATCGTTTTTTACTCCTTCCAGAATTTCGGTTAGTCTACTTTTTAAATCTCCTTCGTATACCAGGTCGTTATTTGTTACCTTGCATCCAAGTAAAATTTGGGGGTTAACAGAAAACACAACGTCTTTTTGCTCATACATATTTTCGAATTGGTTTTGGCCTATTTTTGAAAGTGGAAATGCGGTATCTACGTATACAGTTGAAGAAAGCATGTCGTTTTGCAGTGCTTTAATAAATTGCTTTAATTGGGATCTATTCATGCTATTTGCAATCATTGTAACACGATTTTGGGAAATTTGCTTTTTTTCTTTAGATGCTTCCACAAATTTTGTGAGCAATTTTTTAGATATTTTTTTCTGCATTAATTTGACTCCTTTTTCATTTTTTGCGCTACTGTTTTAACAATTTCATCCTGCTGTTTCTGTGTTAAAATGCCAGAAAGGGTTTTTTGTAAAAAAAGCAGAGATATTTCGCTAATATGCAGTGTTAACCGTTTTTCTGTTTCTTTTGCAGATTGTATAATTTGGTTTTGTGCTTCCCGCAGCATGTTGTCTGCGTGCTTTTTGGCTTTTTTGTCTGCCTCTTCCAAAATTTCGTCTTTTTGTTTTTTTGCTTCGTCAATCAAAACCTTTGCCTGATCCTGGGCGTGTTTTAAGACCTGTTTTTCTTTTTCTGCAGTTTTTTCAAGAAGCAGTCGTGCTTGTTCTGCATTTTTTACACCCTGCTCGATTGTGTCTTTTCGCTTTTTTAACGTCTCAAGCATGGGTTTATACAAAAATTTCTTCAGTAAAAATAAGATGATTAAGAAATTAATCACCTGAGCGACAAGCAATGTTTGATTAACACCAAATTCTTTTATTATTTCCATATGTAATATTTATTCTTCGAGTGAGTCCCGACATTCCATCGAAACGAATCGAGAAGTTGTTCTCGACTTCGCCAAGTCAGACTTGGCTTTGCTCGAACAATAAACACGGCGCCCCTCTTTTATTTACTAAATGCCAAAATAAGAGAATAAATTGCGATTGCTTCTGCAAAAGCCATTGCGAGTAACATGGCTGGAAGTATTTTTCCCGAAGCTTCCGGATTACGGCTGAGCCCCTCCAATGCTTTTGCGCCAATCATACCAACCGCCAGCGCCGGTCCTAAGCCGCCTATAGCAATAATTAAACCCCCGGATACAGTAAAATGCATATATTAAAATCTCACCTCCATTCTTATATTTTTATTCATGCGCTTCCGCGTGATGCGGTGTTGTTAAAATAGCCATGAATGCCATAGTAAGCATAGAAAATACCAGTGCCTGGACAAGACCAACGACTACTTCCAAAAGCAAAAACGGCAGGGGAAAAATAAACGCAAAAATGCTGGAAACTGTGCCAAGTACCACTTCTCCTGCAAACACGTTACCAAACAATCGGAAAGAAAGGGAAATAACTTTGGTAATTTCTCCAACAATTTCCAACACGCCAACAAAAAGATTAATTGGGTTTAAGGAAACATACCGGGCGATGTATTCTTTTATTCCCAGGTGCTTAATGCTTAACATATGTGTTGCCACAACGGACACAAGTGCCAGCCCAAGCGTTGTATTAATATCGCTTGTTGCGCTGCGAAGTAGGGGAATAAATTCCATTTCTTTTCCAATTTTGTGGAAAAAGCCAACTGTGCCAACGCCGGGCAATAGTCCTGTCCAATTGGCAAGCAAAATAAACAAAAAAAATGTCATAAAGTAGGGGAAAATGTATGTAACCCGCTTGCCGGCAACGGACTGGGTTAATTCGTAAAACGTTTCGACAATAAGTTCTAACAGGTTTTGCAGGGCCTTTGGGACAATACTTATTTTTTGTTTTGCAACTGTGTATGTGGTGCCTAAAATTAATGCGTCCACTAATAATGTGTCAAGAATGGTGTTGGTCAGGGGGAATGGTCCAATACGCATTAATACTTCCGGTGCAAACGATATCATGTTTATATTGTAAATGCAGCCTGCACCCAAGTCAAGAGGAAATTGAGTCGTGTCATTGCGAGGATCCGCCAGCTGGCGGAGACGTGGCAATCTTCCCAGTCGTCAAGTGGGAGCCTCAAAAATTTGTATAGTAAGAAGACAAATGGTATACTCCAAACTGCAAGAAAACATACTGAATTAAAGCATATTCAGCAATCGTTTCTTGTATAGTTTTTAGGGCACGTTGTTCTTTAAAAAATTGTTGCGGGGAAGTAGGTTTGGCGTTGCCAGAGTGGGAATGAAATAATTTTTCGTTCTTATTCAGGCAATTTGCCAAACATAATTATTAGGAGGAGCAACATGTAAACTCTACATGGTGGAGCAGTTAGTTCATATCATTAGTATGTGAGGATGAAGATGCCTATAGAATCTCGACTATGGCGGGGTTTCTGCATAAGTTACCTCCTTTTAGGGGCAGGAGCTTGTGGATCGATTCTGATTGCTGCAGTGGTTTATTTTTTGCCTCCGCAGACAGGAACTCAGCCACTCGATTTTGCAACCATGGTAAAGATGGCAGAGATGCTTTTTTGCCTGTCCCTGCTCACACTTGGTCTGGCCGGTGTCACCGAGCGTGGGATTTCGAGGAAACGGAAATATGTCTACGCAGGAGTTGCTATAGTTGGCAGTCTTCTGCTTGTCGCATGGAATATCGTTTCCTTAATGTAAATGATCATAGTGGAGACCGCCCTCTCCCATCCCGGAAGTCCAATCGACGAGTAATCCAGAAAGGAAAAAACGGATGACTGGCGTAACCACGGCGACTTTGGGAATTGCACTAGTAAACACGCTAGCTGTAGGCCTTGCGGTACTTGCGTTGTTTCTTATGGGAGCAGTAGCAAGTTTCTTCGTTGCCGCGTGCGGAGTTGATCTGACGCAACTGCTTGGGCTTGCTCGGCCCGAGTTAGGTGCAGTGTGGTACGGTGCCGCATTAATCTGTGTGCCGGGAATAGTGTGGTTCTCCTTTGCCACAATGTAGTGTGCAACAGCCCGTCCCAAATAGAGGACAACAACGTGCTCCGCCGGGGGATGACGAGAGACAACTCTCATCGACGATCCAATCGTCATCCTCCCGGCCCCACACACTTTTATTTCCAACTCACCCTCAATTATTATGCAAAAGCGTTAGGTGCGAAGCTACATCCACCCCGAGGGTGGACTTCTATAGGCACCCTACTTTTGGTTGTTTTATGGAATTAGGAAAGGGCGTAGGAGCCAAGAAGAATTTTTTCCACAATTATTGCGGGTTTGTCGTTTTTGGTATCCAGGTGACCCTCTACTATTACCACTGTATCTTTTGTTAAATAACTTTTATACCGGTCAAATACTTTTGGAAATACAACACAGTCTATACCAATACCCCGTTCATTCGATAACATAACAAATGCCATTTCGGCTCCTGTTTTTTTGGTAAAAATTCTTCTGGTAGTTTCTATAATCCCTCCAATTTTTACCTGCGTGCCATCTTTTTCCTCTAGCAACAAATCCAGCTCGTGGGTAATAACTGTTCTTAATCGTAAGAGTGTATCCATTTGCGGGTGCGATGTTAAATAAAAACCCAACAAATCTTTTTCGAACGACAGCTTTTCCTCAGATGAAAAGTCGTCTATTTGCGGGGGACTGGACATAACCAATTCTTCTTGTGCTTCTTCATCTCCAAACAATCCGGCTTGGCCTTCTTCTTTTGCTTTTCTTTTTTTACCTGTTTTGTCGACAATTTCCGGGAATATCATAAGGAGCGTTGCTCGTTTGCCAAACGCATCCAATGCACCTGCTTTTATTAAACTTTCCATTGTTTTTTTATTAACTTTACCCAAATCAACCCGTTTGCAAAAATCTTCCAGGCTTATAAATGGGCCGTCTTTTCGGGCGTTTAGTATGGTTTCGATTGCTGCTTCTCCAACATTTTTAATGGCAGACAGTCCAAATCTGATCTTTGTTTTGTCTTCTATACTAAATTCGTTATCCGACGCGTTTAAATCCGGGGGCAAGACAACTAACGATATTCGTCTACATTCGGCAACTGCCTGGGCAATTTTTTCGTTTTTCGTGGGGCCGGTGGTTCCCCTGGATTCTGCAGTTAGCACTGCAGTCATAAATTCTACCGGGTAATGTGCTTTAAGGTAGGCTGTGCGGAATGCAATGGTTGCATAACACGCAGCATGTGCTTTGTTAAATCCGTACCCGGCAAATGGAGCAATCAGTTCAAAAAGTTCTTCGGCTTTCTTTTGTGTTAGTCCACCCTTTGTTGCGCCCTTTAAAAATGTTTCTTTTTGCTTTTTCATTTCGGATGGAATTTTTTTACCCATGGCTTTTCTAAATTTATCTGCATCCAGCCACGAGTAATCTGCAATTGCCATGGTGGTTAACAAAACATCGTCCTGGTAGGTCAAGATGCCATATGACTGAGAAAGAATATCTTTGAGTCGTGGATCTGGATACGAAATGCGTTTTGGATCATGTTTCCTTGCAATAAATTCGGGGATATTTTGCATTGGACCTGGCCGGTACAGCGCAACCATTGCCATTAAATCAAAAATGTTACTTTAGAAAAAATTGCTGAAATAACAACTAAAAACGCGTATGAACTCTTTCATTTCTAATTACATTAATTATCACCCCATTAGAACTCAACGCGGGTTAGAAATCTTGACGGGTTTAATCCCCTGGTCAATTATTTTATTTCCCTTGATCGGCAGTTTTTTTATTCCGGAAATTGTGGCCTATTTTGTCATTGCTTTTAATATCTACTGGCTCTACCGTTCAATCCAAATGGTCATTTTCGCTTTCCTTGGTTACTTGAATATTAAAGGCACCGAAAAAGTTAACTGGCTAAAAAAACTGCCTAAAAATTTGCCAATAAATGTGGTTATTATTTCCATTGTCAAAGAACCGTTGGATATTGTGGAAAGAAATCTTAATTCTTTAAAATCACAAAATTTTCCCGCCAAAAAAATTGTTGTGGTTTTGGGAATGGAAGACCGTGTTGGTCAGGAAGCTTATGACCGGGCCAAAATTTTGCTCAAAAAATACAAAAATAAATTTGCCTTAATCACAGCCACTTTTCATAAATTGGCCCCAGGAGAAACCATCGGCAAACATAGTAATGAAGCTTTCGCCGCCAGAGCTATTAAAAAAATTTTGGTTGATCAAAAAAAGATTTCTATAAACAAAATTGTCTTAACTACTGCGGATGCTGATTGCGTTTTTCCGCCCCAATATTTGTC
>OBEQ010946147.1_pt1 | contig 16674 bp, 16 predicted proteins | sample 1670901 | NCBI WGS metagenome assembly OBEQ01 (sample SAMEA104232315, study PRJEB22302) | groundwater metagenome | biome: forest; feature: aquifer; material: groundwater | place: USA | collected 2011-08-07 | depth 5.4 m
CGCCGAGCACGAGATGCCCGGCCTGACGGCACTGCGCGAGCAGTACGGCGCTAAGACGCCGCTGGCCGGTGCCCGCATCACCGGCTCCCTCCACGTGACCATCCAGACCGCGGTGCTGATCGAGACGCTGCTCGAGCTCGGCGCTGCCGTGCGTTGGTGCTCGTGCAACATCTTCTCCACCCAGGACCACGCCGCGGCCGCGGCCGCGGTCGGCCGTACCGGCACGCCCGACGCCCCCGCGGGTGTTCCCGTGTTCGCGTGGAAGGGAGAGACGCTCGAGGAGTACTGGTGGTGCACCGAGCAGGTGCTCCGCTGGCCCGACGGCGGTGGCCCCAACATGATCCTCGACGACGGCGGCGATGCGACGCTGCTCGTGCACAAGGGCGTCGAGTTCGAGAACGCGGGTGCGGTGCCCGACCCGTCGACCGCGGACTCGGAGGAGCTCGCGGTGGTGCTCGCGCTGCTCGGCCGCACGTTCGTCGAGGACCCGAGGATCTGGCACGGCATCGCCGCGGGGATCAAGGGTGTCACCGAGGAGACCACCACCGGCGTGCACCGCCTCTACCAGATGACCGAGGCCGGCACGCTGCTGTTCCCGGCCATCAACGTCAACGACTCCGTCACCAAGTCGAAGTTCGACAACCTCTACGGCTGCCGGCACTCGCTGGTCGACGGCATCTGCCGCGCCACCGACGTCATGCTCGCCGGCAAGGTGGCGGTTGTGTGCGGCTACGGCGACGTCGGCAAGGGCTGCTCGCAGTCACTGCGGGGCCAGGGCGCCCGGGTCGTGATCACCGAGATCGACCCGATCTGCGCGCTCCAGGCCGCGATGGAGGGCTACGAGGTCACGACCCTCGACGACGTGGTCGAGGACGCCGACCTCTTCGTCACCGCGACCGGCAACAAGGGCATCGTCACGGCCGAGCACATGGCACGGATGAAGCACAACGCGATCGTCGGAAACATCGGCCACTTCGACAACGAGATCGACATGGCCGCACTGGCGAAGGTTCCCGGGATCCGGCGGGTCAACGTGAAGCCGCAGGTCGACGAGTGGGTCTTCCTCGACGGCCACGCGATCATCGTGCTGGCCGAGGGCCGGCTGCTGAACCTCGGCTGCGCGACCGGGCATCCGAGCTTCGTGATGTCGAACAGCTTCACGAACCAGGTCATGGCGCAGATGGAGCTGTTCGGCCACCCGGAGCACTACGAGGATCGGGTGTACGTACTGCCCAAGCACCTCGACGAGCAAGTGGCCCGCCTCCACCTCGACAAGCTCGGGGGGAAGCTCACCGAGCTCACCCCCGAGCAGGCCGACTATCTGGACGTCCCGAAGGACGGCCCCTTCAAGCCCGACCACTACCGCTACTAGCGGCTCCCCCGACCCCGAGCCCGTCCCCCATCCCGCAAAGCCGCGGGCGGCGTTGGTGTCACACTCAGTCGGTAGGGTGCGGCGATGCTGCGCGAGCTGGTGGCGACGCTGCTCCCGGCCACCTGCCCGGGATGCGGGTGCCCGGCGGAGCCGGTCTGCTCGCACTGCGCGCAGGGTCTGGTCTCACCGGTGCCCGCGCCGCCGCCCCCGGGCGTCGACGCGTGGGTCGCGCCGTTCGCGTATCACGGCGTCGCCCGCGAGCTGATCGCGCGCGTCAAGTACCGGGGAGCACGCGCCGCCGTCCCCTTTCTCGCCGACGCGACGGCCCGTGCGGTGCGGCCGCTGGTCGAGCAGCTGCAACCGGAGGCCGTCACGTGGGCGCCCACCACGTCGGGGCGCCGGCGCGCCCGCGGCTTCGATCACGCGGAGCTCCTCGCGACAGCGGTCGCGCGCCGGCTCGACCTCCCCGTCGCGGCCCTGCTCCGGCGCGGGCCCGGGGCGCCGCAGACGGGTCGTGTCGCGGCCGCGCGGCGGGTCGGTCCCACCTTTCACGCCCTGGGGACGGCACGGCGCGTGTTGGTGGTCGACGACGTCGCCACCACGGGAGCGACCCTCTCGGCAGCGGCGAGCGCCCTCCGCGCGAACGGAGCGACCATCGTCGGGGCCGCCTGCGCGGCACGCACCCCTCCGAAGGGCTGGAAACCGCCCCTGAGCAGGAAGATTGGGCCCCGAGCCGTTGGCCACGGAGAGTGAGGTCATCCTCAAGGGGACCCTTCGGCCGTCCGACACCTATGACGAGCACCACGACGCGAGACGAGCACCACGACGCGATTCGGCGCAAGAGCGGAGCAGGGCGTGACGTATTCTCGGGACAACGGCACCCCGGACATCGGGAGCGAGCGGGCCCGGCGAGGTCGGGGCCCGGTCACGGCCGTCCCGCCCGTTCCGCCCGAGCAGGGCGCCGCGCTCTCCGCCGACGCCGACGGCCTCCGCGACCAGGCGATCGAGGTCGTCCGCGAGCAGCTGCGCGGGGGCCGCTACCGCCCGCCGGCCGACGCGGTCGCCGAGCAGCTGGTGGCGTGGCTCTTCGCCGACGACGTTGCCGCGGCTTCCTGAGCGCATCGCAGCCGGAGGCCGGCGCCAGGCGGACACGTATACTCGCGGCGTCGGGCCACTTTCGCCGCACGTGCTGACGATGCGGCACCGGAGGTGCGGACGGAGCCGGAGGTACGAATCGACCCGGAGGTGCGGATGGAGATCGTCGTCCGAGGGAAGAACGTCGAGCTCACGCCACGGATTCGGACCACCACGACCGAGAAGATGGCCAAGCTCTCCCGGTTCGCGCACGAGATCGGGCGGGTCGAGGTCGACTTCTCGGAGGTGCGAAACCCCCGGGTCGCCGACAACCAGCTCTGCGAGGTCACGATCCACCTGAAGCGCCACTTCGTGAAGGCGACCGCCGCGGCGCCCGAGACGATGGCCGCGCTCGACATCGTGATCGACAAGGTCGGCCACCAGCTCGCCCGGCTCAAGGACAAGCGCGTGGCGCGCTCGCCCCCGCGCCGCCGCCTCGAGGAGTACCCCGTTCCCTCACTCGACGAGGAAGACGACCTCGGCGACGGCGAGGCGCTGGTGGTGAAGACCAAGCGCTTCGCCATCAAGCCCATGCGGCTCGAGGAGGCGGCGCTTCAGATGGACCTGCTCGGCCACGCGTTCTTCCTCTTCACCAATGCCGAGAGCGGCGAGGCCGCGGTCGTCTACCGGCGGCGCGACGGGCACCTCGGCGTCATCGAGGCCTCGGGCTGAGCCCCGGTCGAGCGGAGCGCCGATGACCGCCGAGGAGCGTGAACGGGCTGAGAGCATCCGCGTCCTCGTGGTCGACGACCATGCCCTCTTCCGTCGGGGCCTCGACCTCGTGCTGTCCGGCGAGCCCGACATCGAGATTGTGGGCGAGGCCGGCGACGGCATCGAGGCGGTCGCGCGGGTGGAGGAGCTCGCTCCCGACGTCGTGCTCATGGATGTCCGAATGCCGCGTGCGTCGGGCATCGAGGCCGCCCGCATGATCCGCGACTCGCGTCCCGGCACCAGGGTGGTGATGTTGACCGTCTCCGACGACGAGGAAGACCTCTTCGAGGCCGTGAAGGCCGGCGCGACTGGCTACCTGCTCAAGGAGGTGTCGATCGACGAGGTGGCGGACGCGGTGCGGGCGGTCGCCCGGGGGCAGAGCCTGATCTCGCCATCGATGGCGTCGAAGCTGCTCAGCGAGTTCAACGCGCTGGCCGTGCGGGCCGAGGAGCGGCAGCGGGCGGTGTCGCCCCGGCTGACCGAGCGGGAGCTCGAGGTGCTCCGGCTGGTGGCGAAGGGCCTGAGCAACCGCGAGATCGGCGAGGAGCTGTTCATCGCCGAGAACACGGTGAAGAACCACGTGCGCAACATCCTCGAGAAGCTCCATCTCCACTCCCGCATGGAGGCCGTCGTCTACGCGATGCGCGAGAAGCTCCTCGACGTGGAGTGAGGGCGCCGCCCGGGCTTCCCGGGGCCGCGGTTCGGCGCCGGCCTACCGAGGACCGGCCCCCGCCGACGCTCGACTGCGGCGGGGCGCGGCGATCGCGCCGGTAGACTCCGCGCGTCTATGGGCCTCTTCCAGAAGATCCTCCACGCCGGTGAGGGCCGCAAGCTCAAGCTTCTCGAGTCGATCGTGCCCGAGGTCAACGGGCACGAGCCGGAGATGGAACGGCGATCGGACGGCGAGCTGGCGGCCCTCACGCCCGAGTTCCGCCGTCGGCTCGAGACGGGCGAGGAGCTCGACGACCTGCTGCCTGAAGCCTTCGCCGCGGTGCGCGAGGCCGGCCGTCGCACGCTCGGCCAGCGTCACTTCGACGTGCAGATCATGGGGGGCGTGGCGCTCCACCTCGGCTGGGTGGCCGAGATGAAGACCGGCGAGGGCAAGACCTTGGTGGCGACCCTGCCCCTGTATCTCAACGCGCTCGCCGGTCAAGGCGCGCACCTCGTCACCGTCAACGACTACTTGGCCCGCCGCGACGCCGACTGGATGGGCCAGATCTATCGGTTCCTCGGGCTCGAGGTGGGAATCGTGGTCCCCGAAATCGAGGACCCGGCCGAGAAGCAGCGGGCCTACGCGGCCGACATCACCTACGGCACCAACAACGAGTTCGGATTCGACTACCTGCGCGACAACATGGCCGCCACCAAGGATGAGCAGACCCAGCGCGGTTATCACTACGCGATCGTCGACGAGGTCGACTCCATCCTGGTCGACGAGGCTCGCACGCCCCTGATCATCTCCGGTCGGGCCGATGACGCACACGACCTCTACGTGCAGTTCGCGCGCGTCGTGCGCGGCCTCCAGCGCGACCGCGACTACGAGGTGGACGAGGCGAAGCGCACGGTGGTGCCGACCGAGGACGGCATCACCCGGGTCGAGCAGGCGCTCGACGTGTCCAACCTCTACGACCACGTCAACCAGAACTTCGTGCACCAGATCCAGGCCGCGCTGCGGGCGAAGGAGCTGTTCAAGCGCGACGTCGACTATGTGGTGCAGAGCGGCGAGGTGAAGATCGTCGACGAGTTCACCGGCCGCATCCTCGAGGGTCGCCGGTGGAGCGAGGGCCTGCACCAGGCCGTGGAGGCCAAGGAGGGCGTGCGCATCAAGGAGGAGAACCAGACCCTCGCCACCGTCACGCTCCAGAACTACTTCCGCATGTACGAGAAGCTGGCCGGCATGACCGGCACCGCGGTGTCGGAGGCGGGGGAGTTCGCGCACACCTACGGGCTCGAGGTGGTGTCGATCCCGACCAACCGCCCGATGATCCGTGCCGACCAACCCGACCTCATCTACAAGACGGAGGCCGCCAAGTTCGAGGCCGTCGCCGACGATATCGCCGAGCGCTTCGAGACCGGCCAGCCGGTGCTCGTCGGTACCATCTCGGTCGAGAAGTCGGAACTGCTGGCCCGGCTGCTCGAGAAGCGCGGCATCCCGCACCAGGTGCTGAACGCGAAGCAGCACGAGCGGGAGGCGCACATCGTCACCCAGGCCGGTCAGCCCTCCGCCGTCACGGTGGCGACCAACATGGCCGGCCGCGGGGTCGACATTCTGCTCGGCGGCAACCCCGAGGGGCTCGCCACCCAGGAGCTGCTGGCCGAGGGGCTCTCGCCCGACGAGGCGCGCGAGCGCTTCGAGGTCGAGCTCGCCCGCTTCAAGGAGGCGTGCGGAGCCGAGGGCGAGAACGTCCGTGAGCTGGGCGGCCTCTACGTGCTCGGCACCGAGCGTCACGAGAGCCGTCGTATCGACAACCAGCTGCGTGGCCGGTCCGGACGCCAGGGCGACCGGGGCGAGAGCCGGTTCTACCTCTCGCTCGAGGACGAGCTCATGCGGCTGTTCGCCACCGGGGCGATGACCTGGGTGATGGACAAGGCCTTCCCCGACGACGTGCCGCTCGAGGCGAAGATGGTCACGAAGGCGATCGAGCGTGCGCAGCGTACTGTCGAGGACCGCAACTTCGAGATCCGAAAGGACGTCCTCAAGTACGACGAGGTGATGAACGAGCAGCGCAAGGTGATCTACCGGCGCCGCCAACAGATCCTCGACGGCGGTGACCTCGAGGAGGAGGCGCGAGCCGCGATCGAGGCCGCCATCCGCCGCATGGTCGACACGTACTGCGCGACGGAATACTCCGAGGAGTGGGAGCTGGACGACCTGATCGTCGCGGTGGTCACCTCGTTCCCCACTCGTGTCACGAAGCAGCAGCTCGACGAGCTCACGCACCCCGACGAGGTGTTCCAGCTCCTCCTCGACGACGCGCTCGAGCAGTACGCGGCGAAGGAGCAGGTCATCGGCGTCGACACCCTGCGCGAGATCGAGCGCCGAGTGATGCTGTCGGTGATCGACCAGCACTGGCGCGAGCACCTCTACGAGATGGACTACCTGCGCGAGGGGATCAACCTGCGCGCGATGGGCCAGCGCGATCCGCTCGCCGAGTGGCAGCGCGAGGGCTACGACATGTTCGAGGCGATGATGGGAGCCATCCAGGACGACTTCGTGAGCTATGTGTTCCATCTCCAGGTCGTGGCCGACGATGCGCCCCGGGGCGTCGGTGCTCGCAACCTGCGCTACACCGCCGCGGAGGACCCGGTACAGGGCTCGGGCGCCCTCCGGGCGGCCGCCGCGTCGGCGCCCGCGGAGGAGCTGGGCCTGGCCCCCGCGGGCACGGCCACCGCGGTCGCCGATCGTCCCGAGGAGGTGGCGCAACAGCCGGTGCGCCGGGAGAAGACGCCCGGCCGCAACGAGCCCTGCTACTGCGGAAGCGGCAAGAAGTTCAAGCTCTGCCACGGGCGGTAACGTTGGTCGCGCTCGCTCGGCCGCAGACGGATGCGTGATTTCACCGAAGATCTCGCCGATCTGCGCCGACGGGTGGCCGACGCTTCTGCGTACCTGCACGTGGAGGCGGCCCGGGCCCGGCTGGGCCAGCTCGAGACCGAGGCCAGCCGCCCCGGCCTCTGGGACGATCCCGATACCGCCCGGCGGGTGACGTCCGAGCTGGCCCGGATCCGTGACGACGTCGAGCTCATCGACCGGCTCGACGCCCGGGTGTCCGACCTCGAGACCCTCTTCGAGCTCGGGCGGGAGGAGAGCGACGACTCGGTCGAGCCCGAGATCGCGTCGGGCGTGGAGTCGCTCGTATCCGAGCTTGCCGGGCTCGAGCTGCGCGCGCTGTTCACCGGCGAGCACGACGAGCGTGACGCCATCTGCGAGGTGCACTCCGGCGCCGGCGGCACCGACGCACAGGACTGGACCGAGATGATGCTGCGGATGTACACGCGCTGGGCCGAGCGGCGCGGCTTCGCGGTCGAGCTCGACGCGGTTCAGCCGGGGACGGAGGCCGGGATCACGTCGGCGATCTTCGTCGTGAAGGGTCGCTACGCGTACGGGCTCCTCACCGGTGAGAAGGGCGTGCACCGCCTGGTGCGGATCTCACCCTTCGACTCGCAGGCCCGACGGCAGACCGCGTTCGCCTCGTTCGATGCGGTTCCGGCGCTCGACCACGAGGAGGAGCCCGAGATCGATCCCGGTGATCTCCGGATCGACACCTACCGCTCGTCGGGCGCGGGCGGTCAGCATGTCAACGTGACTGACTCCGCGGTGCGCATCACGCACCTTCCCACCGGTGTCGTCGTCTCGTGCCAGAACGAGCGGAGCCAGACCCAGAACAAGGCGCGGGCGATGCAGATCCTCGCCGCCCGCCTCGCCGCGCGACTGCGGGTCGAGCGTCAGCAGGAGCTCGAAGCGCTCGCGGGCGAGAAGCGGGAGGTCGCGTGGGGAAGCCAGATCCGGTCCTACGTGCTCGCGCCCTACCAACTCGTGAAGGACGAGCGCACGCGCAAGGTCGACGGGCACGAGGAGCCGGTCCACGAGACGGGCAACGTGCAAGCCGTGCTCGACGGCGAGCTCGACCCGTTCATCGAGGCGTTCCTCCAGTGGCGGCGACACCAGGAGGGCGTGGAGCGATAGCCGGCCGTCGGTGCTGGTCAGGGGCGAGGTGCCGGGAGCCCCGCCGCGGCGGCTGATACCCTCGCCGCGAGTCATGATCCGCTTCGAGGGCGTCTCCAAGATCTACAAGGGTGATGTCGCCGCGCTCCGCGACGTGGATATCGACGTCCAGAAGGGCGAGTTCGTCTTCCTCGTGGGGCCGTCCGGCTCCGGGAAGTCGACGTTCCTGCGCCTGCTGCTACGCGAGGAGATGGTCACCTCGGGGCGCATCATCGTGGCCGGCCGTGACATCTCGCGCCTGGGCTCCTGGAAGGTGCCCCAGCTCCGTCGCAACATCGGCTGCATCTTCCAGGACTACAAGCTCCTCCCGAACAAGACCGTCTACGAGAACGTGGCGTTCGCGCCTGAGGTGATCGGCCGGCCTCGCCACGTGACCCGGGCCCAGGTGCCCCAGATCCTCGACCTGGTCGGGCTGAGCAAGAAGGCCGACAACTTCCCCGACGAGCTCTCGGGGGGTGAGCAGCAGCGGGTGTCGATCGCGCGGGCGTTCGTGAACCGGCCGCTGATCCTCCTCGCCGACGAGCCCAGCGGCAACCTCGACCCCGCGACCACGGTCGGCATCATGCGGCTGCTCGATCGGATCAACCGCACCGGCACCACTGTCGTGATGGCGACACACGACTCGCGCATCGTCGACTCGATGCGCCGACGTGTGATCGAGCTCGATCACGGTTCGCTCGTGCGTGATCAGGCGCGCGGCGTCTACGGCGTGGGGAGCTGATCCAGGGTGTTTCCCAAGATCGGCTATTTCTCGCGCGAGACGCTCGTGTCACTGCGCCGCAATCTGCTCATGACGCTGGCAGGCATCCTGACCGTGACCGTCTCCCTCTTCCTGTTCGGCGGGATCATGCTGCTCTCGCGTCTCGTCGATCACGGGACGACTCGCTGGAAGCACGGCGTCGGCGAGGAGATCTTCATGAAGGTCGACGCGACGGACAACCAGATCGCGGCCGTGCAGACCAAGCTCGATAACGACCGCGACATCAAGAGGTACCGCTTCCTCACCAAGGACGATGCCCTCCGGGAGGCGAAGAACCTCTTCAGGAACGATCCCGACCTGGCTAACTCGCTCGAAGCGGACACGCTCCCGGCGTCATTCCGGGTGACACCGCTGCGGGCCGAGAGGACCGAGGCGATCGCGAACCGTTTCCGCCCGCTGTCTGGCATCGACGAGGTGAAGAGCGCGCCGGAGACCACGAAGAGCCTGCTGTCGTTCACGAAGTACGTGCGGTTGCTCTTCTTCGGCCTCTCGGCGGTGCTGCTCGCGTCGTCGCTCTTCCTGATCGTGAACACCATCCGGCTCGCCACGTTCGCGCGCCGGCGCGAGATCGAGGTGATGAAGCTCGTCGGCGCGTCGAACTGGTTCGTGCGCATCCCCTTCATGCTGGAGGGCCTTGTGCAGGGCGCGCTCGGCGCCGGGCTCGCGTTCGGCGGGGTCTTCCTCCTCGGCGTGCTGTTGCAGCACCTCCTCGCGCACCCGTCGCAGTTCACGCGTGGCTACTACGTCACCACCGCCGACGCGTTGAGCATCGGCTTCTCGGTGCTCGTGCTCGGCGGTCTGATCGGCCTGGTCGGTTCGCTGGTCGGCCTTCGCCGCTTCCTCCGGGTCTGACGCCCTCCGCTCCGGCCGTTCCGTCGGCGGTCGGCCGCCGCCGGCCGCGGGCTCGTCGGCCCCGCCCGGCCCGGTTCAAGGATTTGGCCGGAAAGGCCGATGCTTGGGGCGTCCGTCGCTGTTGTCTGTGGGGCTGGTGTTGCTTACGATGCCCGTGATGCTGCGTCCCCGGCGCCGTCCGTCGCCCTCCCTGATCGCCTCCCTCCTCGCCGCCTCGGTGCTCGCCGCCGCGGGCCTGACCTCGGCGGCCGCGGCCGCGGCTCGCCCGGACAGCGGTGCCGACCGCCGGATCGAGGAGCTCCAGCACCAGGTCGGCGAGGCGTCGCGGGAGGAGGCGGCCGCGCTCCGGGAGATGAGCGACGTCCGCGCCAAGCGGGCCCAGCTCGATGCCACGGTGCGCGACCTCGACGCCCGCGTCGCCGACGCAGGCGGACGCCTCCAAGCGGCGCAGGCCGAAGCAGACCGCGTGGGGGCGCACTACCGAGAGCTCGAGCGCAGGGTCGACGCGGCGCAGGCCGACCTCGATGCCGCGCGCGGCGCGTTCGGCAGCACCGTGGCCCGGCTCTATCGCGATGGTGGGAACGGCGCCGGCGCCTATCTCTCGTTCGTACTCGGTTCGTCGGCTCACGAGATGACGGTGGGCCAGCGCTACCTGCGTGACCTCTCGGGAGCGCACCACCGCCAGATCAAGCACATCAGCGAGCTGCGCCGAACGGCCGCGGAGGCGCGCGACCGGCTGACCGGGGAACGCCAACAGGTGGAGGCCGCGCGCGCGGACGCCGCGCGCGAGACCGATCGTCTCCGCTCGCTCCGTTCGCAGCAGGAGCCGGCGAGAGCCGCGGCCGCGGTCCAGGAGGCACAGGAGAACGATCTCCTCGGTCGAATCCGGGCCCGTGAGGCCGAGTTCAACGGCGAGCTCGCCGCGCTCCAGAGCGCCTCCAGCTCGGTCACCGAGCTGCTGCGCAACCGGCCCAACGGGCCCGCGCCCGCGCCCGTCCATCTCCTGCGTCCGGTCGCGGGGCCCATCACGAGCCCGTTCGGGCCCCGCGTGCACCCGATCTTCGGGACCATCCGCATGCACACCGGCGTCGACTTCGGAGCCGCGACCGGCACGCCGATCCACGCCGCTGCCGCCGGCATCGTCGTGTGGGCCGGCCCGCAAGGCGGCTACGGAAATGCGGTCATCATCGACCACGGAGGCGGTCTCGCCACGCTGTACGCGCACCAGTCGCGCGTCGGGGTTTCGGTTGGGCAACATGTGAGCGCGAACCAGGTGATCGGCTACGTCGGCTCGACCGGCTATGCCACCGGACCCCACCTGCACTTCGAGGTGCGCGTGCACGGCAACCCGGTCGACCCGATGGGGTATCTGTAGGGATCGTTCCTGGGGGCGCCCGGGCTTGCAGGCGATCGCGGTCTCGGTGTCGGCGACTACTTGTTGGGCTGTGGGGTGACGCGCAGGTAGGGCTTGAGCGCCTTCCAGCCTTTCGGGAACTTACCCTTGGCCTCGTCGTCGGTGACGGCGGGGACGATGATCACGTCCTGACCGTCCTTCCAGTCGACCGGCGTCGCCACGCTGTAGTTGGCCGTGAGCTGGAGCGAGTCGATCACCCGGAGCAGCTCGTCGACGTTGCGCCCCGTGCTCGCCGGGTAGGTGAGCGTGAGCTTGACCTTCTTGTCGGGCCCGATGATGAACACCGAGCGAACGGTGAAGGTGTCGCTCGCGTTGGGATGGATCATGTCGTACAGGTCGGCGACCTTGCGGTCGGGGTCGGCGATCAGCGGATAGTTGGGCTTGGTGCCCTGAGTCTCCTCGATATCCCTCGACCAGCCCTCGTGCGAGTCGAGCGGGTCCACGCTGATGCCGATCAGCTTGACGTTGCGCTTGTCGAACTCGGCCTTGCGCTTCGCGATGGCGCCGAGCTCGGTGGTGCAGACGGGAGTGAAGTCCTTGGGGTGCGAGAAGAGCATCCCCCAACCGTCTCCCAGGTAGTCGTAGAAGTTGACGGTTCCCTCGGTGGTCTCTGCCGTGAAGTCGGGTGCGTCGTCGCCCAAGCGGATCGCCATGGTCATCGCCTCTCTCGTCGGGGTCACTCGGTCTCGCGGTCCAGGGCATGATCCGATGTCAGCCGTTCCGGGTCAGCCGCTCCGCGTCCTCCGCATTGGGCTCGTGGCATCGGGCTCGTGGCATCGGGCTCGGTAGGCTCCTGGCGCCGACGGCGTCAGCTTACCGGCGGTCCTGCCGAAAGTCGAGTGAAATGGTCGGAATATCGGGGGGCCGCACCCCGCGGGTCCAGCCCTGAGCGCACGACGCGGTCCGGGCACGCGTGCCCGGCTGCGCGCCGTGGCCGTCGATCTCACCCCGTTGCGCACATCGCGTGACTTTCGGCTGCTCTGGGGCGGGGAGATCGTCTCCGAGACCGGATCCAACATCACCCTGGTCGCGCTCTACGTCCAGGTCTTCCGTCTGACCGGCTCGGCCGCCGCGGTCGGCGCGATCGGCCTCGCGCAGCTGGTGCCGCTCGCGCTCGCCAGCGTGCTGGCCGGCCCGATCATCGACCGGGCCGACCGGCGCACGCTGCTTGTGATCTCCCAGTGCGGCCAGGCGGGGGCCTCGGGGCTGCTCCTGCTCGGCGCGCTCGCCGGCCATCCTTCCCTCGTCCTCGTGTACGGCGCGGCCGGCCTCATCGCGGGCCTCGCCGGCTTCGCCCTCTCGATCCGATCGGCGATGACGCCCAACCTCGTGCCCGCGGAGCAGCTCCCCGCGGCGCTGGCTCTCAATCAGGTGATGTGGAACACGTGCCTCATCATCGGCCCGGCCGCCGGTGGGGTCCTGGTGGCGCAGGCCGGCCTGAGCTGGGCCTACGGCATCGATGTCGCCAGCTTCGGCGCCACCGTCACCGCCGGGCTCCTGATGCGCTCGATGCCCCCGAGGCGAGAGGCGGCCGAGCAGCCCGGCGGGTGGCGCAGCATCACCGAGGCGTTCCGCTACCTGCGGGGGAGGCGGGTCCTGCTATCGACCTTCGTGGTGGATCTCGTCGCGATGATCTTCGGAATGCCACGCGCGCTGTTCCCGGTGCTCGCGGCGGACCAGTTCCACGGCGGCGCGGAGATCGTGGGCGCGCTGTTCTCGTCGGTGTCGGTCGGCGCGCTGATCGGCGCGCTGACGGCGGGCTGGGTGGGCCGGATCCGGCGCCAGGGAGCCGCCGTCCTGGTGGCCGTGGCCGTGTGGGGGGTGGGCATCGTCGCCTTCGGCCTCGCCGGCGACCGGCTCGGGTTGGCGCTCGTCTGCCTGGCCGTCGCTGGCGCGGCCGACGTCATCTCGGCCGTCTTCCGGAGCACGATCCTGCAGCTCTCGGTGCCCGACGACCTGCGGGGGAGGCTCTCAGCCGTGCACATCCTGGTGGTCGCGGGCGGGCCCCGGGTGGGCGACTTCGAGGCCGGTGTCGTGGCCGCGGCATTCACCCCCATGGTGTCGGTGGTGTCGGGCGGCGCCCTGTGCATCGCGGGCGTGGCGGTGCTCGCACTCGCCGTCCCCGAGTTCGCCCGGTACCGCGCGGGCGACCCGGCCTGACTGCGGGTTGCCCGATTACTGGCTGCCCGAGTGCCGGTTGACGGGGCCGCTCCGGCGCGATCACATGAGCCCGTGGCCGGGTACTCGGGGACGCCGTTGCTCACGAAGCTCGGCATCGCGGAGGGGGTGCGGGTCGCGCTCGTGGCCGCTCCGAACGGCTTCGAGCGCGCGCTCGGCAAGCTCCCGCCGGGCGTCGCGCTGCGCACGCAGGCGCGCGGCCGGCTCGACGTGATCGTCTACTTCGCGACACGACGCGCGGAGCTCGCGCGTCGGCTCCCCGTCCTCGCGCGCGCGCTCGAGCCCGACGGCGGGCTCTGGGTCGGCTGGCCCAAGAAGGCGTCCGGCGTCGCCACCGATCTCACCTTCGAGCCGGTGCAGGAGATCGGGCTCGCCGCGGGTCTCGTCGACAACAAGGTGTGCGCGATCGACGACATCTGGTCGGGGCTGCGGTTCGTCTATCGGCTGGCCGATCGCGCCGGGCTACGGCGTAACGGCGCGTAGACGTCGTACTCCGGGGCGACCTCGGCCTCGGCCCGGCCGAGCCGGACGGTCGCCGTCAACCCGGCCCGGGAGCCGATGCCGCTACCGTGAGCCTCGTGTGCGGGCGCTACGTGCAGGTGTCGTCGCCGACGCTGCTGGCCGAGCGCTTCGCCGTCGACGAGGTCACGACCGAGGCGCACGAGCCCGACTACAACGTCACCCCCCGTGCGTCGGTGTACGGGATCACCGGCCGCGAGCACGGCCGGGTGCTCGAGTCGTTCCGCTGGGGCCTCGTGCCCTCGTGGGCGAAGGACCCGTCGATCGGGGACAAACAGATCAACGCGCGGGCCGAGACCCTGGCCGACAAGCCCGCCTACCGCCGGGCCTTCGAGCGACGGCGGTGCATCCTCCCCGCCGACGGCTTCTACGAGTGGCGGGCCCGGTCCGGCCGGCAGCCCAAGGAGCCGGTGTTCGTCCGTGCGCGCGACGGTGAGCCGCTCGCCTTCGCCGGCCTGTGGGAGGTGTGGCGCGATCGCGCCGTCCCCGACGCCGAGTGGCTGCGCACGTGCGTCATCGTGACGACGCGCGCCAACGACGTGCTCGCGCCGATCCACGACCGGATGCCCGTCGTGCTCCCGGAGGCCGCGTGGGCCACCTGGCTCGATCCGGACATGAGCGATCCCACGGTGCTCCAGCCGCTCCTCGTCCCCGCGCCGTCGGAGCTCTTCGAGGTCTACGCGGTGAGCACGCTCGTCAACAAGCCCGAGCACAACGGCCCCGAACTCGTCGTTCCCGCCGAGCCCGACACGCTGTTTCGGTAGGCTCCCCGCCCATGGACCGAGACGAGTACCTGGCCTCGATCCGCGCCGACGCCGATGCGCTCGCGGACGCCGCGCAGGTAGCAGGGTTCGATGCGGCCGTGCCGAGCTGCCCGGGCTGGGACGTCGCCCGACTCGTCACACACACCGGTACCACGCACCGCTGGGTGACGGCGGTCGTCACGAGGCGGGCGACCGACTTCGTCGACCCCCGCACCATCGATCTCGGCCTGCCCGCCGACGATGCCGCGCTGGTCCGCTGGTTCGGGGACGGTGCCCAGCAGCTGATCGCATCGCTCGCCACCGTCGATCCGGACGAGGAGCTCTGGTCGTGGGGTGCCGATCACCACATGCGATTCTGGCCCCGCCGCATGGCCCACGAGACCGCCGTACACCGCTGGGACGCCCAACTCGCGGCCGGATCGACGGAGGCGATCGACGGCGACCTCGCGGTCGACGGCATCGACGAATGCTTCGACAACCTCGCCTTCCGGCGTTCGGGCAACGCCCTCACCGGCTCGGGCGAGACAATCCACCTGCACTGCACCGATCAGCCCGGCGAGTGGCTCGTGCGGCTCTCGCCCGGCGGCGTCGAGGTCACGCGTGAGCACGCGAAGGGCGACGTTGCCGCGCGCGGCACCGCGTCCGACCTCGAGCTGTTGCTGGTGGGCCGGGTGTCGCCCGAGACGGTCGAGGTGCTCGGCGACGAGCTGCTGCTCGAGCGTTGGCAGGAGGAAGCGAAGTTCTAGGGCTCGAGCGCGTTGCGGAGCACGTCGATGACGTGCTCGCGCCGCTGCTTCAACGCCGCGGGTGAGAGCGGGTCGTCGTCGAGCAGCGACGTGACGAGCGGCGCGTCGGAGAGGTACGAGAGGATCGCGCCGTATCCCGTGAGCAGGAGCTGGCTCGGGTCGTAGCGGCGCAGGCGCCCGGCGTCCATCTCGCGGTCGAGGAACGCCACGCCCCGGTCGAACAGCGGGCGCAACGTCACACCCAGCTCCTCCGAGAGGATCGGGCTCCCGTCGAGCGCCTCGTGGCGTGCGAGCCGGACGAACTCGGGGTGGTCCTCGAAGAACTGGAATGCGGCGCGGAGCACGCGCTCCACCTGGGGCCAGCCCTCTCGCGTCGGTCCCGCCACCGCCTCCTCGACCAGCGCCATCCAGTCGGCGAAGGACTCAAGCACGACGGCGCGGTAGAGTGCCTCCTTCGACGGGAAGTGGTGGAGGAGGCTGGGCCGGCGGATGCCGACCTCGTCGGCGATGTCGTTGAGCCGGGTGCCCGCGAAGCCGTGGTCGGCGAAGCGCCGCAGGGCGACCTCGAGGATCTGGGCCTTCGTGCCCCGGGGGCTGATCGCCACCTCCATCTCGCCCGAGAGGCTAGGCCCATTTCCCGATCTGGCCCGCGATCGATGCGCGTGCTACCTACCGACCAGTCGGTAGGTAAGATGCCGGGGTGCACCCCCTCACCGCCGCGGTGGCGGGGCTCGTCGTCACCGAGGCGGCGATCCTCGCCACCACCGTCTATCTCCACCGGGGCCTGGCCCACCGCGCGCTGACGCTCCGCCCCGCGGCCGCGTTGCCGCTCCGCTTCTTCGTCTGGATCACCACCGGCATGCGTCCGCGCGAGTGGGTCGCGGTCCACCGCCGCCACCACGCCGCCACCGACACGCCCGGTGATCCGCACAGCCCGGTCGTGCTCGGCTTCTGGCGGGTCCAGCTCGGCAACGCCGGCCTCTACCGCAAGGTGGCACGCGACGGCCTCTCGGTGCGGAAGTACGCGCGCGACCTGCCACCCGACCGGCTCGACCGCGTGCTCTTCGACCACGCGTTCGTCGGGCTCGGCGTCGGCATCGGGATCGCGTGCGTCGTGCTCGGATGGCAGACGGGCCTGGTCGCAGCGGCCGTGCACGCGGTGAGCTACCTGATGCTGAGCGGCGCCATCAACGCGGTGGGCCACACGGTGGGCCGGAGGCCGTACCCGAACTCCGCGACCAACGTGCAGTGGCTCGCGCTGATCACCGCGGGCGAGGGTCTCCACAACAACCACCATGCCGCGCCCACGTCCGCCCGCTTCGCGCTCGCGTCCGGCGATATCGACCCGGGTTGGTGGGTCGTGCGCGTGCTCACCCGGCTCAGGCTCGCGCGCGTCCGCCACGACGAGGTGCGGCTGCGCGACGCGGCCTGAAGGCGGCCGCGGAGGCGCGGCTCAGGCCGCGTCGGGTGCGAGGTCGCGCATCGCCTGCCGAGCGTCGCC
>OBEQ011677491.1_pt1 | contig 16673 bp, 17 predicted proteins | sample 1670901 | NCBI WGS metagenome assembly OBEQ01 (sample SAMEA104232315, study PRJEB22302) | groundwater metagenome | biome: forest; feature: aquifer; material: groundwater | place: USA | collected 2011-08-07 | depth 5.4 m
CCGCCGCGCCGGCACGCAGCGACATCCGGATCGCGCCACTGAGCGCCGAGGAGCTGATCGGCATCCGTCCCACGGCCTCCAAGAGCCGCTGGCAGCTGTTTATGCGCTTTCAACAGGATGGCTACGAATGCTTCGGCGCCTGGATAGGACCGACGCTGGTGGGATACATGTGGGCCGCCACCCAGCGGCAGCCCTTCCATTACAGCGGCTTCTTCGGCAGGATTCCGCTGAAATCCGACGAGGCCTTCCTGGCCTATGTGTATGTCTGGCCTGCGTACCGGGGGCAGCGCATCGCCGTTTTGCTGCAGCAGCATGTCGCGCAACTGTTGAACGCCCGGGGCATGACGCGGCTCTATGCGGGGATTGTCAGCACGAATGACGCCTCGCTCAAAAGCCATGCCGCGATGGGAGCGGTCCCGGTGCAGTCATGGACCTATCGGCGCGTGGGGTGGATGCATTGGACGTCGGGATCGCCGATCGCCGGGCATCTGCCGGCAGCGGCGCAGGAGGCCGGTACGCCGTCATTGCCCGCGCGCCTGCTCGCGACGGTGCGCGAACAGGGGATCGGAGGGTTGGCGCGGAAGATCTTCAAAGAAGCGGCGCAGCGGGTGTATGAATCCGGCGTCATTTACGATCTGCGCATTCCGCTTCACAGCGACGGCGTTTTCGCGCTGCCCCGCCTTCACCGGCATCCCGTCATCCGCCGGCTCGGGCCCTATGAGCTGGAGCGGCTTCGCCCTATGAGCTCAGCCAGCGTGTACCGGTTTCTCGAAGAGTTTCAACGGCAGGGATTTCAGTGTTACGTGGCGGAACTCGACGGCCGGGTGGTGGCCTATAACTGGTACGCGGATCGGCCCTACTACAGTCCGGTGACGCGGCTGACCTATGACCTGAAGCCCGGCGAGATTTTTCTGGTCTTCTCGTATGTGCCCCGCCAATGGCGCGGCAAAGGCATCGACGCGGCGCTGAAGGTCGGCGTCTATCGCCGCCTGCAGCAGGAGGGGATCATCCAGGCTGCGCGCACCGTGGTGGACCGCACCAATCGCACGTCGCTGCGCCTGCTGCTCCGGTTCGGCGGCACGCCGGTTCAACAGTACCGGTACACGCGCATCTTCGGATGGCGCCGCGCGCGCATTGAGGCCACCTCGCCGGCTGAATTGGCACGGTACGCCGGATCCGTCAAGACGGTGGTGGCGCGGATTCCCGCATCGGCGGTGCAGCGGCGGGAGGCGGTCCATGCAGCCCGCTGACGCCGCCGCCATCGCCCGCGAGCGGGAGATCATGAATTTCTATGCGCCGCATTTCAGGACGTTTCACTTATTCAACTCGCTGCTCTATGAGCAGGAGCGCAAAGGGCTTGCGCACTGGATCCTGCAGACGCTTCGCCGGGCCGGGGCGGATGTGACGCGGCTGTCGTTTTTGGAAGCCGGGACGTCAACCGGAAACGTGCTGGAGCATTTTGCCGCCGCCGGCTGCCGCACGCTGACCGGCCTGGATGTGGCCGAAGAGATGGTGGCCGAAGCGCGCAAACATGTTCCTGCGGCGCGCTTCATTCATGGAGCCATTGAAACCCATGATTTTGGCGGGGAAACCTTCGATGTTGTCATCGCCAGCTTCACCCTGCATCACATGCCGGAGCCCAGGGCATTCTTCGAAATGGTTGACCGCGTGCTGAAGCCGGGCGGCTGGGTGTTTGTCGCCGACTATAACGGGACTGGATGGGGCAATGCCGGCTGGACGCGGACGGTCATTGAGCTGCTGGTGGCCCCATTGCGCCGCCTGATCAAGATCAAAAACCGCCGGTGGCTGAAGAGCCAGCATGACGTTCCCTTGCTGTTTAATCCGGCCCACCGGCTGCTCAGTTACGACGATATCCGCCGGGCGATCCCGCATCCTGACGCGTATCAGTGGAGCCGTTCCACGCAGGGGCTGCTCACGCTGGCGTTCAACTACGCCCTGGTGCCGCAGTCCAGGCTGGATCGTGCGATCTTTCGGCTCTTTTCAGTGATCGATCTGGTGGTGAAGCCCTTCCGGGCCGGGGGATTCCAGTGCCTCGTGGGACGCCGGCATGCCTGAGAGTCAACCGTCGAGGACGACGTTGTTTCACCGCTATCCGGCGCTGCGCGCGCTGAGCGCCTATTCTGTGGCGGTGTATGGCAGCCAGGCGCTGACCATTGCCCGGGGAATTCTGCTGGCGCGCATCCTGGGGCCAGCCATCTTCGGCATCTGGAGCGTCGTCAAACTGCTGCTGATGTACGCGACCCAGCTCAACGGCGGTACGCTGCAAGCCATGCGCCAGGAGCTGCCCCGGGCCATCGGGGCGCGGGATCTGACCCGCGCGCGGCAGCTGGTGCAGGTGTTGACCGGCCTGAATGTGGTGGTGGGCATCGGGATCATGGCCATGTGCCTGATCGGAGCCCTGATCGGCCATTGGGCGTGGCCGAATCTGCCGACGTGGGCCTGGTATTTCGTCGCCATGCTGTCGATCGGAGAGCTCTGGTGCCAATTTATCCTGGTCAAGCTGCAGTCTGAAGAGCACGTGAAGCGCTACAGCTACATGACGCTCACATATGCCGTGGTGGCGGCCGTGGCCATGCCGGTGGGGGCGCTGCGGGGCGGAGTGGCCGGCGCATTTTTCGGGCTGGTGATCGCCCAGGCGGTCTGCCTGATCTGGGCCGTCGCGACCCGGGAGCTTGCGGCGCCGGGGCGGCTTCAGTGGAGCGCCGTGCGCCCCCTTCTGGCGGTGGGCACGCCCATTTGGATCACGTGGTTTCCCGTCATCCTGCTCGGAGATATCGATCAGTGGCTGGTGGCCCGCCAATTGGGCACCACAGCCCTCGGACTCTACGGCGCGGCGACATTTCTCGGGGGACTCTTGCAATTTTTGCCGTTTATTTTCCGCACGATTTACCAGCCGTTTCTCATGCGGCGCCTGGGCGCCACGCGCTCCTGGGAGTCCATTAAACCGCACGTGCTGGACTCGCTGTGCCTGGCCGCCTATGCTTCGCCGATCGCCATCGCCGTGCTCTTTCTGCTGGCCGAGCCGCTGATCGTGCTGGCGCTGCCGGCCTATCAGGCCGGGCTGCCGGCGGCCAAAAGCTACGCGCTATGCTGCTTTTGGTTTATCGTCGCGCAGACGACCTACATGGTGTGCATCGCCGCACGCCAGGAGAAGCGGTGGCTCGCGCACACGCTGATGGCGGCCGCCGCGCACGTGCTGCTGACGGGATATGCGCTCCGGAGCGGGGCAGGCCTGGTCGGTGCGACGGTCTGTTTTGGCGTGATCTTTTTCGGCTACGCTGCGCTGCAGCTTCGCCTGGTCGTCTCCTTGTCCGGGCAGGGCTCGCTGGCGTGGCTGCGGCTGCTGCTGAAGATCGCGCTGCCGTTTGTCGCCTCCACGCTGTTGCTGCTGAATATCGATCGCTGGTGGGTTTTGCCGCACTCGACGGCCGGTCTGCTGGCGGTGTCGGGGCTGCGGACTGCCGCAGCCGTCTTCGTCTTATCCTGGATGTATCGCCTCGCCAACCGCCGCTGGAACTTCGCGCAAGTGCTGGCGGTGACCACGGGACAGCGCCTGGAAACCCTCCGCACCTCCTATGACTCAGACCCTGTCAGCGTCGTCTCATAATCCGACCTCCCGGCATACGTATGCCGGATTGGCGGGCTATTCGGTGGCAGGGCTCCTGCTACTGATGGCCGGCATCCTGTTCCTCGGACGTTGGGATGTCGAGGGAATCCGCCATCTCAGGGACTGCGTGGGGTACGGCCATTTCAGCCTCGCGTATCTGTTCACCTGGAAGGTGATCCGCCGGCAATTGGGCAGCCTTTCCGCATCGGTGGCCTATCTTGCGCTCTTTCTGGCGATGGTGGCCGCCTATGTCGCCGCGCAGCGCTGGCTTTTGCCGGCTGGCACGGATGATTTGCTGATCATGCTCATCTTCATGGTTCATCACGCGTCCAACGAAGTGCTGTTCCGCCGGCAGTCGTCCAACGGATATCAGAGTTTTTCCTGGAATGGGCGCCGCGTGCTTTGGGTCGGCCTCGTCGTCTGGCTGGTGCTCGTGGATCGCATCGCCACGGTGGTGCATCCCTGGCGCGCGGCCGGCCCTGCGCTCTGCGGTCTGTGGCTTGCCGGGTGGGCGATTTATGGCTGGCGGTATGTGCTGCGATCGCCGGGAGCTTCCTGGAGCATCGCCGCATGGAGTGTCATCGGCGCAGTGATCACTTGGCGGCTGGCCAGGCCGTTTGAATCTCCGGTGTTTGCCTGGGAGGTGCCGTTTGATTGGCTGGTGATTTATCACTATGTGATCTGGTACGTGTTTTATACGAGAAAACTGCTCACGCGCCAAGGCCGCTGGGTCGTTCCGGGAATGCGCTGGGATTCGCCGGCCTCCGCCTGGAAGACGGCGACGACGATCCCCGGAGGATTTCTGCTGCTGATTGCGGCGGGCAATCTGGCGATTGTCAGCCTGTATGCCGCCACGCTGCCGGCCGTCAATGTCCTGGCCGCCGGTACCGGATTAGACTTCTTCCACATTAACACGATGGCGCATGTCCTCTTCGGGGTGGGCGTTCCCACCCGAACGGCCGCGGTGCGGGCCACACCGCCGCGGTCCGCAGAGGCCGTGCCGCAGTTTGCATGAAACTCTTGATTATTGAAGACGAGAAAAAGACCGGGGCGTACCTGAAGAAAGGTCTCGCCGAAAATGGTTTTGTCGTCGATGTGGCGGGCGATGGGGAAGCCGGCTTGCTGCTGGCGCAGACGGCGGACTACGATCTTGTGGTCTTGGACGTCATGCTGCCCGGCCGTGACGGCTGGTCGGTGCTGGCGGAGCTTCGCCGTTCGAAACAACAGACCCCCGTGCTGTTTTTAACGGCCCGCGACACCGTGCAGGACCGCGTGAAGGGATTGGAGTACGGGGCGGACGATTACCTGGTCAAACCGTTTGCGTTCTCAGAGCTGCTGGCGCGCATCCGGTCGGTGCTTCGGCGGGGGCAGACACTGCGGTCCGACGTCCTGCGGATCGGCGATTTGGAGATCGATCTGCCGCGCCATCGGGCGACGCGCGGCGGCAAGCTGGTGGATTTGACGGCAAAAGAGTTCGCGCTAGTGACGCTGTTGGCGCAGCATGCCGGGGAAGCCATGTCGCGAACGCTGATCGCTGAGCAGGTCTGGGACATGAACTTCGACGCGGATACCAGCGTCGTCGATGTCCATGTCAGCCGCCTGCGCGCGAAAATCGATCAGCCGTTCGCTCAGAAGCTGCTGCACACGGTTCGGGGGGTCGGCTATGTTCTCGAAGTCCGCGCCTAGCCCCGCCGCAGCGACGGCCGGCGCATTGACGGCCAAGCGGTCGTGGTCGCTCGCCACACAGCTGACGATTTGGTACGCCTGCTCCGCCTTCAGCCTGATTTTTCTCACCACTGCCTTTCTCTACCGGACGCTCGGGCGCAATCTCGATCAAGAGGAAGATCTGTTCCTGGCGGACCATATCCAGGATATCGGGGAGTTGGTCAAGGAGCAGCCCGACAACATCACCCTCCTGACGCAAGAAGTCGCTGAAGGGGGCCAGTATATCCGGATCTATACGCGGGTCCTCACGGAGCGCGGAGAGGTCATCGTCGAGACCCCGGGCATGTCTCACGTGCTTTCCGCCGGTGTGTTTCCGAAGCCGATTCACAATGAGGCCAATCCCGGCAGCGGGACCAACCTGGTTTCGCAGGATGGCCAGCCGTATCGGGGACTGACGGCTCAGGAAAACGCGGGACCCTCCGGCCGGCAGACGCGCATCATTCAGGTGGCGATGGGCCAGGCCAAGAAGCGCGGATTGCTCGCGAAATATCGCCGGCGCCTGGGGAACGTGCTGGGATCGGCATTCTGCATCTGCGTGCTGATCGGCTACCAGATTGCCCGGCGCGGTATCCGGCCGATCCAGGATATTTCCCGCACGGCCCAGCGGATCCGCTCCACCACTCTCCACCAGCGCATCTCGACCAAGGGACTGCCAAACGAGCTCTTGACGCTGGCGGCTGTCTTCAACGAGCTGCTGGCGCATCTGGAGGAGTCCTTCAGCCGGCTGTCGCAGTTTTCCGCGAATATCGCGCATGAACTTCGCACGCCCGTCCATAATCTGCGAGGGATCGCGGAAGTGGCCTTGCGCAGCCGTCAATCGCCCGAAGAGTACCAGGACGTCCTCGGCTCCTGCCTGGAAGAATGTTTGCGATTGTCCCGGTTGATTGACAGCGTGCTGTTTTTAGCCCGCGCCGAACAGAGCCAAATGGCGATCCAGCGCGAACCACTCGAGGTGGTGCATGAATTGACGGTGGTGCGAGATTTCTATGAGTCCGCCGCGACGGAGGCGGGGGTGGCGTTGACGATTGACGCGCAGCCGCCCCTGAACCTCAGCCTGGACCGCACCCTGTTCCAGCGGGCCGTGGGGAACCTGATCAGCAACGCGCTCGCCTACACCTCCCGGGGCGGGACCATCGCATTGTCCGCCGCAAAAGCGCCGAAAGGCGTGCGCATCGGGATTTCAGACACCGGCTGCGGGATTCCGGCCGAACAGCTGCACCATGTCTTCGACCGGTTCTATCGCGTGCATCGTGACGGGATCTCTGAGGCCACGAAAGGCATGGGATTGGGATTGGCCATCGTGAAAAGCATCGTCGAACTGCACCAGGGGTCGGTCAGCATTTCCAGCCTCCCCGATCTCGGCACTCAAGTCACGATGCTGTTTCCCGCTTGACCTCTCCGCTTCTGCCGTAAAAAATCTCTTCAGTCGTTTTTCGCCGTGACGCCCCGCCTCTCCGCTCTCCTACGTAACTCATTTTGCTTCAAGCAATAATGCCAGGCTCCGCTTCCAGGGCGCTGAGGCAAGGTGACGAATCCGTTATCTGCCCGTTAGCTTGTCGTAAGCGGGTCTCTGCTAGACTGCGCACGAAAACAAGGAGACCCCATGCCCCCCGTCCCGCAGTCGAACGGCCATGCGGTTGCCCTCCCGCCGGAGGAATCAGCCGCGGTTGTCCTCGAAGAGCAGGCGCTGTTAGCCCTCGAATCGCGCGTCTGTTCGTATGGCGATACGGTCCATTATGCCGAGCATCCCAGGATCTTCGCCCGATGCCAGGGCAGCTTCCTCTACGATCTGCAGCAGCGGCCGTACCTCGATTTGCAGATGTGGTATTCCGCGGTCAATCTCGGCTATGCGAATCCCCGGGTCAACCAAGCCCTCCACGCTCAGCTGGACCGTCTGCCGCAGTTGGCCTGCCAGTACCTGCATCGGGAGAAGATCGAGCTTGCCGCGCGCATCGCGGAGAGCGTGGAGCGCCGGTTGGGGGTGAAAGGCCGCGTCCACTTCAACGTCGGCGGCTCGCAAGCCGTCGAAGACGCGTTGAAGCTGGTGCGCAAGCACACCGGCCGGCAGCACATGCTGGCGTTTCAAGGCGGCTACCACGGCCGCACGCTGGGCGCTTCCGCGATCACTTCCTCCTACCGGTATCGCGAGCCGTTCGGGGAGTTCGCCGATCGGGCGGAGTTTGTGCCGTTTCCGTACCGGTTCCGGTGTTCGGCCGGCGCCAGCGAGGAGGTGTGCGAGGAGTCCGCCATCCGGGAGATCGAACGGCTCTTCGAACACGAATATACCGGGGCCTGGAACCCCAAGACGGGCCATTCGGAGTTCGGCGGATTCTTCATCGAACCGGTGCAGGGCACCGGCGGCTACATCATTCCGCCGAAGGGCTATTTCCGGCGCTTGGCGAAGATCTGCCGCGAGCGCGGCATCCTGCTGGTGGATGACGAAGTGCAAATGGGCTGCTACCGGACCGGCGCCATGTGGGCGATCGAACATTTCGGCATCCAGCCCGACATCATCATCTTCGGCAAGGCGCTGACCAACGGCCTGAACCCGCTGTCCGGCATTTGGGCGCGGGAGGAGCTGATCGGTCCGGAGCAGTTCGGGCCGGGCTCGACCCATTCCACCTTCTCGGCGAACCCGATGGGCACGGCGGCCGGCCTCGAAGTCATGAAGATCTTTTCCGAGCGCGACTATGGGGCGATCGTGCGGCACAAGGGCTCGTACTTTCTCGATCTGCTCAAACGCCTCCAGGCGAAATATCCGCAGATCGGTGACGTGGACGGGTTGGGCCTGGCGCTGCGGATGGAGCTCTGCCAGGCGGACGGCATCACGCCGAACCGCAAACTGGCCGACGAGCTGTTCCAGCGCGGGCTCGAGGGCAACGTGCAGGTCGATGGCCAGACGTTCGGCCTGATCCTCGATATCGGCGGCTACTACAAGAATGTCGTAACGCTGGCTCCCTCGCTTGAGATCAGCGTCCAGGAAATGGACCTGGCCTACCGGCTCCTCGATGCGCTGTTGCAGGAGTGCACCGGCCGATGAACCCTCCGCCCATCGCCGTGTACTGCGACTTCGACGGAACCGTGGCGCAGGACGATGTGACGGATGTCCTGCTGGCCGAGCTCGCCGATCCCGCGTGGCGGATGATTGAGGCGGAATGGGAGCAGGGACGCATCGGCAGCCGCGAATGCCTCACCCGTCAAATTTCGCTGATCCGGGGCGGGGGGCCGGCGGTGGCGCGGCAGCTTCACAGCATCAATATGGATCCTACATTTCCCGCCTTTGCCGCCTGGTGCAAATCCGAGGGGCTGCCGCTGTATATCGTCAGCGACGGTTTGGATCGCGTGATCCACGCTCTGCTGGCCCGCGAGCAGGTGACGGTGGATGGGGTCTGGGCCAACCATCTTGAGGAGTCGCCTGCGGGGGCGCTGTCCATCCGCTTTCCCCATCCCTCGGCAGGCCGGGCCTGCCTGGCCGGGCTGTGCAAATGCCAGATCATGGAGCGCGGCTTCGGTGCTGCCATGCGCGTCGTGATCGGGGATGGGCGCAGTGATTGGTGCTGGGCCAACCGGGCCGACCGCCTGTTCGCCAAATCACAACTCCTGGCGTACTGCCGGACCTACGGGATTCCGTGCGGCGCCTTTGAGCATTTCACCACGATTCAACTGGCCCTCACGGAGTGGCTGGAGCGCTACCACGATGACCGCCGGACCGTAGCACCGGCCATGGCCACCCATGTCCTCCCGTAACGGCCACGCCCGCCTGGGAGTTGTGCTTATTCACGGCATTACCGGCACGCCCGCGGAAATGCGTTTTTTGGCCAGGTACCTGATGCGCTTGGGATACCGGGTGGAGGTTCCGCTGATCTCCGGTCATGGCGCAGGCTATCGCGAACTGTTGGCCACGACATGGCGCGATTGGCTCAGCGGCGTGCGCCAGGCGGTTCAGCAGCTGTCGGACGAATGTTCCGGCGTCGTCGTCGTCGGATTATCAGCCGGCGGCCTGCTCGCAACACTGGTGGCCGAGGAGTGTCCGGCGGTGGCCGGTGTCGCGCTGCTGGCGCTGCATCTTGGCCTTCCCGGTCCGCATATCACCCCCCTGACGCACTGGCTGTACCGGCTCATCGCGCGCGTGCCGATCCTTCGCCGGCATTGGTATTTTCTCGAGCCGCCGCCGTACGGGCTCAAGGATAAGCGGCTGGAGCAGCGGATTACCGCGGCGATCGCCGCCTCCCGGCACGGCGAGACGGCGCAATTCGGGCTGTTCCGGACGTATGTGGAGACGCTGCGCCAAGTCGACGCGCTGGAGGCGCGTGTGCGCCAGGCGGCTCCGCGGATTCAGTGTCCGACGTTTATGCTGCACAGCCTTGAGGACACGATGTTGAGCATCCGGAACACGACGGATATGTACGGTCTGCTCGGGGCGGCGGACAAATCGATGCGGTTCATCACGGGGTGCGATCATGTCATGACGGTCGATTTGCGCAAGGCGGATGTCGCCCGCGACGTCGGTGATTTTATCGGGCGGTTGTCCACCGCATCACTCTCATGAGAGATCCCATCCCGGAAACGCTGGTGTGCGACGTGGTGCCCCGCCTGGACGCGGTCAGCGCGGAGGAGTGGCGGCGCCTGTTTCCTGATCTGCCGGATTCGCTGGACATGCTTCAGCTGATTCAGCGCAGCGGTCCGGAGGGTTTCCGATTCCACAGCATCGTGGTCCGGGAAGGGGACCGGCCGATTCTGCTGCTGCCGCTGTTTGAAACCACCTACGAGCTCTCCACGTTAATGGAGCCCGGCATCCAGCCGGTGGTGGCGGCCGCCGCCAAACGGCTTCCCCGGCTGCTGTCTCCGCGGCTGCTGGGCGTGGGGTTTGTGGAAGCGGAGTGGGGGCAGGTGGGCATTGATTTCTCCGTGGACCGCGCCACCCTCGCTGCCGCATGGAGGTTTGCCCTCGAAGCGCTGCAGGCCCTCGCGGACGGGTTGAAGGCCGACCTCATCGCGTTCGTCAATTTCACCGCCGAGAGCGGCCGCATGCTTCCGATGGAGCAGCTCAACGGATTTTCCCGCTTGTCCGGTTTGCCGTTTGCCCAAACAGAGATCGCCTGGTCCACCACCGACGCCTATCTGGCCGATTTGTCGAAAAAAATGCGCAATAATCTGCGCCGCTATCTGCGCAAGGCGCAGCAGGTGAGCGTGCTCCGGACCCGCGAGCCCGGTCCCTGGCTCGAGGCCATCTACCAGCTCTATCTGGACACGTACCGGCGCAGCAACGTCCACTTCAGCCTCCATTCCCGCGAATTCTTCAGCGCGGTCTGCCGCCGGATCAACGAAGCGGAATACGTGTTGTATTTCATCGAGGACCGATTGGCGGCTTTTCAGCTGCAGGTCGTGACGCCGACATGCCTTATCGATAAATATTTCGGGATGGATCAGGAGATCGGCCGGGCCCACAGCCTTTATTTCGTCTCGTGGGTCAAGGACATCGAATATTGCATTTCGAAGGGCATTCCGGTGTATCATGCCGGTCTGACAGAAGAGGAAACCAAAGCGCGCCTGGGGGCCGAATTCATTCCCAGCCTCATCTTGTTCCGGCATCGTCATCCGGTCCTCCATCGTCTGCTGACGAAGCTTGCGGCTCACCTGGCGTATCGTCCGGCGGTGGCGCTGCCGCCGATGGAGCTGGGTTCGGCGTGGGGGATTCCGCAGGAGCTTGGCGGACGAAGCCGCTCGTCGTGGGGCGTTGAACAGATCGTTCGCGGAGGAGAGCCGGCCTGATGGTGGCTCAAGCCGCGCTGCCCTTGCTCCTGTGCATCGGGGTTGAGACTGTGCAGCAGCTTGCCTTCAGCTTGTCCGGTTCGCAATCGCACCGCTGGCGCTCGTGGCTGGCCCTGGGCATCGGCCTCCATGCGGTGCTGCTGTTGGCATGGTGCTGGCTGCTCCTCCTGCTGCCCTTGGGCGTGGCGGCTCCGCTGACCGGGGCGACCTATATCACCGTGGCGTTGGCCAGCCGTCTGTTCTTGAAGGAACATCTGAACCGCCGCAGTTGGATCGGGGTGAGCAGCATCGCCGTCGGGTTCGCATTGATTGCCGGCCAATGACCGTGCACGCGCTCCGCCGGCCCCGTGTTCCCTGGAAGCTCCTGACCTTCCTGATTATTTTGGATGTGACCGTGCGCTTATTGGACAAGATCGCCGTGCTGGCCTCGGCAGGCCACCGGCTTTCGGCGTTTACGTGGACCCTGCTTCATCAGCCCTGCTGGTGGATCGGACTCGGCCTGGGACCGCTGCAGCTGTGGGTGTGGATGCGCATCCTGGCCCGCACCAAGTTAAGCGTTGCCTATCCGCTTTCGAGCCTCGGCTACCCGCTGACCATGGTGGCCGCGTGGCTGATCTTCAAGGAGCACCTGAGCTGGCAGGTCTGGCTTGGGGCGATCTTCATGACGGCCGGAGTAGCACTGGTGGGAAGCGCTGACTCCCGCTCTCTTACTCCCGTGGAGTGGCCAATCCTTCAGGTGGACCATGAACGCGCTCACGCTTCGTCAGCGCACTGACCGGGATTCCAAGGGCGCGGCGCGCATTCGAGTGATGCGCACGCAGGTCATCCGGGACCTCGAACCGTTTGTCGAGCGCCAGCTGGTGTTGCTGAAACCGGTGACGGAGAGCTGGCAACCGGCGGATTTTCTTCCCGTGTTTACGCAGGACGGATGGGCGGAGCAGGTCCACCGCTTGCAGCAGTGCGCCCAGCGGCTGTCGGACGAGCTGCTCGTCGTGCTGGTCGGCGACTTCATTACGGAGGAGGCCCTGCCGACCTATCAAACCATGCTGAATCGAGCGGATGGGCTTTCCGATCCCACGGGAGCCAGCGAGAGCCCCTGGGCCCAGTGGACCCGGGGCTGGACTGCGGAGGAAAATCGGCACGGAGAGCTTCTCAGCAAGTATCTCCATCTGTCGGGCCGGGTGGACGGGCGCGCGGTCGAGGGGACGGTGCAGCATTTGCTCAGGAACGGATTCGATCCTCAGACCGGGAATGATCCCTACCGCGGCCTCGTGTACACGGCGTTTCAGGAGCGCGCCACGCGGATTTCACACGGCAACGTGGCCCGGCTGGCGGCGGACAGCGGCGACTGGGGTTTGGCGAACATCTGCCGAATGATCGCCGGCGATGAAGCCCGGCATGAAGAGGCATACAAGCGGTTCGTCAAAAAAATTCTTGAGCTTGATCCCCAGGGCATGGTGACGGCCTTCGCGCAGATGATGAAAACACGGATCATGATGCCGGGGCGCCTCATGTCCGATGGATCGCCCCAGGATCTCTTCGGCCAATTTTCGGCCGCCGCGCAGCGCATCGGCGTCTATACGGTTCACGATTACGCAGAGATCATCGACCATTTGATGGACTACTGGCGCATTGCCGACATGGCCGGGCTTTCCGGATCCTCAGCCGAGGCCCAGGAGTATCTCTGCCGGCTGGTCCCGCCCTACCGGCGGGCCGCCGAACGGATGGATGCCCAACTGCAGGATCACCCTCGGATCCCGTGCAGCTGGGTGTTCAACCGGCCGATCTGACGCCCTGCAACTCTTGCCTTGACAAGCCCAAGAAAGAGTGTATATACTCCTATCATGGCTCCCAAGGGCGACTGCCGCAAGCTGACGGAAGAGGGGCAGGCGTGCGTCTGTTTTAACCTGCGCAAAGCCTCCCGCGCCGTCACCCAGCTCTATGACGCGGCTGTGCGGCCCACCGGGTTGCGGTCCACCCAATTGAGTCTTCTCGGCGCCATCATGGCCTTTGGCCCGGTCACCATCACTCAGCTGGCCGAGGGACTGGTGACCGACCGAACTACTCTGACGCGCAATATCCGGCTGCTGCAGCGCAAGGGATTGATCGCTCCGGAGCCGGGCACCGACCGGCGCCAGCACCGGCTGATCATTACCGACCAGGGCCGCCATATTATGGACCGGGTCTATCCGATGTGGAAAGGGGTGCAGGGCAACCTCACCAAGCGGCTGGGTGCTGAGCGATTGGAGCGGCTCCTTTCTGACTTATCGACGCTCGTGGAAACGGTAAAGTGCTGCTGATTTTTTTTGGGTAGAAAGATGTATATACACCGTGTACCTACACAAAAGGAGCCTCTCATGGACCCCATCCTCTAGCCCGGCATGTCATCGGCGAATGTGAACAACCATCACACACAAGGAGATCCACCATGTCATCTGAATGCGAAGGCGGCAGTTGTGAAACAAGCAGCGGTGCCAAGGCCCAGGAGTGTTGCGAGGAGTCATGCGGCAGCAGCCAGTGTCAGTGCGGCACGGACTGTGGCGGCGATCCGATGAACTGCGCCATCGGCATGTGGACCGGATCGTTCTTTCAGGCCATGAAGGCGGTGCAGGTCGATCTGCTCAAAGCCAAGATGCAGAAGGCGTGGGGCGCCAAGATGGACAAGGCGGCTGACGCGGTGCTGGAGGCCATGGGGGTCAAGTGGCAGTCGATGATCTCCGATGCCAACGCCAAAGCCCAGCTTCGGGAAACGTTGAAAAACTTGTGGCAGGAAGGAAAAAAGTAATCAGTGAAAGGAACAGAGGCGAGGCCGGGAGCTTCCCGGCTTCGCCTCGCCAGCGAGCCATGAATCTTTCGTCAGAAGAGCACCAGGCCGGCGCCTCCGGCGAACCGGCCAAACGTCCGGAATCGGACGCCCAGCTGCTGGATGCCTACTCCAGGGCCGTCGTCAGCGTGGTGGACGTTGTCGGGCCGGCCGTCGTCAGCATCACCGTGGATTGGCGGCTGCGCGAAGACGGGGTCGAGCGCGGGGGTGCTGGCTCCGGCGTCCTCATTGCGCCGGACGGCTATATCCTGACCAACAGCCACGTCATCCACTCCGCCAACCGGCTCCAAGCCGCGTTGACGGACGGCCGCAAGCTCAACGCCTCGCTCATGGGCGAAGATCCGGCCACCGACTTGGCCGTCATCCGCGTCCATGAAACGCGGCTGCCGTTCGCTGAGTTCGGCGAGTCGGGAAGCTTGCGGGTCGGACAGCTGGCGATTGCGATCGGCAATCCGCTGGGATTCCAATCCACCGTCTCCACCGGCGTCATCAGCTCGGTCGGCCGCTTCTGGCGGACGGAGTCCGGGCGGCTGATCGACAACGTCATCCAGCATACGGCGCCGTTGAACCCCGGCAATTCCGGCGGACCGCTGGTGGACTCGCGGGGCCGGGTCGTGGGCATCAATGCCGCCATGATCTGGGGGGCGCAGGGCATCAGCTTTGCGATCCCGGCCGGCACCGCGCAATGGGTGGTGTCCCAGCTCATGAGCCATGGACGGGTGCGGCGCGGCCATCTGGGCATCGCAGGCCGCCAACGTCCGGTGGACCGGTGGCTGGCCCAGCTCTTCGATCTTCCCAACACCTCAGCCGTGGAAGCCATGATGGTGGATCCCACCGGCCCGGCCGCGCAGGCCGGCATGCGGGAAGGCGACTGGATTGTGGCCGTCAATGATCGCGCGGTGCAGAGCGTGGATGACCTCCATCGGGCGCTGGCCGTCTGGCCGCCGCAATGGGTGGCGCTTAAGCTGCTGCGGGGGTTGGATCGGCTTCAGCTGCGGGTGCTTCCGTCGGAAGCGCCGCCGGCGTGAGTGACGAGAGTGTCATGCAAACGTCACGGGGATGTTAGCCCCAGGCGATAGGCTGAAGGCACAAGGAGTCTTCGATGCTGAGATGGTCGCTCATCTTCTTCATCATCGCGATAATTTCCGGCGCTCTGGGTTTGACCGGCGTGGCTGACGCATCGGCAGGGATTGCGAAATTCCTGTTCGGCCTGTTCATGACGGTCTGCGTGATTTTGCTGATCGCCGGCTTGGCGGCAGGCCAGCGTCTGAACCAGCTGTTCCGCCGGTAAACCCCGTTACGCGGCCGTTGCCCTCGCCCCACCCTGATTCTCGAGGAGAGAATCAGGGTGTTTTTCATCCCGCTGTAGTAAAATCGAAGCCATGCAGCGGCCCGGAGCACCGGCATGACGCAGGCGCAGGACGATGCGCATCTATGCGGCATCACGCCGGAAACGCATGAGCCCCTCTTCTTCGCCCAGCATCTGAGCGCCTACGCGTTTGCGCGGCGGTTGGCTGATGGCAAACGGGTGCTGGAGATCGGGTTTGGAAGCGGCTATGGGCTCAATTATCTCGCCGAGGTAGCCGCGGAGGCGGTCGGGGTCGACATCGCCCCGGGCAACATTCCGCGCGCCCAGGCGAGATACCAGCGGCCCAATCTCCGGTTCCTGCAGATGCCGGCCGTTCATCTGGAGTTTCCGGACGGCCGCTTTGATCTGGTCGTGTCATTTCAAGTGATCGAGCACATTCCGGAACGGCAGATCCCGGCGTATCTTGCCGAAATCCGCCGGATCCTGTCGCCGAACGGCATGGCGTGCCTGTCCACGCTCAATCTCGAGCACAACATGAAGCCGGGCAAGCCCTACGAGAAACTCTGCTACCATGAGAAGGAGTTCACCGGGCCGGAGCTGCAGGCGCTGCTCAACCAGGCCTTTCCATCCGTCCAGCTCTTCGGGCTCTACCTTTCGCCGATGCAGCGGTTCTATCGGCGGCTGAAACGATGGGGCCTGGGCCGGATCGGTCCCACGGCGTTGAATCCGATCACCCGGTTTTACGCGCATGCCACACCCGAAAGCTTCCGGGTCCGGCCGGGCACCTCGCCGGCCGCATTGGATCTGATCGCTCTCTGCAGGGCAGTCCCCTCAGGTTGACAGTTCGTTGGCTCAACGGTAGGATGCTGGTGTACGGGATCACCAGTGCGGATGGAGATTTCACCCACCCCTGAATCGCCGTAGGACGGCGATTTTTTCTTACCCGCACCGGTTCTGCCTGTACCAATCGCTTTTCCCGCGCCCAGTTCCGGGCCTTCCCCTCATTCCTCAGTAAGGCGAAGCTCCAGCCTGGGTTTCACAAGATAGGGAGGTTGAATGTTTAATCGAGTCAAACGATTGCTCTTGGGCGCGCCGCGCAATATCTTCGACCCGAAGACGTATCACCAGATTTCCTTAGTGGCGCTGCTCGCCTGGGTCGGTCTGGGAGCTGACGGCCTCTCCTCTTCCGCGTACGGGCCGGATGAAGCGTTCCGGGCGCTGGGCGAGCATACCTACCTCGCGGTTCCGTTCACTTTCGCCATCGCCTTGACCGTGTTCATCATTTCCTACGCCTACAGCCGCATCATTGAGCACTTTCCCTACGGCGGAGGGGGCTATGTGGTGGCCAGCCGGCTGCTGGGCCCGCGCTTTGGCGTTATCTCCGGCTCAGCGCTTCTTGTGGACTATGTGCTGAC
>OBEQ012919537.1_pt1 | contig 16670 bp, 17 predicted proteins | sample 1670901 | NCBI WGS metagenome assembly OBEQ01 (sample SAMEA104232315, study PRJEB22302) | groundwater metagenome | biome: forest; feature: aquifer; material: groundwater | place: USA | collected 2011-08-07 | depth 5.4 m
GCGATTCAGACAGGCTGAAGCCCGAAGCTGAGATCGACGGCGGGGGCCGAATGAGTCAGGGCGCCAACCGACACGTAGTCGGCGCCGGTCGCCGCCAGCTCACGGATACGTTCCAGGGTGACGCCGCCTGAAATCTCCACTTTGGCGCGCCCGCGGCATCGACGCACCGCTTCCTGAATGTCCGGGGTCGACATGTTGTCGACGAGCACGATCTCCGCCCCGCCCTCGAGCGCTTGGTCGACTTCGTCGAGACTCTGGGCCTCGACTTCGGTCGGCATCTCGCGATTCGCCTTTCGCATCTGCCGCACGGCATGTGCCACGCCCCCGGCCAGGCGCACATGGTTGTCCTTGATCAGAATGCCCTCATCGAGGCTGGCGCGGTGGTTGAGGCCTCCCCCGGCACGCACGGCGTACTTCTCGAGCAGGCGCAGCAACGGCGTTGTCTTCCGCGTATCGAGAATGGTGATGGCGCCGCCGATCTCAAGCCGATCGCGCATCTCTACAAGACCCAGGTCTACCAAGTTGCGGAGCATTTGAAAATCCCGGAAGAGATCAGAAAGCGCCCCCCGACGACGGACACCTATTCCCTGGAGCAGTCTCAGGAGGAGTTCTATTTCTCAATTCCATACGATAAGTTGGATCTGTGTCTCTACGGGCACAATCAGGGGATCCCGGCTACGGAGCTGGCCGCCGCCGTCGGCTTGACCCCCGAGCAAGTCGCACATATCTACCACGATATCGACTCAAAGCGACACGCGACGCACTACCTCCATCTCAACCCGTTATTGGTAGAACAAATCCCCGAGATCGCTTTATAAGCCTCACACGTCTCTCAGGCGACGACCGAGAGGCCACTTAGTCCGCTTCCGAGGCGTCGCGCCAATGGCACAGATAAGAATTAAAGGGGCTCGCATCGCTGGTGTGTGTACCTCTGTGCCATCAAAGCGCTTCGATAATCTCCAGGACACCGTGGAATTCAGTCAAGAGGAGGTGCGAAAGGTCGTCGGCATGGCTGGCGTCGCCGCAAGGCGAGTGGTCGATGGCACCACCTGCAGCACCGACCTGTGCTTCGCGGCTGCAGACACCCTTATCAAGACACTGAACTGGGACCGGGAGACCATCGATGGGTTGATCCTGGTCACCCAAACCCCCGACTACTTCATGCCCTCGAGCAGTTGCCTTCTTCACCAGCGCCTGGGATTGTCAAATCACTGTGCATCCTTCGATGTGAACTTGGGCTGCTCGGGCTACGTTTACGGTCTTTGGCTAGCAGCCATGATGCTTTCCACCGCGAGTTGCCGCCGCGTTCTGCTCCTCCACGGAGAAACCCCAACTCTTTATGCCGACAAGGCAGATCGATCCGTTTCGCTCCTGTTTGGCGATGCCGGCTCGGCAACCTTGCTGGAGGCCCCCAGCCCTGGAACCGACCAGGATTGGTACTTTGTCCTCAACACGGATGGGAAAGGGTTTAAGGACCTCATCATCGAAGGAGGAGGATTCCGAAATCGATTTTGCGCAGATCAACGAGCCAACTACGTCACCATGAACGGTTCAAACGTATTCAACTTCACCATTAGCGTCCTGCCTCCCTTGATTCGTGAAACCCTTCTCCTCGCCGGAAACTCGGTCGAGGACATTGATTACTATATCTTTCATCAGTCGAACCAGTTCATTTTGAAGCACATTATGAACAAGACAGGGTTGCCGCCAGAAAAAGTACCCATAATTCTCAAAGAATTTGGCAACACGGGCGGCCCGTCCGTTCCACTGACCCTCACGCAGGGAAGCCTGATCAGGCCTGCCCGGCGCCCCCTGAAGCTGATGCTTTTGGGTTACGGGGTGGGACTCTCGTGGGGATCTGCGCTTCTTCAACTTGACCAGGAGGCCACATTCTGCCACGTGGTTTTGCCGTGAGACCCGACACTTCCTTCCTGGAGTTCGACGGAAAGTGTGTGTTGGTTACAGGAGCGTCTTCAGGCATCGGCCGGGCTATTGCCGTCGAGCTCAGCCGCCACGGGGCCCGAGTGATCCTTTCGGGAAGGGATGAAGGTCGCCTGGCCGAAACTTCGAGGCAACTGACCGCTGACGGACATCAGATCCTGCCCCTTGATCTGGTTGATCATTCCAGAATACTTCCCGCGATAATCGAGCTCCGCGACAAGATAGGACGGATCTATGGCCTGTGCCACTCCGCGGGAGTGGTCGAGACCCGGCCGCTGAGTTCAAACAAGGTCGAGGTGGTTCAGTCGATGCTGGCGATTCACCTGCTGGCCGGTCTGGAGCTGGCCAGAGCCATATGCCGCCGCGACGTCATCCAGGAGGAGGGGGGGAGTTTACTGTTTATCTCCTCGGTTTACGGCCGCGTGGGTATGCCCGGGCAGACGGGCTACTGCGCGTCCAAGGGTGCTATTTCGGCTGCCGTTCGCGCCCTTGCTGTCGAGCTGGCGCGAAGGAAGATTCGGGTGAACTCCATTTCCCCCGGTTTGGTTAAGACGGAAATGACCCAAAAGGCGTTAGCCCTCCTGTCGAAGGAACAGGTTGAGGACCTGGAGCAGAATCACCCCCTGGGAGTTGGCACGCCGGAGGATGTCGCCAAAGCCGCGGTCTTCTTGCTAGCCCCCGGAAATCCATGGATTACCGGAGCCGACTTGATGGTCGACGGAGGATTTACCGCGCGCTAAAGAGCTTAAATTAGGGAATGAACTGATGAACGCAAACGTGATGACTACACACGAAGCTTTGCATTGGGTGGCGGAGATCTTTGAGGCGCGTCCCGAGGAGGTCACAGTCACCTCTTCACGGAATGCCATTCCCGGATGGGATTCCCTCGGCTTGCTTTCGCTGATGGCGGGCCTCGACGAGAGATTCAACATCCAGATAACGGCCACGGATATCGGTAAGCTGCAATGCGTGAATGATATCCTCGATATCCTGAGGCAGCGAGGTCTTGTGTGTGAGGACTAAGAGGATTCCGATTGAAGGGTCGGTGATGGCTAGTCACGCTCTTGGGCAGCAGTATCGCTCTACCGAAAAGGTGCTCGCCTATCTGGCCAAGGCTTTGTCGATGCCGGCGGAGCGGCTGCGCGAGTCTTTCCGGGTTGCAACGCCTGCCGACATCCCAAAGATCCTAGAATTGCGGCGAGAGACCCTGGGAAGTGTTCCTATGTGAGGGACGGGGTAAGAGGAAAGATGTTTTCAAACTATGTCCTGTGAAGAAACAAACCGGTCATGTAAGGAGACTCGGCCATGAGCGTAGTCTCACAAATTCTATTCATCGGTGTCGATGCTGCGGATAAAGACCTTATCTTTCGGTGGGCGGAGACCGGATTGCTCCCTACCTTTCGGTCTCTATTAGAAAAGGCGGCGTGGGGATCCAGCACGAATCCGCCCGGCCTTTTCGTCGGGGCCGTCTGGCCTTCTTTCTACACCGGGGTCTCACCGGCCCGGCACGGCCGTTACTGCTATTCTCAGATCAGGCCAGGATCGTATGAGAGCTTTAAGTTCAGACTAAGCGACGTCAAGTGCGAACCTTTCTGGAATGTCCTCAGTCGAGCTGGTCGAAGGGTCGCCGTCATCGATGTTCCCAAATCGGTTCCTTCGGATAACCTCAATGGAATTCAAGTGGTTGACTGGGGAACCCACGACCCTGACTTCGGTTTCGCCACGGTGCCACCCTCGCTGGCTTCACAAGTGGAGGCAGTGTTCGGCCGGGATCCGGTCGGCAAATGCGATCATACGGGTCGTGGCCCTGACGAGTTCAAAGTTCTTCGCGACGCCCTGGTAGCCAGAGTCGGAAAGAAAGCGAACCTCGCCGCTTACCTCCTGGAACAAGGAGGGTGGGATTTTTTCCTTGCCGTCTTCAGCGAAAGCCACTGTGTTGGCCACCAGTGTTGGCACCTTCACGACGCAACCCACCCGCGGCATGATGAAACGATGGTCCGCGCCGTCGGTGACCCGATCAAAGACGTATATATCGCGATCGACGCCGCCATTGGCCAACTCCTCAAATGTGTGGGCCCGGAAACAATTGTTTTCATTCTTGCCAGCCACGGTATGGGTCCTCATTACGATGGAACCTTCCTTTTGGGTGAGATCCTCCGGCGTCTCGAGAATGCGCAGCTGTCACTCGCGCGCCGGAGGACCGGTGACTTTCTGCGACGGTGCTGGGATTGCACCCCTCTCGCCGTGCGCAGCCTCCTCAGACCTATACGGAATCGCGCCCGGAAAACGCTGGGTCAAGCATTGCCGACGACTGAAATTGATGGCAGTCGTAAATGTTTTCAAATCACCAATAATGACGTGTACGGAGGGATTCGGATCAATCTTGTTGGTCGGGAACCGTATGGCCGGATCCGGCCTGGGGCCGAATGCGACGCTTTCTGTGAAGAGTTGAGTCGAGACCTTTTGGCTCTGATTAATCTTGACACCGCAAAACCGCTGGTTCGAAGGGTTCTTCGGACAACTGACCTCTATCGAGGCGAGCACATTGACGACCTCCCAGACCTCTTGGTGGAGTGGAGCCGAGAGGCACCTATTTTTTCCGTCTACTCCCCTAAGACGGGCACGATTCAAGGTGAGTATCGGGGCACCCGCACTGGAGATCACAAATCTGAGGGGCTATTCTTCACTTTCGGGCCATGGATTAGACCGGGCCAACTGGAGCAACCCGTTTCGGTCATGGACTTCGCGCCGACTGTTACCTCCTTGCTCGGGGTTCCACTTCACGAAATCGACGGAAAACCAATCGCACCACTTATTGACAGAGCCTAGATGGGAAGAGAACGGCCTCGTGAACTTCGCCTCGGCCGCAGGTATCCGAACATTCTTGCCTGGCGCGCTTTCGTGTGGAGTCGGCTTCGTTGGGACCGTCCAGAGTGCCATCCACAGCCAGGGAGACGATCGTGAGAGTCCCGTAGGCATCAACCGGGAAGGATCAAGTCGGAGTTTCGTCGGTGAGGCACTAGAGAAATGGCGAAAGACACCAGCCTCGCAGTTTTGATCCCCGCTTACAACGCACAAGGTCACATTTGTGAGGCATTGGATAGTGTTGTGGCACAATCCCGAAAGCCAGACGAAATCATCGTGGTTGATGATGGGTCGAAAGACTGTACCGTCGAGGTTGTTCGCCGGTGGTCAAAGAATCGAAGTGTGGAGGTAGTGTTAATCGAACAGGAGAACAGGGGAGTTCCTGCCGCAAGGAATAACGGACTTCGTCACATCCATACTGCCCTAGTGGCGCTTCTGGACGCAGATGATCTGTTCCTGCCTCATCATCTCCGCCAAGCCGAAGGCGCATTTCAGCACCATCCAGATATTGTGTTGTACTTTGGGGATGCCGAGGTCTTTTCTCAAGCAGGCATCGAACAACCGAGTTTTTTGGCGAGGACTTTGATCGAGAGTCTTGAGTGGCATGAAGTACCTGGTGGACTCCGTGTGATTCGGGACTCAGCTTATAGTAGCCTCTTGCGCGGAAGCTATATTCCGGTTAGTAGCACTGTATTGTCGAAGAAAGCCGTGCGACGCGTGGGTTTGTATGACGAAAGTCTCATCTATGCATCAGATCGAGACCTAAATCTGCGTCTTTCACGGGTTGGGAGTTTTGCCTACTATCCAACCGTCTCAGCGAGGAAGCGTATTCACACACACAACTTAACTCACCCTCGCCATTACCTAGTAGCGCAGCGATATCGTTTAGGAGTTCTCCAGAAAATGCTGGAAAGTGTCGACGATTTGGCTCTATCTTCTGTGGAGCTCCAACGGACACAAGAGGCTATTGGCGATCATGTGTGGGGAATGCTGTATGCCGCATCGCGAAGGGGATTGAAGACCTATTTCGAAACGTGCACCTATTTAGTACAGAGAGAGTTTATTGCCCCTCTTAGCAATCCAAAGCATATCCTTCGTGCGCTGGCGTTTTCTACCGTGATACGAGAAGCGAATGAGCGGTCCACATGACAGCTTTATGTCTATCCTTTGAGGTGTCGCTGTTCTAGAAGCCACACAGGAGGCCTCTTGGTTTCTACCTGTATTTTGGGCTGAGAGTTAGTAAATGTGCCTTTTACGCCTTGGGGGGTCCGATGCGGTTCATCTTAATTGATCGAATCCTGGAGATGATTCCAGGGCAGACGATCGTGGCGGCGAAACACATCGCGCCAGAAGAGGAGTACTTCAGGGATCACTTTCCCGGATTTCCGGTTGTTCCTGGGGTATTGCTCACCGAGATGATGGCACAGGCCGCTGGGAAGTGCTTGGATGCGGAAACGCCTTCGCGTGGAAAGGCAATGCTGGTGCAGATACGGTCGGCGAGCTTTCGTGATTGGGTCGTTCCCGGTAAGCATGCACGGATACGCGCGAGCATCAAAATCAACCAGTCCCAGTATGCGACTGCAACGTGCCATGTGGAAGTCGATAATAAGAACGTTGCCCAGGCAGAACTTCTCTTCTCGTTTCTTCCTCTCGAGAGACTCGCCCCCGGCTACCGGGATGATATTCTGACTCACTTTTGGGAACAAAAAGCGAAGGACGAAGGAAGAGAACATGCGTGATTCATTCTCCCTCGCTGGCAAACGGATATTGGTAACGGGGGGCACGCGCGGTATTGGCCGGGCCATTTCCCTCCGCTTGGCCCGCGCTGGTGCAAAGGTCATCGCCAATTATGTTCGCAATGAGGAAGCCGCTGGAACTCTTGGCGAAGAGGCCAAACGAGAGGGCCTCGAGGTGGAAATCTGCCGGGCGGATATTACTAGCCAGAAAGGGCTCCGATTGTTAGTGGAGGCCATAGACTCTAGCAACGGCATCCTCTCCGCTTTCGTTCATTGTGCTGCCACTGGTGTACACCGGCCTTTTCCTGAACTCACGGCTCGCCATTTGGAATGGACTTTCGCGTTAAATGTCCGCGCATTCTTTGAACTCGTGCAACTCATCCTTCCGCGAATGCGAGAAGGCTCAAGTATCCTGGCAGTTTCCTCTGAGGGCGCCGTACGGGCAGTTCCGGCCTACACCTTGGTCGGTGCTTCGAAAGGTGCCTTGGAGGCACTGGCCCGCCACCTGGCGGTTGAGTTGGCGCCGAGAGGCATTCGCGTGAACATTCTTTCGCCGGGGAGCGTCTTGACCGAAGCCTGGGATGCTTTTCCAGGCAAGGAAGGACGCCTCAAAGAAGCCATCGAGCGTTCGCCGCTAGGACGCCTGACAACCCCGGACGAAGTGGCGAGTGTGGCGCAATTCCTGTGTAGTGATGCTGCGACAGGGATTCTTGGCCATACTCTGGTCGTTGATGGAGGCAAGAGCATAGTTGGATGACTCCTGTTTCAGGTGAGGGAAAGGAGTCGCGAATTATTTCTAGGATACATGGCCGTGATCCTTGAATCTTGGGGCTGTCGTGCTCGGCGTTGGGCTGTGTGGCTGGCTGACATTTGGGAGATTTCGGCCGCCGCACAGTACTCCCGGACGTATCCTCGAGTTTTCAGGAAGCAGTGGCCATTATTGAAGTGACTCGCGCGATGCAGGTGAAGTTCATCCCCCAAGTTGGTTGTCAAGCTCCTGGCGAGGCAAGGCGGGAATGTTGACCGTGAGGGAAATTAGTTCAGTCGAGGATAGCCGAGCCTGGGATGAGTTTGTGCTCACCCACCCACAGGCCACCGGCTACCACCTGACCGCCTGGCGCCGAGTCATGGAGGTGGGCTTCGGCCACCGCGCCTTTTATTTGATCGCGGAGGATGAGTGCCGAGCCGTCCGGGGGGTGCTGCCACTCGTGTTTCTGGCGAGCCGGCTCTTCGGCCGGTTTCTGGTATCCATGCCCTATGTGAACTATGGAGGGTTCCTCGTAGATACGCTAGAGGCCCAGGAAGAACTGCTGAAGTCGGCGGTGGACCTGGCAAAGGACCTCGGGGCAGCCCATATCGAGCTGCGGCAGCAAGAGAAGCCGAACCTGAAATGGCCGGTCAGACAGCGCAAGGTCTCCATGCGCCTAGAGCTGCCAGAAAAGTTTGAGAACCTCTGGAGGCGATTTCCCTCGAAACTCCGTAGCCAGGTCCGGCGAGCCGAGAAGGGCTGGATGACCGCCCGAATTGGAAGCGGAGAAATGCTGGATGATTTTTACCGGGTATTTTCTCGAAACATGCGCGATCTAGGGACACCCGTTTATGGACGGAACGTATTCAGAATGATCCTAGAAACGTTCCCGGACGATGCTCGGATCTGTGTCGTCTATCTGGCGGGGCGACCGGTGGCAGCCGGCTTTCTCTATGGATTTCAACAGAAGCTCGAGATTCCCTGGGCCTCGGCGGACCGCCGATATAAGAACCTCGCCCCCAACATGCTTCTCTACAGTTCGGCCCTCGAGTACGCCTGTCGGACAGGGTCTCGGTGCTTCGATTTTGGGCGCTCGACGCCGGGCACAGGCACCTTTCGTTTCAAGGAGCAGTGGGGAGCTCAGCCTGTTCCGCTTCACTGGTATTACTGGTTAGGAAATGGCCGTCCGCTTCAAGAACTCAGTCCCGAGAACCCAAGATACGGGTTCGCCATTGAGGTGTGGAGGCGATTACCGGTTGCGCTGACGAGGATCATTGGGCCGGCCATTGTGAGGAATATCCCGTGATCTGAGGGACGTGGAGAACGAGATTAGGCGATATTTCGGCGTTCGACACATGTTCCTAATGATCTGATTCGACCCATGTTGAACAAAGTGTTTGCCTCAATGGGGAATGCGTGGAGGCAGTGCGGCCTTCCTCCAGCAGCCAGGGCGGAAGTGCGCAAAACCGCGCGTGGATTGCCCGCGGCCGATCCAGGGATCGACGTCGCGGTTCGGGAAGCGATCGCGTGGCTTCGCCGTGCGCAGGATTGGTCCTCGACGAAGGACGGCGGCGTGGCACGGCATTACAGCCTCGTGGACGGCTGGGCCCAGTCGTATCCCGAGACGACAGGCTACATCGTCCCAACCATTCTCGATTATGCGCGGCGGACGGGCGACGATGAGCTGCTCCAACGCGGCAAGCGGATGCTGGACTGGCTTCTTTCGATCCAGTTTCCAAGCGGTGCATTCCAGGGCGGCGTCATCGGTCAACAACCGCTGGTGCCGGTCCCGTTCAATACCGGACAGATTCTTCTCGGACTTGCGGCGGGGGCAGAGGAATTCGGCCAGCCCTACCGCAACGGCATGATACGCGCGGCCGACTGGCTGGCCCGGACGCAGGATACGGACGGCTGCTGGAGGACATATCCGTCGCCTTTTGCCCGGCCTGGGGAGAAGACGTACGAGACGCATGTCGCGTGGGGATTGTTCGAAGCCGCCCGCGTGGAACCCGAGAGACACTACGAGAAGGCGGCACTGGCAAATGTCCGCTGGGCACTGACACACCAGAAACGCAATGGTTGGTTTGCGAGTTGCTGCCTGACCGATCCCAGGATGCCTTTGACGCACACGCTGGGTTACGCTTTGCGGGGCGTCGTGGAGGCTTACCGCTTTGGCCGCGAGGAGCGTTTGCTCGCCGCCGCCTGCCGCAGCGCCGACGGCCTCCTGACGGCGCTCCGAGACGACGGTTTTATCCCCGGACGTCTTTCCGAAGAGTGGAAGCCGGCAGCACCTTGGGCTTGCCTGGTCGGTACGGCGCAGATTGCGTATTGCTGGCTTGCGCTGTTCCGCCTCACCGGTGAGGCTCGATACCGTGACGCCGCATACGCGGCGAACCGGTACGTTCGCTGCGCGCAAGACGTGAGCGAACGACTCCAGGCACGGGGAGGGATCACGGGGTCGTTCCCGATCAACGGGGAATACGGCGCATTTCAGTATCTGAGCTGGGCGGCAAAATTCTTTATTGACTCCAATCTCTTGGAGAAAGAAGTCCGCGAAGAGAGACTGTGAAGGCATATGGCCGGGGTCTGTGGTAAAGATCCTTCTGGAGTGCCAGCCGCGGGCTGGGTCATCCTGGGGATGCCTTTCGGGCGTTGGCAAAATGTGGGCAACATGTTGATTAGGCAGCTTCTAGACAGACTGGGGGCGGTCCACAAAAGCAGACTGAGGGACTTTTATTACGGGAGAAAGGATCAGTTTATCCAGAGGTTTTTTTCATACGGGCCCGAAGAACTGGAAAACGCTCTTATCAAGCTTGGTGTCCGAAACGGAGATACAGTCCTCCTGCATAGCTCCTTCAAACATTCAAATGGTTTTCGAGGCTCCGCCGAGGCCGTAATTGATATCTTCCTTGGCGCCGTCGGTGCCGACGGAAACCTTCTGATGGTGTCTCTGCCCTATCTGTCTTCGACTTACGAGTATCTCAGAACGCTGCAGTGTTTCAATGTCAGGCACACCGTCTCTCGAATGGGTTTGATATCGGAGATCTTCCGACGGCGACACAACGTACTGAGAAGTCTTCATCCGACACACCCGGTCCTGGCGTGCGGGCCGAAGGCTAACTGGATTATTGCGGGTCATGAACACTGCATGTCACCGTGCGGTGCTGGGACACCGTTTGAAAAACTCCTCCTCCTCAATGGTAAGGTGGTTTTCTTCGACGCGCCCTTTGCGACTTTCACATTCTTTCATTATTTGGAAGACCTCTTAGTGGACAGGCTGCCCTTTCCTCTCTATTATCCAGATCCATTTGAGGTGGATGTAATCGACGATGAGGGAAGACGATCGTCCGTCAAGACTTTAGTGTTTTCGCCTGAGGTGATTCGAAGAAGACGATTTAAGGTTTTAGAAGACCAGCTAGCGAAGGAACGTCTGATCAGGGCCACACGGATCGGCAATACGCACCTCCTGTCGATCGAAGTGGTAAAGGCCGTCGAGTGTAGTCAGAACATGTTTGGACGCGGAACACTCTTCTATGATCTTTCTTGTCGAGCTGCTTTGGGGAGCTCGCTGAGCAAATGAGGAAGGTAGCGGTTATCATTCCCACCTTTAACTGTGAGAGTCACCTAGGCGAAGCCCTGGAAAGTGTATTTAGCCAGACATATTCCAACTTCGATATCTGGGTCGTAAACGATGGATCAACCGATGGAACAGCTACCCTTCTCAGGAAGTTTGCCCACCGGGTTACCGTTCTCAGCCATCAGCCAGCGCGAGGCCCGGCGGCGGCCAGAAATCTGGCCATCAGAGCTCTTCCGCCTGATTGCGAGTATATTGCATTCCTCGACGCGGATGACATTTGGAGCCCCCCAAAGTTGGCAATGCAAGTTGACTTCCTGGAGGGCCATTCGGCAATTGGTCTTGTCAACACCGACTTTTCCTGTTTTTCCTCTGACCGACCTCCGGAGAAGTCCTCAATTCGGTCTTACTGCGCGATGTATCGTTGTACAGGCTGGGACTTTTCAGACGTTTACCCCGAGAAGGTGGAGTTCAACTTCGGCGATGTCACAATCGCTGCTCATTGCGGGTGGATCTTCGACAAGATGCTGTACGGCTATGGGACTCTAACATCAACCATAATGATTCGGAAAACATGTCTCGAAACGGTGGGGCTCTTTGACGAAAGGTTTTGGATTGCTGAGGACTATGATCTCTACTGCCGAATCGCAAAAACATATCCCATCTCCTACCTCGACATTGTCACCACAAGGAAACGTCGACACGCCAACCAGCTCTGTGCCCAGCCCGGAACAGGATTAGCTCTTGCAGAATCCTGGCGGCGCATCGTAGTTCGACACTGGCAGCAGGATACAGAAACATATCGGCAATGGAAGCCCACCGTAGATAAGCGACTTGCGGAATTGGACTATAGCATGGGGCTGCAGCACCGAGAGGGGGGTGACGTGTTGCGCGCCCGCCGATGTTTCCTGCAAAGTATTCACGAGGACTGGAGCAGGCCCACAGTCATGCTCTATTATCTCGAGACCTGTCTTCCTTCGGCTGGGGCCGGGATGGCTAAGATTCTCTTCAAGGCATTGCGACATATCTGTAGGTATTGGAAGTATCATTTCCGAGCCCTGACACAGAGTTTCCGGTCGTAGACAAAACGCAGTCTTATTGCTGATCGAATCCCCACCACGAACTCCTGCTGTTGCGTGAGGATTCACCGGATGATTCCCCCAGCTGCTCCTCCCCTGTCCTTGGCTGATCTGCTGCACGGTCTGGGCGGCATGGTGCGGTCTCGGTCATCAGCTCCGCCTAAACCTGTTATGCGTTACCCTCATCGGTCGAAAGGGCTGGCCTGAAGATTCGCCTGTCCGACATCGACCCAGTGACCTTCGATTTTACCTACGACCTTCTTCGCCAAACTATTGACACTGAAACCCCCTGTGTCATCCCGCATGATCTCTTCGGTATCCCTTCCGACATGGACCGAATAGTCGATCTCCGTAAAGATCGCAGGGTCTTCGTTGTGGAGGACGCAAGCGTGAGGCAGCCACAAGTTGTACCGGCGGCTGATTCCGTTCGCGATGCTCTTGGCCCTTTTCAGCAACGCTCTGTTAGCGGCTCGGTCGCCTGGCTATGCAGCGGCGGGCTGTCCTTCGGATGTCTGGGTTAGGGGGGCGTGAAATGCAGGTGGTTGAGACATTTCCATGAAGATCGTTACTGTGGCTGGCGCTCGGCCGAACTTCGTGAAGATTGCGCCGCTGCTCAAGGAAATGCGTCGGTACCCTACGATTGTCCCGGTCTTGGTCCATACCGGGCAGCACTATGACCGCGACATGGCCGATCAATTTTTTGAGGACCTGCAGATCCGGCCGCCGGACGTGAATCTTGGCGTGGGTTCTGGCTCGCATGCGGCCCAAACGGCGGAGGTCATGAAGCGCTTGGAGTCGGTCCTGGAGGAGATGCGCCCGGATCTTGTTCTGGTAGTTGGCGATGTGAACTCGACGCTAGCTGCGGCCCTGACGGCCGTAAAGCTCGGGATTCGGGTGGCTCACGTAGAAGCAGGTCTCCGAAGCTTCGACCGAGCTATGCCGGAGGAGATCAATCGTCTGCTGACAGATACCATGTCAGACCTACTTTTCATCACTGAGGAAAGCGGCAGGCAGAACCTTCTCCGCGAGGGTATTGATCCCGAGAGGATCCACTTCGTCGGGAACGTGATGATTGACGCGCTTCAAATGTTCAGAGGTCACTGGGAGCGCTCATCAATATTCAAACGCTTGGGGCTGAATGCGGGCCGCCGGTATGCGGTCTTGACGCTTCATCGGCCGTCCAACGTGGACGACCCGCTAGTCCTCACAAATCTCCTCGAGGCGCTTCATGAGGTGTCGTGTCATCTCCCGATTGTCTTCCCCGTCCATCCACGGGTGATGCCGCGGCTCCTCCAGCAACGGAACCTCTTCTGGCTCAGATCGGATTCACGCGAGCATGTTCCTGATAAGGGGATCGCATGTCTTAGCCCGCTAGGCTATCTCGACTTTATCGCGTTGGTGAGCAAGGCAGATATGGTGCTGACGGATTCCGGCGGTATTCAGGAGGAGACTACTATCCTCGGGGTGTCATGCCTGACGCTCCGGGAGACGACCGAGCGCCCGGTGACCGTGTCCCACGGGACTAACCGTGTCGTGGGTACGGAACCGCGGCAGATTGTGGAAGAAGCCCTGGGGACCATGCGTCACCCTTCTCGGCGGAACGGACCCCCGCCCCTCTGGGATGGGCATGCGGCAAGTCGTGTAGTGAAGATCCTTCTCGAGCGCCGGCTACAGGCCGGGCGGTCATGAGGCACATATGGAGGTGAAACATTGGCGCATACTGGCGAGTGGTCTAGGGAGGGCGAGCATGTTCCCCCCACGACTCGTGCGTCTATGAGGAACGTGTTGATCGTCGCATATCACTTTCCTCCGGACTCAGCGGTTGGCGCATTAAGACCGCTCAAATTCGCCAAGTATCTTCCGACTTACGGGTGGGAGCCATATATTCTCACAGTCAAAGAGAAGTATTATCCGCTACTCGATGACTCGCGCCTTGACCACCATATTACATCGTCTGGGAAGGTCTTCCGAACGCGTATGTTGGTACATCCCAGCGTGGCCTACAGGAGGCTAAAGGCGGCTTATTACGGATTAAGCGGGCAGAAGGGAAGTGCTGCCAAAGGGATCGCGCGGGAGGGAGAGGAGGGTGCAGGTGTTTTCCGTAGGATGAGACGACTCGTCGGTTCCCTGGTATCACTACCAGACGAGAGATTAGGGTGGCTGCCCATCGGGACTGCTAAGGCGATTCAGTTACTTGGCAGATTTAAGATCGATGACATCTATACGAGCGGTCCGCCGCATACGGTCCATCTGATGGGGTTGGTGATCAAAAAGATAACAGGCGTGCGGTGAATCGCGGATTTCAGGGATCCGTGGGTGCTTCGTCGGGGAAACGGACGGGCGACGGTAGCCCGTATTGCCGGGGACACTGACGGTCCTTCCACTCTACAGGCATATCAATCCTTCACACCTGGGCGGAAAGCGACTCATTGGACTCCGAAGGTAAATTCCGATTCGCTGGACTATCTGGGGTGACATCTGGATGGTCCGAGTGCCCCGTAGGACGACGATGAGCCTATTTCGTCTTCTTGCGCCGGCTGGCGCACCTTTGCCAGTGCGAACAGTCCTGTCTTCGGTTTTGCACCGTTCTGGGGATCAACGCGGCCTGGCTGAACTCATACGAGAGCGCCTAGGGATGCAGAATCTTTTTTTGATTTCCTCTGGGCGAGCCGCTTTCACGGTCCTCCTCAAGGCGTTACAACAATGCTCCGGGCGGCGAGAGGTGGTGATCCCTGCTTACACGTGCTTTTCGGTTCCTTCGGCCGTGGCACGGGCTGGGCTAGCGATCAGGCTGTGCGACGTGGACCCGAAGACACTCGATCTGGACCCAAACGCCCTCGCGCGGCTCGACCTAAGTGCAGCGCTCTGCATTGTCCCCTCAGGTCTTTACGGGATGCCTGGAGACCTTGCCCGCCTGGAAGTGGTCGCCCGTAGCTTCGGGACATCCCTGGTTGACGATGCAGCCCAATGCCTCGGGGCGACAAGAGACCAGCGGCCCTGCGGCACTTTCGGCGATGCGGGTTTCTACAGTCTGGGCAGAGGCAAAGGCATGACGACGATGGGCGGAGGAATTCTCCTCACGCGTCGGGAAGACTTGGCCCAGAGGATCGAGAAGGAGGTACGCACGCTGCGCCGTCCTTCAGCACGGGAGGTCTGCGCCACCGTCGGCAGTTCCCTGGTCTATTCCGGCATGCTTCGCCCCTCGCGATACTGGATCGCCGATCGTATTCCCTTTCTGGGGCTCGGGGCCTCGCGGTTCGAGCCCGATTTCCCGATAGCCACACTCTCGGCGTACCAGAGGCGCCTGGCCACGGAGCTTCTTGCCCTCCTCGATTCGTACAACCGGATTCGACGAGACCACGCGGATCAGTTGCGGTCCGGAATCGACGGAGTTGAGGGGATTGAGATTCCTCGACCTGTCGAGGGAGCGACTCCAGTTTATCTCCGCTTCCCTATCCTCACTAGGGATGGTGCTCACCGTTCATATCTGCTCGGGCGGCTCAGGGAGGTCGGGATCAGCGCGAGCACTTCCTATCCTACTCCCATCGGAGACATCCCGGGCATCACACAGTATCTGGCGCCCGATCAAGAGCACTGCCCGGGGGCGAGGTTGATCGCAACACGGATTCTCACGCTGCCCACCCACCCCTGGGTTACATCTTCCGACATTGAGCGGATGGTGACGATTATCCGAGCCAATCATGGCGGCTCCGGCAAAGCGTCTCCTTAAAGTCCTGCTAGGACAGGCCCTGGTCCGAACGGGGTACTGGGAGCGGATTCTGCGGATGTGGGCCCAACGCCACACCACGTTTATCCTCGCCTATCACCGTGTGATCGAAAAGTGGGACGAGACGCTGGACTATTCGCAGCCTGGAATGGTGGTGACGGCCCCGACGTTCGAGCGTCAACTCACTTTTTTAAAGGACCAGTTCGATATTGTCCCTCTTGGCCGCCTGCTCGCGGACGAAAACACCGATCGGCCGGCAGCCCGGCCGCGCTGCGTCATCACCTTTGACGATGGCTGGCGCGACAATTACGATTTGGCCTTTCCGATCCTTCGCGAACACGACATTCCCGCAACTGTCTTCCTGACAACGGATTTCATCGGAACCGACCGTGCGTTCTGGCACACCGAGCTCATTCATTTACTCATCCATGCCGAATCGTCTCGGTTACTTGGACACGAGACCGAGTTGCGAGCTTACCCAGGCCCTGTGCGTCACCACCTCAAGCGGCTCGCGAGACTCGGACAAGTCTCAGCTGCGCGTGACGTTGATCCTCTCATAGAGACAGTCAAAGCAATGTGTGACGAAGAGGCGATCAAGGAGCTGATCCAAGGGCTCATCCAAGCCGTGGGTCTCCCCAGGCCCCTCTTCCCGGAACGAAAGTTCTTTCTGGACTGGGATCAGGTCCGCGAGATGGCCGCCACCGGGATCGAGATCGGATCTCACAGCTGCTCCCACCGAATATTGACCCGGTTGTCCACCGAGGAAGTGAAAGAGGAATTGGTTCGGTCAAAGGCCGAAATCGAACGCCGCGTCGGCCGCATCGTTCAGCACTTCGCGTTTCCGAACGAGGCTGCCAATGGAACCCTCCTGACGTTGGCGGCGGCAGCAGGATATCGAACCGCGTCCCTCGGCGGGCCCCGCGCCGGAAAAGGCGAGTTCGGGATCCGCGTTCTGCGACGACTCGGGATGCACGAGGGAGTCTGCGGTGGCGGGCCATCA
>OBEQ011345617.1_pt1 | contig 16666 bp, 17 predicted proteins | sample 1670901 | NCBI WGS metagenome assembly OBEQ01 (sample SAMEA104232315, study PRJEB22302) | groundwater metagenome | biome: forest; feature: aquifer; material: groundwater | place: USA | collected 2011-08-07 | depth 5.4 m
GAGACCCAGATTGTAACCGGCTCCGGTACGGCCATCAAAAATTTGGCCAAATGCATAGCGGAGGTAGGTTGCGACCTGGAGGGTGTAGTTTTCTCAGGCCTAGCTTCAGCAGAGGCAGTTTTGTCCGATACGGAGAAAGAGCTAGGGGTGGTAGTCGTAGATATTGGGGGAGGCACGACCGATATCGCCATTTGGGTGGAAGGCGCGTTGGCGTACTGCGCCGTGTTGCCGGTGGGGGCCAAGAACGTGACCAATGATTTGGCTATTGGCCTACGGGTGTCACTGGAAAGCGCCGAGAAAATTAAGCTGGCTTTGGGGGAAGCCAAGCCCAAAGAAGATGAGTTGGATCTTTCCCAAATCGGCCTGGGTGAGGAACTTAAAGCGGTATCTTATAAAACTTTGGTAGAGGGGATTATCCGCCCGCGACTAAATGAGCTATTTACCATGGTGGCGGGAGAGGGGAAAAAGAGTAGCTTTGCCGGACTCACTCCCTCTGGACTGGTGGTCTGCGGCGGCGGGGCCCAGACGGTGGGGATAGTGGAATCGGCTCGCCGAGTGCTGTCGGCACCTGTGCGCATCGGCATCCCCACAGGTATCACAGGATTAATTGACGAAATTGAAAACCCGGCTTTTGCCACTTCTGTGGGGCTACTTAAATATGCTAATGCCCAAGATAAAGAAGGGGGAAGTTGGGGTAAGAATTGGAGTAATCCTTTGGAGAAGTTATCTGGCAGTGGTGCCTGGGGAAAAATCTCTGACCTGTTTAAGTCTTTACTGCCGTAGGTGGTGTGCTACAATCACCCCGTAATTGCTGCCCCATGGAAAAAATAGTATATGGCATTGGTCAAACCAGATGTAGGTAGGTTCGCTCGCATCAAAGTTTTGGGCGTAGGTGGAGGTGGCAATAATGCCATTAACTCCATGATTTCTTCTAGTCTAGTCAGCGGAGTAGACTTTATTGCCGTAAATACTGACGCCCAAGTACTTCTATCAAATCAAGCCAACATCAAGCTCCAAATCGGGGATAATTTGACCCGGGGATTGGGTTCGGGGGGAAATCCAGATATCGGGTCTCAAGCGGCGGAAGAATCGCGGGAGAAAATAAAAGAGTTTTTAATTGATTCAGACATGGTATTTATTACCGCCGGTATGGGTGGAGGTACCGGTACGGGAGCGGCCCCCATTATTGCCGAAATTGCCAAGGAGTTGGGGGCGCTCACAGTGGGGATTGTGACCAAGCCCTTTACTTTTGAAGGCACCCGCCGGATGGTCAATGCCGAGGAGGGCATCGAAAAACTCAAAGATAAAGTTGACACTTTAATCGTCATTCCCAATCAGCGACTACTCGATGTCATTGATCGCAAAATGACTCTGCTGGAGTCGTTTCGGGTGATCGATTCGGTGCTTCTCCAAGGGGTGCAGGGCATATCAGATATCATTACTGTCCCGGGACTCATCAATGTAGATTTTGCCGATGTGAAGACCATTATGAAAGACGCGGGTTCGGCTTTGATGGGTATTGGGAGCGGGGTAGGAGACAACCGAGCCCAAATGGCGGCCCGGGCAGCCACCTCTTCCCCGCTTTTGGAGGTTTCGATAGAAGGAGCCAAGGGGATACTATTTAACATCACCGGCGGGCCAGACATGACTATGGCCGAAGTGGATGAAGCCGCCAAGATTATTTCGGAAACTGCGGATGTGGATGCCAATGTCATTTTTGGGGCAGCCATTTCAGATAAACTGGTCGATCAAATGAAAATTACGGTTATTGCTACCGGTTTTGATGAGGCCAGGTCCCGGCTGATGGGCATGGTGTCGCGCACCCGGCCCCTAGCTCCAGCTGGCATGGCGGGAATTGTGAGTGAGAAGCCGCCCGTAGAGCCCGAGCGGCCTAAAACATATGTAGAAAAAATAGAAACTGAGCTCGAATCTAAATCCAATCAACAAACCCAGCCTCCCTTTACCCCTCCTGATCAAAAAGAGCCCCTAGATGACTGGGACATCCCCGCCTTTTTGCGCCAAGGGAGATAAATGATCGATTTGGTGCTTATCTATTTATAGAAGGGAATCACCCGGTATATGGGGTAGGTTTAATGGGAGTGGGATTTGCGGGAATAGTGGCTGGCTTACACAGAATTGGTCCACATTTAAGAAGTTAAAGAGAGTACAATAGGGGTGTGGACCCAGTTTTATATTCGGTAAAGATGGTGGTGGATTCAGCTTCTTTGGTAGTGATGCAGTTCGTAGCCGACAAAATGGGAGTAGTGATTAACATATCAGCCAAGGCTGGACAAAGATATTCCAATCGCGGAGGAGACTGTATATCTATCGTCCCGGTGGGTTATTGTCACGTCATTGTAAATCCCGGTACAGATCGGATTAAAGATTTTTGGGAAAGAGTGAGTAAAGAGAAGACTAAGAGAAGATTAATATTGGAAAGTCAGCTCGCCTCAGTAACCCCTTAATTTCTGTTAAAATAGCTTCATGGCGTTTAAGCAGGTGAGTTCACAGGTAGATTTTCCTGCAATGGAAAGGGAGATACTCAAGTGGTGGTATGAAAGTGGAGTAGTTAAAAAATATTTAGAGAAGAATAGAAGTTCTAAAAAGAAGTTTTCTTTTTTGGATGGTCCCATTACCGCCAATAATCCCATGGGAGTCCACCACGCCTGGGGGAGAACTTATAAAGATTTATGGCAGCGTTACCACACCCTTAAAGGTGATGCAGGCAGGTATCAAAATGGTTTTGATTGCCAGGGATTGCATGCCGAGGTGGAAGTTGAAAAAGATCTAGGTTTCAAATCCAAAAAGGATATTGAGAAATATGGCGTGGCTAACTTTGTCAACAAGTGCAAAGAACGGGTAAATAAGTTTGCGGCCATCCAAACAGAGCAAAGTAAACGCCTAGGGTATTTTATGGATTGGGATAACTCGTACTATACGAAGTCTGATGCCAACAATTACGCTATTTGGAATTTTCTTAAGGTTTGCTGGGAGCGGGGCTGGTTATATAAAGGTCACGAATCTATTCCTTGGTGTCCCAGATGTGAAACTGCCATTTCCCAGCACGAAATACTGACAGAGGATTACAAAGAAATAACCCATGAAGCCGTGTATCTTAAATTGCCGTTAGTTGCTAAAAAAGACGAATCACTTCTGGTGTGGACCACTACACCCTGGACAATTCCGGCCAACATTGCGGTGGCCGTGGACGCCAAATTACAATACTCTTTGGTTGATGGGCTATGGATAGCTACAGATGCCGTATCTCGGGTTTTGGGATCAGATGCCAAAGCGACCAAAACAGTTTTGGGGCAGAAGTTGGTGGGGATGAAATACCAGGGGCCGTATGATCATTTGGAGGCAGTAGCTAAAATTTCATCCCACCTTAAGTTTCACACAGTGATTGCTACCGATCGGAGAATAATGCCTGTCAATATAGAGGAAGGGACAGGTCTGGTTCATACGGCAGTTTCAGCGGGCGAAGAAGATTTTAAATTGGGTAAAAAGTTGGGTCTACCCATGGTGCCAGTAATTGCCGACAATGCTGACTACTTGCCCGGATTGGGAGATCTATCAGGTCAAAATGCCAAAAATAATCCCCGGTTGATACTGGATTTCTTGGAGAAAAATGGATGGGTGGAGAGGATCGAATCCTATCCGCATCGCTATCCCGTTTGTTGGAGGTGCAAAACCGAGCTAGTCTGGAAAGTGGCGGATGAATGGTACATCGCTATGGATAGAGCGGATCTGACTGATCCTTCTTCCAAGACGCTTCGCAAACAAATGATGGCGGTAGCCAAAAAGATCCATTGGATTCCTGGTTTTGGTTTAGAACGTGAGCTGGATTGGCTAAAAAACATGCACGATTGGTTAATATCCAAAAAGAACCGTTATTGGGGTTTAGCATTACCCATTTATGAATGCCGTAAATGTGGCCACTTTGAAGTGGTGGGAAGTAAAGAAGAATTACACTCCAAAGCAGTGTCTGGCTGGGATAAATTTGAAGGCAACTCTCCTCATCGACCATGGGTGGATGAAGTAAAGATTAAATGTAGCCAGTGTGGTGAAGAAGTGTCCCGTATTTTGGATGTAGGCAACCCCTGGTTGGATGCTGGGATTGTTCCCTTCTCTACTTTGCCAGAAGGTTGGTTCCCGGCCGACTTTATTACCGAGTCTTTCCCCGGCCAGTTTAAAAACTGGTTTTACTCCATGATTGCCATGAGCACAGTTTTAAAAAAAACTAATCCGTTTCAAACCGTTTTAGGATATGAGTTGGCTTGCGGTCTAGATGGTCAGATAATGCACAAAAGTAACCCAAAGACATTTATTTCTTTTGATGACGCGGCTGAAAAAGCAGGCAGTGATGTATTACGCTGGATTTTTGCTACGCAAAACCCTGAAAAAAGATTGTTGTTTGGATGGTCAGTTGCTGATGAAACCAGACGCAGGTTCCATCTCATTTTATGGAACGTGTATAACTTTTTTGTTACCTATGCCAATATTGATAGTTTCGATCCCAGGCATGAAGTAGCTAGTAAAAATGTTTTGGATAAATGGATTATGGCTCGGTTGAAACAAACAACTGATATGGTAACTAAATCCTTAGATAAGTTTGACGCTTTTACTTCATCTCACGCCATTGAGGATTTTGTCTCGGACTTGTCTTTATGGTATGTCCGCCGCAGTCGCGATCGAATTGGTCCTACAGCTGATGATATTTCGGATAAACAAGCTTGTTACTCCACTCTGCATTTGGTTCTGAAAACATTGTGTCAGTTGCTGGCCCCTTTTACACCATTTATGGCGGAAGAGATATATCGCAACTTGACGGGTGAGGAGTCGGTACATCTCTCAGATTGGCCCTCCTACGCTAAAGCTTCGGCAGGGCAAGCCCAACTAATTTCAGACATGAAGTTGGTGCGCCAGATAGTAGAGATGGCACTGGCCCAGCGTAAGGCAGCCGGAATAAAGGTGAGGCAGCCATTGCGAAAACTGGTAGTGAGTGGCTTGAGTTTAGAGCCTGAACTAGAAAAACTGGTGCGGGACGAGCTAAATGTCAAACAAGTGCTGTGGAAAAAAGGCGAGGAACTGCAAGTGAAGTTGGATACAATTATAGATGACCAACTGCGGGCCGAGGGTGAAATGCGCGAGCTAGTACGCCAGGTCCAGGATTTAAGAAAACAGCACCTGGCCCGACTTGACCAATCGATTAAATTGGTTATAAATAAACGCTTGCCAGAGAGTTTATTACAGGAGTTAAAACGCCAAACTTTGGCTAAAGACATATCAGTGGGAGACAAGCTGTGGATTACCCTGTTATAAAAATTGATTGGTCGTTGCTAATTCCCCTAATTCTATTAGTTAGTTTGGGTCTACTAATGCTGCGCAGTGTGGCGCCTAGCCAGCTAATGTACCAGGCCATATTCGCTCTTATATCGGCAGTTGTTTTTGCCATATTTGCTTACACTGATTACCGGTTGTTTTTTTCCTTCCATGTCCCTATTTACATAGCTGCAATTTTGGCCATGCTACTGCCCTATGTCTTTGGAGCCGCCAGCCGGGGGGCGCATCGCTGGCTGCAATTTGGGCAGGTGTTTTTGCAGCCATCAGAGGGGGTGAAACCTTTTTTACTGATTACCTTTGCGATCTTGGCTGCCAGTTCAATTAAGTATAAGCAGCTGTGGTTAGTCACGGCTTTTGCCTTGCCGGCTTTAATAATTTTTTTACAACCAGATTTAGGGACGATGTTGGTGCTGGCCATTGGCTGGCTGACCATTTTTTTACCCCAAATCCCCCGCCGGCTCCTTTTGGTGGGAGCAATAGTTGTGACATTGGTTTCCCCGGTAGTCTGGCTGTCGCTGCGGGACTATCAGCGCGACCGGTTGATTACTTTTGTCGATCCTTATTCAGATCCTTTGGGCAAGGGGTATCAGGTGATCCAGTCCACTATCGCGGTGGGCTCGGGGCAGTTTTGGGGCCGCGGATTAGGCCAAGGTACCCAGTCCCAACTGCGGTTTTTACGCGAGCAACATACCGATTTTATGTTTGCCGCTCTAGCTGAGGAACTGGGGTTTGTGGGGGCTTGCCTGGTAATTGGTTTATTTATCTGGATATTTATAAGGATCTATGTCATTTCTCAACATGCTCCCGATTTGGCGGCCAATTTTTTTTGTTTGGGGGTGTTGGCCATGCTCGCCTTTCAAGTGTTTGTTAACGTGGGCATGAACATAGGCGTGGCCCCAGTCACAGGGATAACTTTACCATTTGTGTCATATGGGGGGTCATCCTTAGTGTCACTGGCCGTGACTCTGGGTTTAGTGGCGGGTATCTCCCACCAAAGTTCTACTTTAAAAATTGTCGATTCTTGGGTATAATTTACGATATGCAGGCTGTAGCTAAAATAGGCAAATCTCAATATTTAGTCGAGCCGGGTCAAAAAATTCAGACCGATACGGCCGAGGTGGCGGCAGTACTATTGGTGGTCGATGGCGACCAGGTACTTGTTGGCCAGCCCGAAGTGGCCGGGGCCAAGGTAACTGTGGACGACTTGGGCCTAGTTAAAGGGGACAAGATCAGAGTTTTTAAATTTAAAGCTAAGAGTAGATATCGCAAGAGTCAGGGATTTCGCCCAGTGTATCACCGACTTGAAATTAAGGATATTAAGTTGTAGACTGCGTGAGATTATGGCACATACAAAAGCTGGAGGATCAACTCGGCAAAAAGGAAATCGCCGGGGCAAACACCTGGGAGTAAAAATGTTTGGTGGTCAAAAGGTGATTAATGGAAATATTATTGTGAGGCAGAAGGGAAGCAAGTTTCATCCTGGATTGGGTGTCAAAATGGGTCAAGATTTTACTTTGTATGCTACCCAGGAAGGTAAAGTGCAATTTATCACCCGCTTGGGGCGGCAAGTGGTGAGGGTAGTTGAACCATGAATCAACAGATAATCGACATTGGGGTGGACGAGCTTCAGGCCAATCCCCTGCAGCCTAGAGGAGTAATTACTCCTGAATCCCTGGTCGATTTGGTGGATTCAGTGCGCGAGCACGGCGTACTCGAGCCTCTAGTGATTGCCAAGACTCCGGCCGGATACCAAATTATTGCCGGGGAGCGGCGCTGGCGAGCTTCTAAACTGGCGGGACTAAAAACTGTGCCGGCGGTTGTCAAAGAAACTACTCCTCAGGGCATGCTGGAGATGGCCATTGTGGAAAATGTCCAGCGGGCTGATCTCAATCCCGTGGATCGGGCCAAGGCTTTTGACCGCCTGATTTCAGAATTTGGACTGACCAACAGCGAAATCTCTCAGCGAATCGGTAAAAGCCCAGCTTATGTGAGTAATTCCATTCGCCTGCTGACGCTACCGGATGCGTTAAAAGACGGCTTATTGACGGGGCTAATTACCGAAGGTCATGCCCGAGCCTTGGCGGCAATCGAAGACAGCCGCCTGATTGTAGATGCATATAAGATAATTTTGCGCGAGTCGGGTTCGGTGCGCCGGGCCGAGGATTTAGCCCGGCGGATGCGAGTGTCCCAAGGCAAATCCCCGGCTTTGGGCAAAGGGGGAGATCAACCGCCACTGCAAGTCAGTGAAGAGATCGATCGCATTCGCCAGGAGCTGGAGACGGTACTGGGGGGAAAACCCGCTACCCAAGTGAAGTTGACTAGGTCTCGAGCCGAAACTAGACTGACTTTTATTCTCAAAGGGACGATGGAGGGAACCGAAGAACGGTTGCAGCGGGTACACAAGGCAATAATGTCAAGTTAAAGAGAATATCTTTGGTGAGGAATAACCCCAACCCGATCCGGGGGCCAATAGCGGAACATGGCTTTGCCGACGATGGCCTGGCGGGAGATCGGACCCCACTCCCGGGAATCGGAGCTAAAGTTGCGATTGTCCCCAAAGACTATATAGTAACCCGGCGGAATAGGGTAGGGGACTCCATTGCGCAGAAATGATTTTTCAGAGGTGCGCAAATCCATGGGCAGATATACTTCGGGTAACAGTACTCCATTGATATAGACGAAGCCATCTCTGACCATGATCGTTTCTCCGGGTAGGCCAATGATTCTTTTGATAAAGTCGGCGTCGTTGGGGGGTGGGGCGTGAAAGACGATTATGTCTCCCCGCTGCGGATCACCCCGTCGAAACGAGATCTTGTCGGTGAGGATATATTCCATATTATGGAAATTGGGGTACATCGAGTTGCCGTCTACCTTGTGCGGCTGGAACAAAAACAGGTAGATCATCATGAAGATGGCAAAAGCCATCACTACCGGCTGCAAGGCATCCAAAATCTTTCTCATAAAATCAATTATATATTAATTGTGGACGATGCAGGACTCGAACCTGCGCCTTTCGCAATGTGAATGCGACGCTCTACCAACTGAGCTAATCGTCCAATACATCAATTTTATCAGATTGCAGATGGAGGGGCTGCTTGCAGGCGAAGCTGAAAATCCCTCAGTGACCTACAAATTTCCAATTAGTACTTGGATATCGGATATTAGGACATTGCTGGCGGTCGGGTCGATGTATTTGGCGGGAATGGCTTTGAGAACCTGGATGATGGCTTTGAGGAGCGACTTGGCGGCGGGTTTTTGGTTTCTGCCCAGTAACTTCTTTACCTCTGTCAGTCCAGCTTTGAGAGGAATGTAAGCTTGTCTTTTGACCAGTCCCAGGTTAAATCCGTCCTCCAGGTCTTGGATGACGGTGTCGATGGTTACTAAGGGGGCAGTTTTCTTGAGGATTTGATATTGAATTTGGTATTTATCTTCCTCTCCACTTGTCAATAGCCCGGAGAAAGAATTTTTGACCACCTCTCCTTGCTGATCATACAAGTAGGTGTCAAATTGGTAACTTCCCGGACTGCCGGAGAGCTTGACGGTATAGTTGCCAACGGGTGGGGTAGGTAACAAAAAGACTTTGATGGGGTCACCACTAGTAATCGAATTGGAAATATCATCGGTTAGTGGTGGCTGGGTAAACATATCGCCGGATACGGGATTATTTAGTTGGTCTAGAAGAGTAATGTTTACATCCCCGTCAGTGGTGAGAAGCAAATAAGATAAATCGCTGTGCGAGGGTTTGTAGCTGCCTAAACTGAGAAAAGTGTTTCCATACGAATTTAAGGTAGGCCGAGTAGAATAAGCTGGGTCGTTGATGCCAAAAGAGCTGGCCAATTGGTTCTTGCCTACCACGAAATGACCCGGTTCTTCCAAGATGCCTGGCCGCCCCGCGGTTAATTCGTTTATTAAGTTGGTATTTATAGCCCCTAAGCGCCGATATTCCAAAGTTGGTGAACTGGGAGAATCGTGCAGTCGAGTATAGCGGGACACCGCCAGCCAATTAAGGAGGCCATTTCTGACGTAGCCATCAGCTTGGGTCTTGAGCCAATTATTCAAAGTGTCGGGATTGATAGTATGGCCAAAAAATTTCAGTACCATGGTGGCGGAAGTTAGAGCACAGCCCCACCTGGCAATGGTAGGATTACTTGACCACAAGGTGGCTTGGTCGTAGACATTATCATTCCAGGGTGGGGAGTACTGCTTGATATCCGGGACAGCTAGCGCAGGTAGACTGGAAAGACTAGTGTGATAAACAGTACTTAAGTAATCTGAGGCCAGTCCTCCGGTGTAGTATAGATTGCTGGCGGAGCCAACCAGGGAACCACAACATATTCCAGTGGGTAGGGGATGACTACTTTCACTCCAGCTGCCAATTGAACCAGTACCGTCAGTGGCGGTGTAGTAAACATTGCTCAGAAGTGAGCCCCCGGTTCCCTCTCCCCCCGTCGAAATTACTAGAGAACCGACTTGGGCGATACCAGAGCGGGATACAGGTTGAGGCAGGGCATCTTTTTCGGTCCAGCTGCCAATTGTGCCATCCGGGTTGAGGGTGGTTTCTCTGACATTACTAATGTACCCAAAATTTGACTTTCTCCCACCAACCACAGTCAGTTTGTTATTGGATGCGATAAGACCGAAACCAAACAAAGCTTCTGGTAAACTGCCGGCTTCGGTCCAGCTGCCGATCGTGCCGTCGGGGTTAATACCGGTAACATAGATTTTGTTGCTGAACTCGGAGAAACTTCCTCCCACAATCTTGAATCCCCCAGCAAAATATAATCTATCTCCTACTACCACAGCCGCTCCCTGAGCTAATTGGTTAGGTAGCGAATTCAACACTGTCCAAGTGGAAATTGGGTTAGAGTTGTTAGACACGTAAACGTTAGACACAGTATTATTATTTCCGCCCAAGCCGTCTGGATATCCTCCCAGTATGTAAAGCAGCTGTCCGTGTAGAGCAGAAGAATGCCAAATGACCGGTTGAGGGATGTTAGATGAGTTATTCCATGATGTGATGGACCCATCTGGATTGATATCAGAGTGTTCTATCTCCTGTCGGGTTTGGCCTGTGACAGCCGATCCGCTGATTATGTACAGCCTATTAGATATAATGGCAGACACATGACTGGCCAGTTTATAAGGCAAAGGAGTTGTACTGTTCCATGATCCGATGTCCGCCTTCAAACTATCCGGAGCTGTAAAAATGAAGATGGTCAGAGCTAAAATGAAAGAAAACAGAGTATTTCGAGGAAATGTCGCGGCCACAATTATAGTATTTACGTGTTACCAAAGTTTGTCAATGTATGAATATTGTTAACTTTTATAACAAGTTTCACAAGCAAACCACAGTGCAACACAAGGTAATAGGGGATAAGAACTTTACTTACAGAATCATTTTGGGATTTGTAAACAAGATTTTAGTAGGGAAAAGGAATTTGAAGGTTCTTGATTACGGCTGTGGAGCCGGAACGATTGCATTATATATTGCCAACAAGGGACATCGCGTTGTTGGAGTAGATGTGTCTTCTCTGGCGATCAGAGCGGCAAGGAAAAGCGCTAGGTCAGTTGGACTGGGTGATGTGACGTTTTTCGAATTGAGTGAGTTTGAGAAAAGCCATAACGGTCTCCGGTTCGATTTAATAATATGCACTGAGGTGATAGAACATGTAAGAGATGATAAGAAGCTATTAGGAGGGTTGTATAGTAAATTGTCAGGAAACGGTACTTTGCTTCTTTCAACTCCAAGCAAAAATGCTCCACTATATAAATTGGGGATTTCAAGAAATTTTGACGAAAAAGTAGGTCATTTGCGTAGATATGATCCAAGTCATTTGACTAGAATGCTAAAGAGTTGTGGTTTCAAGATAAAAGAGGTGGTAAAAACTGAGGGCGTAGTAAGAAATTCACTCTTTTTATTGCCACATATGGGTGTTTTTATAAAGTTTATAAGAGGCGCAATTTCTGATCTAGTATCGTTGGTGGATGAGTTGTCATTAATTTTAGGGGAGTCAGACATATTTATTGTAGCGACTAAATGAGGGTTTTGTTTTTAACTAGACTATACTGGCCTCATATTGGGGGGGTGGAGAAACATGTGGAGGAAGTATCTAAAATACTTTCTCAAAAACATGAGATTACTATTGTCACCGAACAATATGATCCTAAACTTTCCCAGTTTGAGACCCGCGATGGTGTGAAAATATATCGCATTCCCCTACTGAGTAGAGGAGAGGAGTCGGTCAAAAAATGGCTTATTTGGAAATGGTTTGTTACCCATCTGAATCTGATTAATCAAGCTGAGGTTATTCATATCCATGATGTGTTCTACTGGTTTTTGCCTTTCCGGCTCCCCTATTTTTGGAAAAAAGCGTATATCACCTTCCATGGTTATGAGGGTCACTTACCTACCGCAACTGAGGTTTTGTGGCATAGATTAGCCGCGGCGCTGACCCGAGGCCATATTTGTATTGGTGGTTTTCATCCAAAGTGGTACCATGTTAGCCCTACCTTTGTCTCATATGGCGCGGTGGCGTAAGGCAATTTTTATCGGCCGGGCTGATCCCGATTCAGGCTTGGACCAATACCGGAAATTGGCCAAGATGAAGCGGATAACATTAGATATATTCACTCACACTCCCAATGCAGCCAAATACTTGCCGGAGTATGACGTCGCCTTTGTATCTGGCTATTTAACCATACTGGAGGCCCTCGCCGCAGGGATTCCAGTTTTGGCTAATTATAATAACGACATCAAGAAAGATTACTTATTAATGGCACCATTTGCTAAATTTATAAGTGTTTTTAATACTGCTTCTGATGCTGAGTTGGAGTTTAACTGGCGCCGGATAATGGAGGGTCGAAGATGGGCCAAACAGCAGACTTGGCGGAAGTTAGCTGATGTGTATGAGCAGTTATGGCAAAAATGAGTACTACTTGCCTACGGCTAGCAATTGTAGTAACGGTATTAAATGAGATAGACACTATTTCTGATTTAACTTCTTCTTTAACTCACCAAAGTCTAAAACCTAATGAAGTAGTGATAGTAGACGGTGGATCCAATGACGGAACTTGGGAATATTTGCAAAAGCAAAAAACAATTAAGTCATTTCGAAAACAGGGTAATCGATCTGTGGGACGCAATTTTGGGGTTGCCAAAAGCAGTAGCCCAATTATTGCCTTTACTGATGCTGGGTGTGTTCCTGAATCCAACTGGTTAGAAGAGCTCACCCGGCCATTTGCTGATGCGCAGGTCAGCATTGTGAGCGGATATTACAAAGGGTTACCCCAACATATATTTGAAAAATGTTTAGTTCCTTATGTCCTGGTTATGCCGGATAAGATACCCCGCGAGTTTTTTCCTTCCACTCGCTCGATGGCTCTTCGTAAAAACGTTTGGGATAAATCTGGTGGATTTAATAAAAAGCTGTCTCACAATGAAGATTATGAATTTGCCCATCGCTTAAAAAGACTGGGGTACAGCTTTACTTTTTCCCCTAAGGCAATAGTTAGTTGGAGGCCACGCAGTGATTTAAAATCAGCTGCATGGATGTGGTTGCGTTTTGCTATAGGCGACGCCCAATCGGGAATACTACGCCCTAAAGTAAAACTATTGGCCCTGCGCTATTATGTGTTTTTCTTTCTGTTTTTTTTAAATCACTGGCTGGCTCTGTTAGCAATTCCGTATTTAATCTGGGCAATTTTCAAAAACTATAGATATGTTAAAGACTTGCGGGCTATCTTTTGGCTGCCGGTTTTGCAATTAACTTCGGATATAATGGTGTTGTTTGGCACTATTGTCGGATTATTATCTAGAGGATGAGTTATCTAAAAAAAACTATTAGTGGCCTGTTTTGGACTTCGGCCTTAAGTGGCATGATTAGGGTGCTGGCTTTTGCCAAAATTGCCGTGCTGGCCCGGCTGTTGGTACCCAGTCAGTTTGGCGAATTTGCAGTAGTAGGCATGATGCTGGCTTTTTTGGAAATGATTACCGAGACGGGAATAAATGTGTTTTTGATTCAGGAAAAAGATAGTCTAGCAAAGTTTATTGATACAGCCTGGGTGGTCTCTATTTTAAGAGGCATGGTGATTAGCGCTTTGCTTACAGTAGCAGCGTATCCGGTGGCGAGCTTTTTCCACATTTTGCAGGCCCGCAATTTGCTGCTGTTGGCAGGGTTGATTCCTTTTCTGCGAGGGTTTATAAATCCTGCGAACATTAAATTTCTCAAAGAACTCGCCTTCGCTAAGGATTTTTGGTATCGCCTAAGTATTGTCACGGTGGAAATCGGGGCAACTGCTGCTTTGGCCCTGGCCACCAAGTCCACCTCCAGCTTAGTGGAAGGATTAATCGTCGCGTCCGTGTTTGAAGTAATAGTTTCTTGGGTATTTGTTACTCCCCGGCCCCACGCGAAAGTTGACTATGACCAAGTTCGGGAGGTGCTAGGTAGGGGTAAGTGGGTAACTGGGTTTGGCCTGTTTGATTACGTGTTTACCACTATTGATAACGTAGTGGTGGGCCGGCTGTTAGGCAGCTCGGCCTTGGGGATTTATCAAAATGCCTACAAATTAGCGCTCTTGCCGGGAACTCAGATCAATGACATTTACTATAAAACTACTACTCCAGTGTACGTGAAGATGCTGCAGGACAAACAGCAGTTATCCCGAGCGGTACTGGTGGGTACATCGGGGTTATTGGCTATTCAGCTGATAGCCAGCCTGGTCTTGTATCTTCTGGCTGGTCCCCTGGTGCAGTTGGCCCTGGGGTCGAATTGGCTAGCCGCAGTACCTGTAGTAAAAATCCTGGCCGGTTTGTCTCTGGTGCGGGGGATGACTTTTTCCCTCAACTCGCTGTTTGTGGCTAAACATCAGCAAAAATATGTAGCTATTATCACCGGTGTGGCCATGTTGGGAATAGGAGTTTTGATTATACCCCTGGTTGTACGAGGGGGACTTGTGGGGGCAGCTCAGGCAGCAGGGATTGGAGGTACCGTAGCCTTGCCAGTGATGATATATCTAGGGATTAAAGTACTGAGGGGGTTATGAAGTTTCGATGGGAGCGACCATCTTGCCCCATTTGTCAGACTCAAAGGCATTTGCAGCCGCTTTATTTGGGAGTAACGACCTGGGAATACCCTGGCCAGTTTAATTATTTAAAGTGTAGTCGCTGCGGTTTAGTAATCCAATCTCCCCGAGTTCCCGCAAACCAAGTGGGGCAGTATTATCACAGTAAAACTTACTGGGGATGGGATGTAACTAAGGCGCACCAGCAGCTCGATTGGGCATCAGTCAGACAACAGCAGTATGGACCACTCTATAAATATATCCTGAGCTATAAACCCCCAGGTAAGATTTTGGACATTGGTAGTGGTTTAGGTCTGTTCTTGTCGCTATTTAAGGAGCGGGGTTGGGAAACCTGGGGAACTGAGATTTCAGTGCCTGTCGCCAAGTTTGGCAAAAAGACCTTTGGAATTCAGGCTAAAATAGGCCAGTTGGAGAAGCTAAATTTACCTCAAAAATATTTTGACGTCATAACCCTAAGCGGGGTATTTGAGCACTTATACGAGCCCCGGATGGTTTTGAGAAAAATTCGCACCTTAATTAAACCCGACGGCTTACTGGTGTTGGTTGTCCCAAACATCGAAAGCATGGGAAGTATCATATTTGCCTCCCGCTGGAAGTCGCTCGAGCCTGGTCGACATGTTTTTCACTATTCGCCTACTAACTTAGCCCACATGTTAAAGATGGAGAAGTTTACGGTGACTAAAACGTGCCATGATTATTGGATACATAATTACTACAGTTTATTTACCAATATTAAATATTTGCTTTCTCCCAAATTTAAAAAACTTCCTCAGGGTGGGGCGGCGAATCCCAAGGTAAATGTTCCTGCCCCCAGCTTGACTAAATTTATTGGCAAATTAGGCGCGGATGTACTTGCTTTTGGGGGGGCAATTGTTGAGCCATTAGTGGGTAGAGGAGAGTCAATAGTTGTCTATGCTATTCCCAGTTAAATCTATAACATTTATTAATCAGACATTAGGAGTAGGAGGAGCCGAGACATTTACTCATGGTCTGTTTGACTGGTTAACTGCGCATAACGTGAGGATTGATATTTATTCCACCAACCTGTTGGCCTATCCCAAAGCTAGGCAGATTCCGCTAGTAATCGATGTCATTGGGGATTGGATCGGTCTAGTCAAGGGAATATGTTTACTTCCTTTGGGGATTTGGTATTACGGGTATTTGGTCTGGAAGTGTCGGTCCACAGATTTGATATTGATGACTGGGTTTATTGAGAAAATTTTGGTTACCCCTTGGGCCAAACTTCTGGGTATTGCGGTGATCTGGGTAGAATACGCCCCGTTACAGAGTGTTTTCTCCCTATTTGGGGGATTGCCTAAATGGATGTATTTGCAAGTTGTGGGCATGCCAGATCTGACAATTGTTCCATCGGTGAATACGCTGCGCAGTACTGCTGGGCCCAGAAAAGTAGTTATTCCCTGTGCTTTTAAGCTCAAGAAGAAATATCAGTATCCCAAAACGACCTTGTCTGTTTGCTGCGTTTCCCGCTTAGAAAAAGGCAAAGGCCAGGATCTGCTCATTAAAGCCTGGAGGGATGTGGTGGCTCAAGTTCCCCGAGCTAGGCTGCGAATCGTCGGTCAAGGAGATCAGTACCAGAATTTAAAATTTCAAATATCAAATTTAAAATTGTCCAGCTCTGTGATGCTGGTAGGTTGGGTACCTGATAGTTTGACTGAAATGGCCAAGTCACGGCTGGTTGTTTTTCCTACTCTGTGGTCCCTGGAAGGATTTGGCCTGGTGGCGGTGGAAGCGATGAGTCTAGGCAAGCCGGTGGTAGGATTTAAATATGGGCCAGTCCCAGAAATAGTTACCCCTGGCTGCGGTATTTTGGTTGCGCCGGGGGATACCCAGGCCCTGGCTAGGGCTATTATTGATCTGCTGACTCATCCCGGGAAACTAAGGCAGATGGGTAAATTGGCCCGCCAGAGATATCTAAAAAACTATACCTTTGATCAAATTGGGCATCGGTATTTACAGGCGTTTGAAAGAGCATGCGCAACCATTTTATCCTGATTCTAATAGTTGCAGCCGTCTTGCGTTTTGGTAATTTGGCGGGGGCACTGTATTTCGGTGACATGCAGTGGTTTTATAATTCGGCTGCAGAGGCTCTTAAGTCCGGCCATTTGCCTATTTTGGGGATCACGGCCAGTATCACCTGGTTGCACCAAGGCCCTCTATGGACATATTTCTTACTTTTGCCTATAGCATTTTACTTTCCGCCCCAAATATTGACTGCTCTGGC
>OBEQ012045294.1_pt1 | contig 16663 bp, 19 predicted proteins | sample 1670901 | NCBI WGS metagenome assembly OBEQ01 (sample SAMEA104232315, study PRJEB22302) | groundwater metagenome | biome: forest; feature: aquifer; material: groundwater | place: USA | collected 2011-08-07 | depth 5.4 m
GACGCTTCAACAAGTTTCGTTTCTCTTCTGGTACCTTGCCTTTACCAGAACAAAAACCAAACAAAACCTCAAGAAATTATGGGGCTGGTGGAAAACGTAATTTTTGCCGAAATTAGCAACCGTTATTGTTACTTATACTACAAATACGTCAGTTATCAAAGAACACCTGCTTCTATATCATTCTAATACAATCAGAATCAGACTACCCGTGATTTTATCACCAACTATCACCCTCTAGCAAATCCATCTTGACTACTATAGGTTTCGAAACTAAAATAGCGCGGTAACCGAGTTCTTGCACATTCACAACTAAAGGAGACTGTCCATGCGCGCCCTGTCGCGTTACCTTATTCTGGGCGCCTTCTTGGGCGCCCTAGTATTCTCATCTTCCCCCGTCTTAGCCGCCAGCCCGAGCACAAACCCGATCCCCGGTAACGGCTGCTTGTTCCAAAATCCAGTTATTGGAGGCAGCAATCTTCAAGACCGCCTCTGGCTCGACCCTCGTTGGCCAGAGTACTATCAAAGGGATCCCGACTACCCTGGCCTGCACTTTAACACTGGTCAGTGGGCCGGTCTTGATGTACGGGCTAAGCTCAAGCTTCCTTTCGCCAATGGCGGCATCGTCATTGCCAGTACCGGCACTAGCCGGGACCCCGCTGGGGGTGGCTTTGGCGTCGTCTATGAAGGCCTTGGGCCTTGCACTGGTTGGATTACAAGCTACTGGCATAACCCAACGCCAGTTGCCTATGAAATCGGCCAGGTCCTCGATGCCAACATGCCGGCCGGCACCCCCGGCTGCACCGGGTTCGAGGACAAATGTGGGATTGACGCAATTCCACCGCACTCCCACTGGACGATTGGCTTCCAATCTGACGGTGACCCCTTTCCACAGGATATCCCGGCGTTTAACACCACTAGCCCCAATCCTATCCTCGGCTCAATCTGGTGGGTTTCGGGGCTTCGGCTCTTCCCCGATAGTCGACCCGCTTTTGCCCCGCCGCCAACAAACACCACAACGCCGAAACCGGTTACTCAAAAGCCCCAAACACCTACGGCCGCATCCCCCTTGATTGGGCTTCTGCTGATCACCCTGATTGGTGTTATCGTCCTCCTCGGCGTCAGCCGGGAAAAACGATTTCGCCAGTTCCTGACGATCATCGCTGCCACCATCGTCATCCTCGGCGTCCTCTGGCTCCTTGCTTCTCGATGAGCCTCCAAACACAACCTATAGCCCCGCTTCGGCGGGGCTTTTTCATGCCTCGAGGATAAATTTATTGGGAAACTGCACCCATCGCATCAAAAATCGCCAGAACCTTATCGGCATAGGCATAACCGATCCCCCTTGGTCCATACTTAAAAAGCATCTGCCTCCAAACAGCTCTATCAACCGTCTGATCGGCTAATTGTTTAGACGTCAATCCTCTCTCAAATTCGGCCCTGATCGCTTGCAACAGACCGGTTCCATAATCCACATTTTTTGTTGGGTCCTTGAGTTCCTCGATCGTCGGCCGATCAGCAAAGAACGGCTCGCCTCGGCTGTTAACAAAGTTCGCCGCAATCCCATCCCGCGGCATCACCTGCATCAGCCCAACCGCACCGGCATACGAGATAACGTTCGGATCACCTCCACTCTCCTGTACGATCAAGGCAGCGATCAAATTGGGCTCGAAACCACGTAAGTGGGCATAGCCGGTGATCAAATCGCACCATTGGAGGACTTTATCGGGAAATTTTGGCGATAGTTCACAGATATGGGCAACTTGAGCCTCAGCCGGTTTGGCCGTGGCCGTCGCCACCAACGGAGGCGGGGTGGTTTCGGTCGATCTCGATCCTGACCCTGAAAGTGTTGGTTCGTAAGCCTGAACCGGGCTTTCGATCGCTCCAATCAGACCCCTGACAATTCCTATTCCGGCAAAAAGAGTTCCGGTCCAGAAAAGACCTCTTCTTAACTGGCGGTTCTGCCGGTTTCTTTTTTCCTTCATTCTGACACTAAACCTTTCTCGAGACATCCTAACGGCATATTCTACAGGATAAAATCCCATGAAATCAAATTTGAGTCTTGAAAACATTTTCCCAAGGTATATAATCTCCCCTAGTCCAAAGACCGGAAGCAATCACTCAGTCTTCCGCAGGCGCAACTATTATTAGCTCGCTTTGGACGAGCTTTTTTTAACACCAAAATGCCATCACAAAGAAATATCCACGCCCTCGCCGAAGTTAAGCACGGTCTGGCCACCGCTAAAGCCATCATTCTGGCCAATTATGCCGGCCTTTCCGTCGCTGCCCAAACCGATCTCCGCGCCAAGATCGCCGCTGCCGGTGGCGAGTTTATGGTCGCCAAAAATAACCTCCTGAAGCTCTCCCTCACCGAAAAATTAGGTCAACTTCCCAAAGAAGTCGAGGCCGTTCTCAATGGCCCCACCGCCGTCATCTTTGCTCAAACCGACGCCGTCGCGACCACCAAAGCCCTCACCGAGTTCGCCAAGGACACGAACCTACCCGAGATGAAGATCGGCCTCATGGATGACAAGGTCCTCTCTGTCAAAGACCTCGAAACCCTCAGTAAACTCCCGAGTCGCGAACAACTCCTCGCCACCCTCTTGGCCCAGCTGCTTGCCCCGGCTCAGGCCCTCGTTCGCCAGATCAACACCCCCGCCCAACTTCTGGTCTATGCCCTCGATGCTATTGCTCGTAAGTAATTATTAATTATAAAAAAACTCATATGAGCGACAAACTCCAAAAAATCGTTGATCAGATCAGTGAACTCTCCGTTCTGGAAGTTGCTGAATTGGTTAAGGCTCTCGAAGAGAAGTTCGGCGTCACCGCTGCTCCAGTTGCCGTTGCCGGCGCTGCTGCTCCCGTGGCCGCTGCTGCTCCTGTCGAAGAGAAGACCGAGTTCAACGTTGTGATCACCGATGCCGGTGCTAACAAGATTGGTGTCATCAAGGCCGTTCGCGAGATCAAAACCGACCTAGGCTTGGTGGAAGCCAAAAACCTGGTCGAAAAGACTCCCGCCGTCCTCCTTGAGAACGCCAAAAAAGAAGACGCCGAAGCCGCCAAGACTAAACTCGAAGCCGCCGGAGCCAAGGTCGAACTCAAATAGTTCTTCCTTTTCTTTTGAATCTAAAAACCCGTCGCAAGGCGGGTTTTTTGTGCCCAAAAACCTTGACAAGCGTTGTTATATAGGATATATTCACCCAGTTGCACCTACCATCTTTGGACATCCACCCAATCAAGGAGAATCCCATGTCAGACCTGAACGGACAAGCCATCTTCGATGCGCTCAAGTCCACCACCCCCGTCCCAGAAGAGACCGAACCGATGATTCACTTCATCTGCGACGCCGCCCCCGCTATCCTAGCCACCGTGTTAGAACAGCCTTTTGACCTCAAGCACTACGCCGAGGCAAAGCTCCTCTACCTGCGGTGGATGTTAGAAAACGAGGACTTCCTCGCCAAATTCGGCGAGACCCTCGACGACCTCACCTGGGGCATGTGGCGCTCGCTCTACGACAATCTGATCAGCCAGCTCGAGGCGATGGTCGAGGACACCGATGGCTTCATGAAGACCACCGGCATGACCGATGATCTCCTGGCTCAGAAGATGGAGCTCAACGCGATCCTTATCGCCAAACACGAGGCCGGCACCCTCACCATCGGCGACCTGCTGCAGTACCAGCCAGGCCTGCTGCTGGACAACACCAAATAGGCGGGGCCGCCAACCCGCACCAAAGCCCGAGCTCACCCAGAGCCCGGGCTTTTTAATGCCTAAAGCGGCATCAAAGGGGAGTTTTGTCTTCTCCCAAACTGTTCCCACCAACACGAAAGAACAAAAAGAAATTCATTCCCTGAGTCGATCCGTGAGTTTTCCGTTACCTCCGAAACCAACTGACACGCCTGAGCAAAAGGCACCGACAGCAGATCATGTGCCGCATAAAAAGTCGTTCCAAAACTGACCGACAAACCGCGGTAGCTATCCGGCTGTGCCGCACTATCGATCATTCTGCCATCCAAACCACCCCGGCAGATCACCACCCTCTCCGGCGGATTCTCGGACGACAGGTAATTCAGCGTCACCAGGTCGCGATTAATTCCTCCCGTTCCGAAACCGACCGTTCCGGCAAGGATCTCTCCCGAGACCCCCACCTCTACTCGACAGATTACTCCCTGATAGCCGTCAAGAGGATCGAAAATAATCTCCCCTCTTTTGATCACTCCGTTCAAACGGGCAGTGACCCTGACCCTCTTCTCGCTATCCACTACCGTCGTCAGTCGCCAAGTCATCAGCATCGCCCCATAGTCCTTCTCTAAGGCTAAACTCCAGGTACCATCAAGTTTGCCATCAATCGTCACCAAAGGTTCGGCCTTGTCTCTGATCAACTCTGACAACTGGGCATCAGTCAGAGGTAAGTTTATTAACTGCGCCTGCATCAAACCATGAATGGCGTCGACAAGATCAGCCAATGAATAGTCATCAATTTTCTCATTCGGAATGTCCGCATCTCTCTTGTTTATCTCCCACTCACCCTTCATTTTATAAGTTGGCTAATTCTTGCTGACCAATCCTAAAACAGCCCCACTGTCCGGTGGCAAATTCCTCCGCTAGCCCGACCGCACGCCTGCACCAACGAATCAAGTCCACGATCTTGTCCACTGTATCTTCGCAATCGAATTCGTGAGCCAACTGACATGCTTCCAGATGTGACATAAAAGCCACCTTCCAAGCCTCGTTATTCACCGCCCCATAGCTAGCCAAGGCCATCACCAACTCACGACTGGCCGAACCTTCATACTGATCAAGACCCACCGTCGTATCAAGCTCCAATATAATTTCCGCCCCCAAAGCCCTTCTGGCCTGTTTCGTTCCCTCGTCATTTCGAATCAAATCATTCCACCGACCCTCCTCCATAGCCTCAAATCCTTTTTTACCCATGGCCGGATTTTACACCCCATAGATATCAATCTACAAACTACCGATAACTACCCCATTGACTCTCTACTACCTATCTGGTAATTTGTATATCAGATATGGACAACAACCAAGACGAGATCATAATCCCGAAGTTAGATACAAAACAAAAGAAAGAAATCAATTTAAGTAACCTCCCCGATCTTCTCACCGTCTCTGAAGTCGCTTCTCTCCTCCGCGTCTCCACCCTCACCATCAAACGTTGGGGCAAGCGTGGCAAACTCCCCGCCATCCGCATCAATTCCCGCGGTGATCGCCGCTACAAAAAAGAATCTGTTCTCTGGATGCTCGGCATCAACCCCGTCTCCAAATAATTTTTTTCACATCGGCGCAGAATGCGTTCAAAATGGAGCGCAATCATCCGACTCTGGTAAGATACACCCGAACCTTAAAAAACCCAACCTTCTAGGCATTACCCAATTGGAGGACAAGTGCAGAACAAAACATTGGAATTGGGGCGCACTGTTGCCGCCGCCATTGAGACCGAGATAAAGAAGGTCGTCTATGGCCCGGAACTTCACGCCCTAACCGATATCCTGATCCTGGCGGTCTTTGCCGACAGTCACATTGTCGTCCGTGCCCCGGTGGGCTTGGCCAAAACCCTAGCCTGCACCGCTCTGGCTCAAACCATTGGCGGTACTTTCAACAAGCGTCAGTTTCGTCCTGACATGCTTCCCAGCGAGCTCTCGGGTTTCGAGATTTACAACCAACAAACCCTGCAGTTTGAGGTTCGCCACGGGCCACTCTTCGGCGCGAACGTCTTTCTCGCCGACGAGATCAATCGCGGCACACCCAAAGCTCAAGCGGCCCTGCTGGAAGCGATGGAGGAAAGACATCTCACCGTCGGCAATAAAGTCTACCGACTTGAGCCGGTGTTTCTGGTCCTAGCCACCCGAAATCCAATGGAGCACGAAGGCACCTATCAGCTTCCAGAAGCACAATTGGACCGTTTTCTGGCCCAACCAATCATCAACGACATCACCGAAGAAACCGGCCTGGAGGTCCTTTCGGATACGGACTTCTGGCGCTCGGCCTCAGATCGGCTGCAAAGAGTCAAACCAGTGACCAACCCGGAAGAGGTCGTCGCCATCCGCGAGGCCATCTTCGCCGGCATCCACGTCGAGCCGCGCCTGGACCGCTACATCTGGCGCCTGCGCGATGCCACCTGGAAACACGACCTGGTCGCCTATGGCGCCTCGCCGCGTGGCGCCATCAATCTCAAAAAAGCGGCGATGGTGGCCGCCTTCAGGGCCGGCCGGGAATATGCCGCCCCGGAGGACGTTGCCCACTATGCGGTGGATATTTTGGCCCACCGCATCTTCTTGAAACCGGAAGTTCGCTACGATCCCCAACTGGCCAAGTCGCCAGCCAAAGTCATCCGGGAGGTACTTGATGCCGTCAAGCCAGACTGAAACCACTCTCCATCTCATTGAGTATTGGATCAACTGGCTCTCTGCTGGTTTCGCGACCGGCAAATGGGACTCTGTCTATCTGGGGCGAGGCTTTGACTTTCAAGGCATCGCCCCATTCCCGGATGACCCTGACATGGTTCGCCTGAACTGGCAGGCAACGCTCACTTCAGGCGAACTCTCGGTCAATCAGTTTGCCGAAGAAAGAGATATTCATCTCTATCTATTGGCTAACCTTGGTCCATCAATGGCCTTTGGCAGTCAGATCCGAAAACTAGACAGATCGGCCATTCTGGCGGCGGTCCTTTCTCTTTCCGCCTTCCGCTTCAAGGACCGCTTCCGTTTTGTGGGCTACACGGACGAGCTAGAGTATGGCTTTCCTGAACCCCATGACAAAACCTACCCTTGGCAGCTAGCCAAAGCCATTACGGAGTTCGACTGGCGCGGCAAAAAAAGAGGTGGTTTGGTCAAAGCCGCCAATTCTGTCCCCAACCGGCGCTCACTGGTCATCATCATCTCCGATTTCCTGGGCAACCTAAACGGCCTCGAAAGAGCCTTGAGAATCTTGGCACCAAACCACGAAGTCTTGCCGCTAGTCCTCTGGGACGAACGCGAGGTGGCGCTACCAGGAAAGGGCCTCGGCCTCTACCCCATGAGCGACCTGGAAACGGGAGAACTGTCTTATGTTTTCCTCACCGCCAAAACTCGCAGGCAGTTTGCGGAAAACAGCACTCTCCGCCGCCAATCCCTAAGCCAGCTTTTCACGCGCTTTGGGGTCCAACCCCACTTTCTCATCAGTGGCGGTACTGATGACATCGAAGCGCTGATGAAGATCTTTCTCAGCCAGCGCGATCGAATCTAACCAACGCCTCAGTTTGAACTACAGACTGAGGCGTTTTTTTATGGAAAAATTGCAAACATATGGGCCATCTGTTATCGTTTGCGGGAACATTGACAAGTAAACCAACAATCTAGGTGGTAGGAAGAATATCTTCCATCACAGAAAGGAGTCAGTGTGACTGCCAAAACCCTCAGAACCAAGTTGATAAGGATCCTAATCCTTTTCGTCACTAGCCTCGTTTTCCTGGCAGGCCCAGGAACCGTCTTCGTCCAAACCCCGCCGGTAACCGCCAAATGGCTGGTCCCGTCCCCAGACAATAATCACCTCGGGGATATCATCAAAGCCACTCTGCGCATCACCACCCAACGGGGTGTGTCGCTGGATTGGACCAAGATGCCCGACGTCGGCGACATCCTGCCTCTACCCCCCAATACCATCGGCGGAACATTTTATCCCCACGAAGAACAGTCTCCGGGAATACCCGAAGGCGAACTGGAGGTTGTTTTCCGCCATATCACCGAGCACCCAGAAGGTAGCCTTGTGGTAACCGAAATCGCCTACGAGTTCATCTACCTTCTACCCCTTGATCTATCAGGGCCGTCTGACGACAAGCGCCTGCCCTGGGACGTTCCCCTCTCCCAGGAATATCGACAGTTCCACACCTACTCGGGAAAGTGGCAACATGAGAGCGACAAGATCTATGCTGATATGACAGATTTCTCCATCGCGCCCCGGGTTGATGAAAATTCGGTGCCGATATTCAAGCTCTTCGAGGCAGAACCGCCGGCCACCTATTGGCCGTCTGTCAGGTTAACCGGCTTCGCCTCCCTGGGTTTAGCGGTCTGTCTACTCATCCGATGGGGTATCAGCTTTGTTGTCACTCGTCGGCACCAAATGCAGACGGAAACCACCCAAAATCCGCCGGAGGCCAACGAACTGTACCAAATCTGGTGCCAAAACCCGGATCAGGCGATCTTTACCGAAGCCCTCAAGCTCTACCGCCGCGGTATCTGGGGCCGTCCACAGGCGTCAACCTGGCTAACCACCACCTTTATCCTCTACAGCGGGGTCAGACTCACCCCAGATCAGATGAGGATAATCTTTGCCCGACTCGTAAAGGAGGTGGCCGATGAACCTTCATCTTGAGTACCCAGTTTTCCTGCTTTTTATCCCCCTTGGGTTAGTGGTAGTTTTTAAACTGGTCCGCCAAAAAAGCGGTATCGGTTTTTCATCCACAACTCTTCTTAAGGGAATCGGAGCAGGCCTTCCGCTTCTGCTAGCTGAACGTCTCTGTCTCTCTGTCTTTGTCGTCGCGGCTTCCTTGATCCTCGCCCGACCGACACAGCTGATCAGAAACACCGTCCCGATTTACAGTCAAGCTCGTGACATTACCCTGATCTTGGACATCTCCGGTAGTATGACGGGCGACAATATCAATGCCGCCACCAGCGTCATCACCGAATTTGTCGTCGGGAGGCCCCAGGACCGAATCGCGCTTTTCGTTTTCAACACCGCAGCCTTCCTGGAATGGCCGCTCTCACTCGATCATGAAACTTTGGTCTATCGTCTCGACCATGCGGACGTCCATGGAGGAACCAGAATCGCCGCGGGGGTCATCGCCGCGCTCAAACACCAACAGGACTACGGGAAAAATCCAGGAGCGATCATCGTAGTCTCCGATGGCGGTTCGGACGTTACGCCTCAAGAAAAAGGCGCCATCGAAACTAACCTGGGCCAAACCCAACTCTACTGGATCTGGATCAGCGAAAAAGGTGCCGAGGACGACAAACAGGCCCAAGAATTCGCTCTCTACGTTACCAGCATCCACGGTAAAGTTTACCGTGGGGGGACTTCTGATCTGGCGGAGATCTTTAGAGAGATCAACCAGCTCGAAACGTCCCCGGTTCTCCTAGAACAGCACATCACTAGTGTTTATAACTTCGGCCTTCTCCCCCTGGTGGCTTTAGTCAGCCTCTTGCTTGCCGGAGTGATGAACACAATCAGGGAGATCTGACATGAAAAAGATCATCTCTTTTCTTAAGTGGCTTTTACCAATAGTCTTCCTGACCGCCATCGGCCTAAAACTCGTCACCTACGGCACCGATCGGGAAAGGAAGTTTCTGCAAGGTTATCAAACCTATGCGGCGGCCACTGCCGCTCTCAAGGCCGGGAACATGAAGACAGCCTACCTCCTGTTCCTTCAGAGCGCCTACGAACTCGAAGACCAAAAGCTCAAGGCGGAAGCTCTCTACGAGGCGGCCAACGTCGGCTGGGTCGGCGGCCTTGCCGACTACCACACCCTGGTGGCTCTATATCAGCAGTCTCTCCGATACCATCCCGGGTTCTATGAAGCGGCCTTTAACCTCGAGTATCTCTATCGGTTAAAAACCGAGCACCCCGAAAAGTTGCCCCAACCTCAACTGCCAGGAGCCCAACCCGAGCCATCAAGAGAGGAGGAAGTACCCAATGGTGACGTTTAATCACCCCGCCTTTCTGGTCGTCGCTTTCTGCCTGGTCCCAGGTTTTTTGCTATTCAGCGCCCTGGTGCGCCGCTTCCAAAAAACCGCCATCGCCAGATTCGGCCGGCGCGAGACCCTGGGCCGCTTCTCCAAGTTTTCGAAGAAGAAGACCGCCGCGCTCACCCTGACCCTCGCCTTGGTCATCATGGCCTTGGCTGCGGCCGAGCCATCTCTTAGCAGCCACCAAGACGCCAACTCGCGAACCTTAAACGCCATCCTCGTGGTGGACGTAAGCCGGTCTATGTTGGCGGAAGATGGACCGGGGGGCAAATCACGTCTCGAAACCGGGATACTCACGATCGAAAGGTTGCTGGCCGCTTATCCCGATGGTCGTTTCGGTCTGGTCATTTACACCAATGAAGCTTTGGTGTACCCACCAACATTCGACCACCAGTCGCTCGTGTTCATCCTCCGCAACATCCTAGAAAACTACTCCGCCGTCCGCGGCGAGGGATCTGATCCCGTCACCGCCTTGGATGAGGCCGGTAAGTTGATCGAGAAGTTGCCCTACACCGTCAATACCGTTTTCCTCATCTCGGACGGCGGCAAATCTCTTTCCGCGTTCGCAGTCCAACCCTCCTTGGCCCCGGTGATGAAAAAGCTTAGGGGTTTGAATGTTCGCCTCGTCGTCGCCGGTGTCGGCGGACTGATTCCGACAACCATTCCCGTCTACACCGATGACGGCACGTTCATCGGCTATCACCGGTATGAGGGAATAATCGTCTATACCGCGCTTGATGAGATTCCGCTCAAGCGTTTCGCCGACGAGACCGGAGGCTGGTATCTCCGGCTCACCAACATCGACGATCTAGTTCGAATCACCGGATCGGAAAATCTTGATTCGCAGCCAATCGCAGCCAACACTTCGACAAATCTTGTCTGGCTGCCGGTGGCGATCTCGATTCTTCTGACCCTGTTCTGGCTCCATCCCCGCACTTCCTAAAAGTGCGGAGATTTTTTTGTCCAAAATAGTAAAATACCCACGTAGTAGCTTCAAAAACACCTCTCTTCGAACCGAAAAATTATTTTCCCTTTTGCAAACTTTCAACAAAAACCAACCAAGCAAACACAACGGTTGCTTTAATTATCCGGGGCAGTCGCCGCGGCTGTTGGAGGAGCCGCCACAACCATTTTAGACCAATTTGAGACATAAATACAGGCGCCTCTTTGACCAACCCCAGAGCCTCATCAAAGGTCCCACCCACCCCCATCGCCACTTTCACTTTCAATTCATTCCGATGAGCCGCCAACCACTTCTCTTGCTTCACTGGCCCATACGCAACAAACAACAGATCGGGCTTAAATTTATTTATCTTTGCGACCACCGTCGCATCCTTTTCTTTATCGATCTCAGCCAGTTTTCCAAACCTTACCCCCGCATCAGACTCTAACCTGATCCCCTGATGCTGATTTCTGATCTTCTCGGCCAGTTTACTCGCCGTTTCATCAAACCCCCCCAATAGGAATACCGAGAACCCTTCCTTGGCTGCTTTATCGATCAGGGCGTTAAACAACCAGTACCCGGACACTGGTTGTCCCACTTTTCTCGTCAAGACGGCCAAACCTGTTTTCAATCCCTTCAACAACTTCACTACAGTACTGTCCTCAGACTTCACAATGCCGTTAAAATAAATCGCCGCCAAAGGACCAATACCATCAGGGGTAACCAAATCAGAGCCTTCTAGGGCCATTCTAAAGTCAATGTCATTCACTGCGTTCACAAAAAATTCGCTATATGCGGTCGCCACCACCCTAACCTTATCTCCACCAGAACGACTCCACTGAAGAATCTCGCGAACAGCCTCTGACTGGTCTACCAAATCAACCGGAACACCCAAGACGGTTTTCTTCACTCTTAAATGATACTATATATAGGTATTCCGAACGATCCCGACTCCTCGCACCCACTCTTTCCAATTTAGCCTCAAGTCTATCACTCACCTAAGCTAGGTGCTAAACAAGCCTGTTTACGATTTTAAGCGATAGATCAATCCGTGAAACATGCAACTAGACAGTCATTTCTACTTCTGAGGCCAACTATTTCATGTAATTTTGACGAAAAAACCAACCGCGCTTCCGAAAACTATCGAAAACACTATTACTATGAGGTATAAAAGCACACCCTTTAGTAAAAAATGTGCTTTGCGATGCAACCAACATACTATAGCCCTATCGGAAAGTCACCTGTCCAAATCAACCAAAGAAAGTTAGCATAATATTTGTATCCGAAAAATGAACTGAATATGTCAAATTATATGTCTAAAACCATCATCGGTAAGGATAACCTATTTTAGAAACTATATACCCTATCATGTGTCTTAAAATAACCGATATTCAGAAGACTAACTCTAGCGATACATCATCCGATATAATGTACTTTACAGATACGGTTTGACTATGATTAACTTTCTAGTATTAGCTGGTTTTGACGTCTTAAAAATTCTCTTAGCTGATCGCCTTCTTTCACGCAATATCTATAAAAAACCATCGTTTCTCCACCGGTAAAATTACTTCGTAGGAATCGAGTCTCCGCTACCTCTATTAAAGACTGGCCGGTAAACACACAAGACAAATAGCAACTGACCGGTTGATCCACTAAAAAACCCAACCATACCAGAAATTATTACTGCAACCTCTCCAGGCACGATTGCTATTCACCGAAAAAGTAGTTGAAGCTAATTTGAGGCTATTTAGCACTCAATCACTTTAACCAACGAAGGTTCTCCACCACAATTAAGCTTGATACATCAACTAAATAATTATACTTAATAAACATAAGTCATCGTTACTAACAGCGATCGTGCCAAAAAATTTTTCGGCGATTAACGCAACAAAATATTCACACAACATTAATTACCGCACCCTCCGCTACCCTACCACAGGGGGTATCCACACATTGTGAAAACTTTCATGGGGTACCGACTAACGTCCACGACACTTATGTATAAATAACCACGACTGCATATACCTAACGCCAAGACCGTCGTAAAAACCCAAGAAAAATAACCGACATTTTATCCTCAAATTAGGGCAAATTAATATCCGAATCCCGTCCCTCCCGATCAACTTCGGATTTGTCATGATCCAACCAAAATCCCCCATAACATTGTCTTAAACTAAAAACCTATATTTCGCAATCAATATTTACCTAAATCGAATCTGAATAATAGAGTTGTCAATTAACGTAGATAACTGATAAACAACCACAAATCACTTGATGTATTAAAGAATTTACTTATTAGACGTAACGCTCCGCCGATAGAGCTCCAGGTTTTCCAATGCTATCCCAGTACCTTTTACTACACACCTCAAAGGATCTTCTGCTACAAAGGCTGGCACACCAGTTTCATGGGTCAAAAGTTTGTCAAAGTTTCGCAAAGTCGCCGTCCCCCCGCTCATCACGATTCCTTTATCAATAATGTCACTGGAAAGCTCAGGCGGGACCTCTTCAAGCACCGACTTAACCATGTTGATGATCCGCAAGAGCGGATCAGTGATTGCTTCGAAAACATCACTCGAAGTAACCACCACTGACTTTGGTAACCCGGTGACGCTATCACGTCCGGTAATTTCCAAAGTTTCTTCCTTCGGCAATTTTGTCGCACTCCCAATTTTCATCTTGATTTTTTCCGCGGTGATCTCGCCAATGACCAGATTATGTTTCTTTCTGACATAGCGTGATATAGATTCATCTATTTTGTTACCAGCGACCCTAACACTCTTAAAAGTGACCACTCCCCCTAGAGAAATCACCGCCGCCTCACTTGCGCCGCCGCCCATGTCCAGAATCATGTTTCCACTTGGCTCGGCGATCGGCACCCCGGCGCCAATGGCCGCCGCTAATGGTTCCTCAATTAAATAAGCTGTTCTCGCCCCCGCACTCATGGTCGCCGAAAGAACCGCCCGCCTTTCTACCTGGGTTACACCGGCTGGCACGCATACCATCACCTCCGGTTTGAAGAGCTGATTACCGGCACCAACCTTCCGTAAAAAATAACGCAACATTGCTTCAGTCACGACATAGTCAGCGATCACCCCATCTCTCATCGGTTTACTCGCCTTGATATTTCCCGGAGTTCGACCAAGCATTACCTCAGCCTCCTTCCCAACCGCTAGTACCTTTGAGTCCGTCAGTGAAACCGCCACCACCGTCGGTTCCTCCATGACAATTCCTTCGCCCACCACGTAGACCAGACAATTTGCCGTCCCCAGGTCAATTCCGACTCTTTTTGATAACGCCAATCGCATGGCTGCATTTTAGCACGCCCAAATTGGTATAATAATGGCTGCTGTGACTTCCTCAATCAAACGTACCCGCCTCATTATCACCATCCTCGCCTTTCTTCTTCTTTCGGGAGGCACCCTTCTCGCCATCAAGATCGCCAAAGGCTATCGTCCCAACATCAGCAAAATGGCCCTAAAAGGCACCGGTCTTCTCTCAACGACCTCATATCCAAAAGGAGCCCAGGTCTTCATCAACGACCGACTTACTACCGTCACCGACGACACCCTTTACCTCTCACCAGCCGACTATAACATCAAGATCATCAAAACCGGTTTCCACGCCTGGAGCAAGACCTTTCCCATCAAACCAGAACTTGTCAGTACTACCGACGCCCGCCTCTTTCCCGCTATCCCTAGTAGCACCCCGCTCACCTTTTATCTGGTCACTAAGCCCTTGATCAGCCCCGATGGCAATCGCCTTGCCTATATTCTTACTAACTCACCTTTCAGTCAGGACAACGGCGTCTACGTCCTGTCACTGAGTAACAACATGATCCTCGGCAACCAGATCGTCCAGATCGCGGATATGACTGCCCACGACTACACCAAGGCGGAACTGGTCTGGTCTCCCGACGCCACCCAGATCCTGGCCATTTTCCACGACGACAAAAAGATCGCCTCTTCCCACCTCCTCAACTCCCGCGGCATGAATCAGGCAAAAAACTTGGTAGATACGACTATTAGACTCCCCCTGCTTCTCACCCAGTGGCAAGAACAACTCGCCGCCATCAACAAAAATAACCTCACCCGCCTACCCGACCTGATAGCCAAAATCGCCACCTCCTCCGCCACCAACGTCTACTTCTCCCCCGACCGTGAAAAACTTCTCTATACCGCCAAAAACAATCTTGATCTCCCCAACAATCTCATCGGCAAGACCGTCCCCAGCATCAATCCCGCTGCCCAAAACAGAAAACTGGAAGCCGGCAAGACCTACGTCTATGACCTCAAGGAAGACAGCAACTACCTGATTAAGGAAGCTGATTACAATCCGAACACAGAGGAACCTTTTGTCATCGACGGCACCTTGCCCCCTTCAACCATAACCCCGACACCGACCAAAAACGCTCCTAAACCAGCGGTGGCCAGTGAACTGGACAAGATCGTCAAGCAGATCAACCTGCTTCGAGGACAAACCGATCCCCACATCACTCAAAACCTAAGTTGGTACTCCACCAGCCGCCACTTGGTCGTCACCAGCCAAGAGGGAGTTTCGATCATCGAGTACGATGACAACAATGCCGCCTCTATCGTTTCAGCCCAAATTAACGGCAATTTCGCCACCTCAACCACCGATGGCAATCGCCTCATGATCTTAAGTAACCTCAACCAAAAGCAAGATATCTATAACCTGGTCTCCCTGGATCTTAAATAAATTGTGACCCGGGGCAGAGTTGAACTGCCGACCTGCTCGTTAGGAGTGAGCTGCTCTATCCAACTGAGCTACCGGGTCATAGTCGTATTTTACCTCACGGAACCTTCGTCGGAGTGGGAACAGCCAAATACTTATCAGTTTCATCCAGCGAGTACTCCACTAAGTAATTTCCTTGTTCCGTCAAAGAGATTCTGACCGACAAACCCCGAAAGGTATACTCAATAACATATTTTTCCGTCGGCGGGACAGTGACCAATGGCACCACCTCACCATAATCGGGTATTTGCGCCTCCATATTGATACCTTTGTCGAAAAAGGCCAAACGGGCTCGCAATCGTTCATGGGTAGACACCACTACATAACAAAGCTCGTGCCCTACTGGCGGCCGAATCAAGTAACTACCTACCAGCGGAATCGCCCCTCCGTCTGGAGGATAAACCCTGTCATCTTTACATTCCAAGGCTTGCAAAGACTCCTGCCAATGCGACGGGGTCCCGGACGCATCTGGGGTCGGTGCCGTCGTTGGTGTCGGTGTCGCTATTGAAGTTCTTTCATTTCCACTGCCTTGTCTTACACAGCCCATTAGCGTCATACCAACGGCCATCGCTGTCGCCGCTCGCAACAGCCTGCCCTCTACCGAAATATGCCTCCCCATTAGAGCAATATACCACAATGTCAGGCGACCGCCTGCCAGCTCTCAATCAAGGCTATCAATTCTGCTGGTGTGATCTTAAACTTCGAGATGATCCGCCTTTCGCCCTCAAGCCGTTCCAACACTAGGACCGTCTCGGCCTTTTCAAACCTAATTCCGGCCTTTCCGATTGCCAGCGCTACTAGCAAAATATCGCAGTCTCGGATAATTCTCTCCTTTTTAGACATATTCCCTCGAACCACCCAGTCCCTCTGGAAACTATAGGTCGTCTGCTCCAACCGTACCAAGTAGTCCCCAACCTCCGCCTCGGATACTCCCACTAACTCCGCCAACAAGCCCTCACTGACCTCGATTCTCTCCGAGTGATTCACCCAGCCATCCACCTTCCCAGGCGCCTTCGCCGGCCAGTACCGTTCAATCGCGATTGGCATAGCCGGGATGATAAACCTAAAATCACCCAAATGAAAGTCGGGGGGTACCGTTTCAAAACGGTCACCTGTAGACATTACCTTTAGTTGGTGAATCAATACATTTTAGCCATTTGACTCAGTGGATGTATTCTCTAGGTCATGAGAACACCCAAATGTCCTAGTTGTAAAAGCTTTTCGTGTATCA
>OBEQ012126367.1_pt1 | contig 16661 bp, 15 predicted proteins | sample 1670901 | NCBI WGS metagenome assembly OBEQ01 (sample SAMEA104232315, study PRJEB22302) | groundwater metagenome | biome: forest; feature: aquifer; material: groundwater | place: USA | collected 2011-08-07 | depth 5.4 m
CTATACGACCACCCCTTTTCCGACCAGAACAGGCGCGAAATCGGTGAAGGTGACAGCATGATATGCCCAAACAAACCCCAGCCGAGCAACAACATGTAAAAGAGCCTCACACGTCTATCAACCGTGTTACAGCCAATGCCCAACCGCCCGAACAGCCCCTTCTGTCTAACCCCCTCCCCCTCGACGGGGATAGGTTGGGGTGAGGGCGCATAATTGCCATTCGGCTGCAAAGCGCGATTAGCGTCGGATTTTTGCCCACCGCCACCGAGGCGCCACCTAAGCCCCACCCACGTGTGCGCAATTTCCCAGATCCGCTCCGCTCGCGGCAATCCATATGTAAATGCGAACATCACCGGGATAATCAAACCGGCTGTGTAGTGCGTGTTGTAATCATAATAATTCGTTAGACGCGAAAGCATCGAAATTGCCAACAAGGGAATGGCAGGGATCAGAAGTGCCGGTCGGAGTAACGGGATGAAGGCCAACAAGCCAAACACCACAACCAAATAAACCAACTTGCCCGGGGTAGTAAATATCTCATTGAGGATGAGATGGGGTTGCAGCACAATGTTTGACGCCATCTCCCCGATGCTGTGCCCAAGCCAACCGAAGGCATCGCTATCTAAAGCTCCGCGCCCACCGTCGGGAGTAAAAAATGGGATCAGATAATGCATGACGAAATAAAAATATACCAGGCCGACTGCAACCAAGCCCGCCCCGCCTGCAATCAACCACCTTCGTTCTGAATAGGCCAAAGAGTCGCCATTCATCGCCTTGCCCTTCATCCCCAACCAGGACATCAGCACGCCGCACGCCGCTGTTTCCAATGCGAATGGCTCCTTCACCAGCATCAACAAAATCGCGCATAGAACCGCCCAAGCGATGCGCCTGTCAATTAAAGCGAAGTAAAATCCAGCAAGCAGCGGTACTGCGAGATGATCGAAGTGGAAGTCAAAAAGAGCGTTTGCCCACAATGGATAATATGCGAGATAAACAAACGCTATTATTGTTCCGACGCGGCGATAAAACCAAATCGCCGGTGCTAGCAACAGTAGCGCCTGTACACCGACAAGTAGGTAAGGCGCCACACCAAAAGAAAGCAATCCATATAGCCACCCAAAAGGAAGAGCGAATACGTGGGCATGTCCTGAAAAAGCGCGTTGCAATTCATCGGCAACATCGATTCGGAAAAGAAGGGACTCGAAAATCCCGAGATCAAGGAAGGAGGAATGAAGCACATACACCTTGGCCAAGGAGCCAAGCAATAAAGCGATCCCCAGGCCATAGACAACAAGAACCATTTCTCTTCGCAAAATTCCGTCACTCAACATACTTCTTACACCCTTGCAACGCCGCCAAGGCCACCTTCGCCTTGAACACCGCTAAATGTGTCCGTCTCATTCTTCTTGCCATCTCTTGCTCCGCTTCTTCGCCCCGTAGAGCCTTCAAAAGTAGCAGAGTTTTCACTTATAGCACTGTTCAAATTCCCGGGGCCAGATCTCGAGCCTGAATAGGCGGTCGGAAATAATCATCTTTAAGATTATATAAAGTCAGATTGCCGAATACACCCATATACTCAAAGTATTTTTCAGGATTCTTGAATACTGAATAAAAATTGTAGAGATGCCGTAGGTCACCAACGTTTTCATCTACTATCAGATACTTTATTCCTCGTTTTTGAATCTCGAGTACAAAATCATCTAAGTTGTAATCAAATGGACTTGCATCAATCTTTTTTGCGAAGCTAAAATTAGCTACCCCGTCAATTGGGAGATATACTGGATTATTAAAGTATTGGACTGTAGTATCAAAGCCAAGAAATTTCCATGGTTTTCTTACAGACCAACCAACGCCAATTTCCCCAGTGTACGGCATCGAAAGAATCTTATAGTTTCCTTTATCGTGGTAGTTCAGATAATTTGCGATTTCCTGATAAGAATCAGGAATTTTAATCATTGTGTTATATTCATTATTCCAAACACTGTTGATAGAAACGTTTTTATGAATTTTACCCAGCCAAAAAGGGAGAGGTTCTAGCAAAGCAGCCAACAATAAAAAAGCCAAACCAATTTTGGTTCGTACAGATTTGTTTATCCAGTTTAGATTACATGCCAGCGCAAACAACAAAAAGCTATTAAAAAAAATTGTCATCTTCTCAGGAGACCGGACCGAGAAGGAAAGAGGTAAAGAAAAAAAGACTTTAAGTATCGCATCATGGCTGCGCATGTATGAAGAGTAAAACATGATCGCGATAACAATAATCAAAAAATCTGCACTCGTTTTTTTTCCTTCTTTTTTACTTATAAGAAAACTGAGAATTAGTGCAGCCATTAATGTATAGCTAAAATATATCGAAACTATGCGTACAACAGAACTATTGTAGCTATAGTTATCTGGAAAAATTTTTGTTGGTATAAAGTTTAACCTCAAAATGTCCACAAACGAAACCTTGGTCCATTTGGCCCAAGATATAGTATCGTTTAAGCTAAAAGTAGCATTTAAGGTATCAAGTCCAATTAAAAGAAAATTATAAAGATACGATATAAAATATGGAAATAGGAGCAATAAAGTCAATGCTGTAAAAAAACTAAATTTTAATATTTTTATTTTGTAGTTTTCTTTTTCCGATCTGCTACTGAGTAGCACATAGAAAAAAACTAATCCAAAAAAAGAAAACAAGTAAGCAGGGTTACTGAACGCTCCAATGAAAAAGAACAAGATGATTGCTGCGTAAAATAGATAATGGAACTTTTGGTTATTGTTTATCCCGACATGAATCAAAGCCAATACAAGAGGAAAAACCATGTACATATCATAATAAGTATAATAAATTCCACCAGACACCGACATTGTCAGTGTCGTATGATTAAACACATAAACTAAAGAAATAAGAATTTTTAATGCGGGATCGACGTTTTTGAAAAGTAAGCCGATTGCTTGAAACATCGAAATGCCACTAACAAACAAAAATAAAAAAAATCTTATATTTTGGGTATTGTTTGGAGCGAAACCCAGATGATCAAGAAAATAAAAAAACAACAATTGGAAAGATTGTGTTATGTCTGGCGTATTAACTAATCCGCCACCGGTTAGGTTTGACCATTGGTAAAAAATTTGTTTGAGTAAATTATTTTCAACGTTGAGTCTGTATGGGTTATCCCCAACTGATACAATGTAATTTTCAGGGATAAAATTAATTGCAACAGAAAAAGAACAAAGGAGTAAGAGAACCAAATAAAAGAACCATTGCGCTGAATAAAGTTTCTTGAGCAAAATGTTGTCAGGTATCATTGTTCTTACTGCTTTCAGTTTAACAACCAAATAAATTCCGCACAGCATAGACTTTTCATCGTGTATTTTTTCTGTATCGCGTCAATAAAAACAGGGCACTAATTACAAAAGTAGAAAAAGATACTAGAAGCCCTAGCAGATAGATTTTTTGGGGCATATACTCAATGACTATTTCCATATCATGCATGTTGTTTTTTTTTCTTATTGTGTACGGAAAGTTATTCTCAATAAGTTTGGCGTCAATTGTCCAGCCATTCGCGAAGTCATTGATTTTTAGATGGTTGATTTCATCTATACTTTTCAAAAAAAAGGTTTCATAAAAAACACCGTTAGGTAGACTCTTATTTTCTACAACATTATGACCATCCATATTCACATTGTTATTGTTAGTAGATGAAAAACTGACGGGGTAAATCTTCCATCCCTCATGGAAAATCTCAGTCAGGATCAGAATAAAGGATCGAGAGACGCCGTGTATTATTAATCGGTATTTAACCGGACTAATTTTTTTATATTCAATATAAGAAAAACTTTTTTCTTGTATATTTTCCTCGTGTAGAGACCGCGCCAATCTGTCGATTGTGTTTACATTGGGGTTGATTTTTATATTTAATTTTTCTTTAAACATTCCATCTGAATGATGAATTGTGTTTTCAGCTAGCCAAAGAATATCTGCACGAGCTTCACTCGGTCGAATAGTAAAAGTAAACATGCAGATAAATAAATATAAAAAAATAACATAAACATTAATAACTCGAATACAGGCTTTGTAGAACGGATGCCAATGTCTCATTCACTATCCTCCATCAAGCATCCACCTTGGCATCGCAAATCAAATTTGGCTGCCTGAAATAGAAAATTTTAACCGTAGGCATTGAAAATATAATCATAAGCTCGAAATGCATTTAGTGTTGCTTGTTTTACAGGTTCCAGCGGTGTTACTTATTAACTTTCGGCACGGCTTCAGCGGGAAGACGACCGAGAAAAGGGGCGTCGATCCGGTAATGGCGAGGCCGAAGTAAAATACTTGCTGCGGCCTGAATTCCATGACAAGCTCCACCTCGGACGGATAAAAAAATAGAAACAGCTGATATCTTCTGGCGAGCATAGCCCAATCACCGCCAAGATAGATACCAGTAAGACGGCGCCACCAAAAAAACTGCGGCAACTCCAATCCAGACCCACAACCCCGGGTTAACGAATATGCGCCTCAGCATCGTGCCTCTCACCGCATGCTAGACACGCTCTTGGCAATTGGCGTATCCAAAAAACACTCCAAATCCTCCGGCGTTCCTAATCCGTACATTCCCTTCTCGACACTGCCTATATTGAAAAAACCGATTTGGTTGCCAGCATCAATCATCTGGTTATATGCGGGCGCCACGTAAAATTCATTATTTACCCGCAAGTTCTTCCGAATCATTGCTTCGGCAGCAGCAACGAACATCCACCCTTCTCGATAGTTGTAAATGCCAACTGTTGCCTCATTTGACACCACCGCCTTTTCAACCACCCCCTGAATATTATTTCTATCATCCAACAGAACATAAGACCATTTGGGGTCGTTTGCGGTCATGGTCATGATCAACCCATCTAGCTCTCGCCTGTTGAGTTCCGCCAAATAATCGTCAATCCGAACATCAACGTACTGGTCACAATTGGCAATCATGAGATGGACGTTATTATCGATGAGATGCTTCGTGAGCAAAACAGTACAGGCTGCACCTTCCGTCACCTGAGAAACTGGGACGATCTCGCACCCCGGAGCGATGTCGCGCAACAGTTGCCCCAATTCGTAGCCATCCAAATGCTCTTGCTGGCAAACAAAAATAAAGCGATGCGGCATAGAGGGGGTTAAATTTTCGATTACGACACGAATCATCGGCTGGCCATGAATGGGTATTAGCGGCTTGGGAACTTTATAACCCGCCCTGCTAAACCGACTGCCATGCCCGGCCATAGGCACAACGATATTCAACATGGGGCCTCCCCAAGATACTTGTCATTAAGAGCGCCAGGTATTTTCACCACTACGGAGGTTGTGTCGGTAAGTGCCTCAAAGTCGGTACTTTCCATCGGTTCGATGACGACGATATCGCCTGCAACGTACTCAATACCATTCATTCGCACTCTGCCATCCAGGATCACAGTGATTTCTGTGGCAATCTTATGATAGTGGCGTTCTTCCTTGTCCCCTTGGCAGTACTGCTTTACACCTACTTCGGCTGCCGTGGTGGCATAAACGGTAGGTAAAAAATCACCCACGAACCATCCCTTGACCATGTTGGAAAGCTTTGCGGTGCGCACCAGGTTTATTCCTTGGGAGTGTTCTGTGTCGAATCAAGACTGAAGACGAATTCGACTGTGGTTTTTTTGTCTTCCTGATTGACATGCATAACCTGGAAATCCAGGGTGGGACGAGAATCGAATATGGCCTTCCTCTCGGCCTGAGACAGCGTGTTCCCGGCATCATACTTGACAACCGGATCCTTGAGAATGAAATGATCGGTCATCGTGCGGGCAAAGGCGGTGAGATCCTTTACTGTGAACGCGGCCAAGTAGTGCCAGGACAGTTGTTCAGCATCGGTTTTGCCTCGACTCGTATTCTTCAATTCGCTGCGGTGAATAAAAGGTGTGATACGCATTGTTAGCGATGGGGAACGCCTTAAGAATGCGGTTGGCCAGAACTAGTTCGTTAAATACCGGGGCAATGAAGTACTGGCCATTGATGCTGGCATCCTTGAGGATGGTGCGTTTGGCGCTCTCCATAAAATCGGCGCCAAGAGCAAAATAATACAGTCCTGCGATGGCGTGCCGGCTAATCGGTCGCTTTTCGGCTGCTTCGACTATCTGATCTGCCCCCTCCAACCGGACATACGACCAGCGCGGATGGACCGAGTCGAAATAGATGCAACCGGCATCAGCCTTGGCAGCACGGAAACGTTCGATAAAGACGCCCGGATTCACGTCGAACAACTGGTCTCCGTTGCTGATGAGCAGAGGTGCGTCTGGGGTGATGTAATCTACTGCCAGCATGACACTACAGACGGCCCCCTTGGTTTCGTGCTGCAGTCGGATGACCACAGCGTCCGGGCCCGCCAGCAGCCGTACAGTGCTATCGAGATGAAAACGATGGCAGTCTTCCTCCCGCAGCACGAAGATAAAACGTTTTTTTTCCTCGATCTGTTGCAGATTCTCGATAACGTGTTGAATCATCAGCTTCCCGCCAATTTCAACCAGTGGCTTGGGGTAGGGATATTCGGCGCCCTCAAAAAATGGCGAATGAGCTCCCAAAGGTATAAGGATATTAAGCAAACTTGGCCTCCAGCTCATGTATACGGCGAGCAATGTTCGCGTACGTGACTTCCATTACGTCGGTAACGCATAAGAGATGGGCGCCGGATTCACGTGCAGCCTTGATGCCATTCGGATTGTCCTCTACAACCAAGCATTGATCCGGGGACAATCCCAATCGACTTATGGAGTTTATATACATTTCCGGATTCGGTTTAGGACTCTTAACCTCCTCATTCGACATATAGAAATCGAGGTAGCGAAGCAAATCGGCTTTAGATAGCATCATTTCTATGCTTTGCCTAATTGAATTCGAACATACAGCCAAGAGATAGCCATCTGCCTTGAGCCTAGATAGCGCATATTGATGAATGAACACGGGCTTACATCGTCCGAACACGATCTCCATCGTATAAGCCTGTTTCATTTCATTGATGAAATCATGCAACACCTCCGGCAATCCCCGCTCCATCGAAAGCATTTGTAATTTCTTTCGGGTCGGCAGACCATCGTAGGATACAAGATGGTCATATCGGCTGATTTCCATACCAAAAAGGTTCAAGGCGCGGTTGAGTGCCTCATAATGCCATTCCTTGGCGTCGATTAAGACACCATCCATATCAAATATAATCGCCTTAATTTTAGTCACCAAAAAATTCCTTTGCTTGCAATGGAAAATCCGTGCACAACTTCACTTTTGGCAAAACGTGTAATCCCCACTTTTTCAAATTTTTCCAAAGGGGCAGGTGTGGGCGCCGATGAAGTTCCGAGGATACAATACAAATCTCTTTACCCTGTCTTAGCAATGCCCTAAGCGCCTCCTCACCATACCAGTCCCCGTGGAAGGCATCTATCCATACTCCGCTCATCTCAGATAAGAGCAGAGGCGGTGACTCATATTCGCTGAAGCGAGTGTAGGCCGTCAAACCTGACGCCAGATAATTCATCCCATCCAGGAAAGACATGTCAAAAACAAAATATTCTGTTTCGGAGATATTTCTCTGTCCGAGTAGCACCTTGAGCGCCGATTGCATACCATCTGCCTTTACGTTCAGCGCAAGAGGGCGCGCTTCCGGGTAACGTATACATAAATCAAGAAAATCCCCGACCATCATTTCCCCGCCTTTTGGCATATCGTGAGAAATAACAAGCTCACCATCAGCGTCACGCAAATCTGTCTCGATACCGAAACCCAATTTAAGAGCCCGCTCAAACGCAACAGCGGTGTTTTTCTCCTCTGTGTTCAGCCAGTACCCTCGGTGCGCCAAGATTCTCATAAGAATAAATTAAAATGAAAGCTCAGCCAATCTTACCAAAAAACCGGCCGCCACATGATCGGCAGATGTCACCACCGACATCTTCTTGACAAGTCATGGCGCGGAATAATGGTCATCTAGCCGATGACACCTTTCTAATCAGGTCAGAATTCCTCAAAAACTCAGGAAAAATTAAATACAAAGTTCACGCTGCATTAATGCATTTTCTTTATCGACGGATACAGCAAACGGGAATCTGAAGCCTGGCTTTTGTGTAAACAGTGGTTCAAGAACGTCTCAATTTGGCCTACTTCTTTTCCCAGACACTCTAAGTAGGGAATGCGCAACTAACGAGAAAATGGTCAACATAATTTGACGTGGCATAAACCTGTAGCGAGCGATCAACGCTTTAACATAGCGAGACTCTAAAACATTGCGGTAGTCATTTGAAATTATGGGCACCTCCCGCGGATCATAGTGATGCCCTAATCTTGATATCTTATTTATCCGTTCTGGAACTACTACTCCTGAATCTAATGCATCAAGAAGTAAAAAATTATTCAACAACAATGTCTCAGATAAAAAAAGCAGATCCTTACTGAATTGGTCCCGATACTTGATTCGAAAACGATCCCCATACTTGCGGTCCATGAAAAAACCGAATAACTCTTGTTCAATGGCTAAACGACCAAATAATATCCCATATAGCGGATGCAAGATTTTCTCAGAAACCCTTAACATTCTATTCTTCTCGGATTTCACTCGATCTTCGACATCCCAATATAACAGCAAATCCTCCAGTAACCCAAAATAAAAAAAATCCGAACAATGAAAAAGATCATTTCTCCGAGTCGGGTCATTACATCCCAGTGACAGAATTGCAACCGGCTTGCTAAAGATCATGGCTTCTGGATTGGCAGGGGAAAAACTCGACCAATTCTCAATAAAACGGTGATTAACGATAGAGAAGTCAGTGCGAATTTTTACAGCATATTTTCTTGAAGCAGCTTTTAAGCCATTAACGGTAGAAACGACTTGGCGCAAAATATTATTCGGGTAACCAGTTACTGGTTCAATAAAAACAGTTCCAGGATCCTTATTTAAAATGACTTTATCGAACTGGTCGAACACAGTTTCGTCCGCCCCGAGCCAAGTACTCAATATAAATTCGGCATCAGGAAAAACACTTTTTGTGTTAATAATATTACTTGCAAGATTTCCTCCCCGATGGCCCACCGGGCCCTGAAAAACAAAGGATATGTTACTTTTCTCTACGGCGCTTTGCATCGGTAACCCCACCCCTTACTCAGCGGTCGGTAACATAAGCGACAGACGGAACAAAGTCGGACTCATCCTGGAAGAACACGCTACCACCTTCCTTCTTGGCTCGCCCGGCGAAAGGAGGCAATCACCTCCGGCGGGCTCTCACCTTCTCGTACCCACTCAATGGCCATCGGCCGGATTTCTTTCCGTGTCATGTGATCGAATGTTATTCCATCTCGTTTCATGCGGGATTCGATTTCATGACTCAGGAATGTTCCGACAATGCCACCTTATTTAACGACTGGTGAGTAAATTGCCATGAAGAGATTTTTCACATTTGATTTATAGAATTTTATTTCGTTAAAAACAAGGTTGCATGCAAGTCACGATAAAACAAAGGACCAATGCGAGGAATCTTACCTAGTAGCGAAACAAGGGTAACGATAAAGCTTTTTGAAAGATTTTTGGGCTCGACGATATATTTAGAGAATCCTAATCGCGAAATTAGATTTCCTAAATATTCGCTCGACCATTTGTAATAATGCTCATCATGATATATTCGACCTGCACCTATTATCCTAAAAACCACATCGCCAACCCAGTCCGAATTATCAGTTATAATTTCGACCTTATTTTTTGCGATTCTTGACGCGTTAAGAATAAATTGTGAAGGAGTAACCAAATGCTCCAAATTGTAATAACTCGTAATCACATCGACTGATTTTGCTCGAATAGGCAGCTTTTCCACGTTGGCAAGAATGAAGTTCTTGGGTATTTTCTCAGGTATATAGCAGTCGAGATTGAAAGTTCCCCTTGCATTGTCTCCACAACCCACATCCAAGATGACTTCCGATTCATTTTGTAAAGGCGCGCCAACTGATACACCCTGAAATTGATTAATGATTTTCGATTCATTGCCGCGATATCCACGCTTCCAATTTTGTGTGTCGTCTGTCAACAAGAAATTGGGGATAAAACATCCAGTCACTTCTATGATTTCATAAATTTTACCGCATGCTTTGCACAGCAACCCCTCCTCTTGTTCAATAAGATCGGCATCCAAATGATTTGGACATCCGAGAATATTCAACATACTTTGACTGATTTTCATAGAAATCCCCACCATCTGCACCAGGAAATTTAGTTGAATAGATTCGGTTTCATAGTGTTTTGTTACTGTGCTAATGCGGATTACAAGTTTTTAACTCGAAATACACTCGTAGAAATTTTTGGCTGTCATACCCCAAGTAAACTTTCCCGCGCAAAGCCTACCCTCCAACATTTTCTCGGAAAGTCTTTCAGGACTTCGAAGGTAATACACGACCCGCAAAGCGAATGCGCTGTAGTCCTCTACGTCCATTGTGTCAACAACCCCGGGGAAATGCTCAGCATAAACTGGAAGCTTCCATCCAATTACGGGTAAGCCACATTGCATTGCCTCAACAATCGCAATTCCGAACCCCTCTTCCCTGCTTGGAAAAAGAAAAACCTTGCTTGCTTTGAGGAGAGCAAATGCACGCTCATTTTCTAAATAGCCTAAAACGTCAATATTGGACTCCATGCCGTAAACCGAAATCCTATGTCTTAGTTCGGCAACCATCTCGTCGCTTCCACCGCCAATAATTCCCAAACGCGCATGGGGTAGTTCCTTGAGCACGCAAGCCCAGATTTCGATCAAATCAAGAGCGCCCTTATTAATATTGAGGCGCCCCAAGAAGACACCATCGTAACCTTCATTTTTCGGGGCTGAGGGAATCATTTTTAAAACGTCGGGGTCGATACCCGGTGGATTAACAACAATGCGCTCAACCTGAAAACCATTTTTCACAAGGTAGTCTTTGACCTCGCGATTAATATTTATCACGACATCTGCCCGGCGGGCCAGCCTGAGAGAGAACTGTTGCAAATATTGGCCTACAAGATTTTTGATCTTCGAGCCTGGGCGTTTGCGCCAGTGGGGGTAAATATGGAATACACACTGAACCCATTTTACTTTTGGCCTGAACAATTTGAGCATAAACGCTGGTGCTACGTCTGGAAAGAAATCGGAGCTTGAATAAACCACATCCGGTTTGAGCATTAAACAGCGAAGCGACAGAAACGTGCGTAAAAAATAGCTCCCCATCATGCCAAATAGATCGAAGAACGACGGTGAAGTCAAAAATGTTACCTTGGGAATTTCTCTCTCGATATTTTTTTTCCCGCTTTCACTGGTCACACACCATACCTCTCCAAGCTCATCTCGAGTGCGTTTGAGAATTTGAATGAACATTTGCTCGCCACCGCTTATTCTAGCCCCGCAATTCCAGAATGCGCTGTAAAAGCTAAGCACGCTTTTTTTCTCACGCGCTCCCATTTGTATCCTCCGAAAACAATATCCTAGCGCCGGGATCAGATCGGCCCTGGTACTCATTTGCCTGCGCACAGGTCTTTTTAAATCGGGCTACATGTTCCGGAGTAAGAAATACGAAGTTGTTGATATAAATCGTCCGCATATTTTTTACCGACTGGTGCTTTTCAATACTGAACTGTTCGATGGGATGCAATTGGCCGTCCTTTAGGAAGTAGCCTTTATAGCCGTAAGCGGAAAGGAAAGCTTGCACCTCGGGAATAGCACCGTGTCTGTGTCTCTCTTCAATTTCGATCAACATGGCTGGTTTGTTCTCAGTTATTGTTTTGACCGCTCCTTCCAAAACCGTGTGTTCGTAGCCTTCGACATCAATCTTGATAAAACCCACGTCTTCAAATCCGAATTCATCCAGACTTTTCATCGTGACTTTAATCACTTCTATCTCAGAGCTGTTGTAGCTTCCACTAAACTTATTCGATTCTTCAAGAGTACCCGCACCGTTTATACCCATCGGTATGCGCAATTCGCTTTCTCCGGTCGTGTTGGATAACGCGACAGGATGAACCACGACTCCTCTGGGAAAACAACGCAAAAGACGTTTAATGTATCTGGGGTTAGGTTCGAACGCATAAACCATCTTCGAATGCTTAAGCATGTGATATGTGTACATCCCGGCATTAGCCCCTATATCCACCGATATAAGATTTGTATCGCAAAATTGCGGGAGAAGCGCTAATTCCGGTTCGACCCCGTAGCCAATCGCGCGCCTGAAGCTAAAAAGAAGCCTGGGCGCGATATTCCCTAAAAATGTTTCCAGCCTAGATATATAGAACGATATTGCTGAGCAATATTTCATGGTCACGATTTTCCGTTTGAGCGCTAACGTTAACTGAGCATCCTAAATATTGGTTGATTAAATGGGTGGTGTCCCGAATTCAGATGCAGGTTTGGCATAGCTGGGGTTCACAGATTAAGCGGCTTTCTTCGGTTGAGCAACACTCTCTTGTGATTCACGGCCCAAGGCTTGAGCAAGAATCCACAGGTCGTGATGTCCCTGAATTCGATGGATCCGTCAAGCAGATCTTTGACCACCGCGGCGTTCTCGATGGAGCCGCGCACCAGGCCCAGCATATGCTTGCGCCCTGTGCATCCAGGCCCCGAGCCGCCACGATGTGGTGGCCGGCGATTTGAATGCCATCGATATACATAGCTTCAAGGTTTCTTGGTCGGCAAAGCCGATTCTCTCGGATTTACCAGAGAAACCGCCACCCCTCAACCTTCAACTACAACCGGAACACCACCCATCCTTTAAATCAAAAAGCACAGGCGGGCGTGTCTGAGATTGACAAAAAGTCAGTTCCTCAATTTTTTCTCAGATCATCAATATTTGTCAAAAAAAGCAGGCTATCCTCTTCGAGAATATAATTTTGGCTACTGCTTGGGACAATTGATTCTATTTCTGCCCGGCTGTATTTATACGCTCCCGGACATTTTTGCCACCGAACATACAAAGCATGCATAAGATTAAGTAAAGAGAACTTTTTTTCAAAATAGGAAAAAAAATAAGGACGGTTTCCGATCTTTTCAAAGAGACCTTGTAGTTCATCATTTGTCAGGTAATCAATAAACCCAAGACCAATAACATAATCAAATTCTGGCAATGTCTTTAATTGGGATATATCGACTTCAATAAATTCAGTTTTTTTATCAAGTTTTCTTTTTTTTGCTCTTTCTTGAGCTTCTTCTATTGCAACGCTTGAGATATCAATACCAATAACTTTTTTGGGATTAAAGCCAAGGAGTGCAAAGCATTCATTGCCAAGGCCACAACCTAAATTAAGAACAGTTTTATTATTGACCAGTGGGCCAAGGAGTTTCAAAGTAACATCCATTCTTTTTGAGATAGCTCGAAAATGAGTAGCAATTTTTTCAGCAAGCGGAACATTTTTTTCCTTTTTATCGTAGGAAACTTTTGTCCAGTCGACAATTTTTTTATTCCAATAGTCTTTTTGTGTTTTCATACATTAATTTTCAATTAAATTTTGCATCGGCGCAAATCTAAAATTTTCCAGCAGATATTCAAATGTATCATAAATTTCCCATGAATAAGGAGCGTAATAAGGATGAGTTATCATATATTTTGCATTGGGAAATGTCGCATTTTTTGGTTTGATAATTTGCCAGTTATGTATAAACGTCACAACCGGTTTCCTCTGATTATTAATTTTTTTATACATCTTCCCAATATTTTTTCCTAAAAGTGCTGTGAAAAAACCCGATCCAAAAGGAATTTTATACAATTTTGAAACCGGAATTTGTATTATTCCATTTTTTTCATTTTTTTCATATTCTCCATATACTGACGAATCATACGAAAAACCATGTTCTTTTAACGTTTTTAAGTGCTCATCGTTCATTAATATGGTTGGCGCACGAAATCCTTTTGGTTTGAATTTTTTTAGAAATTTTTGCGATCTGTTAAGTGTATCAACTAAGATTTCTTTGGAATGAAGAAGATCATGGGAGTGAGTATGATAGGCAATTTCGTGTCCTGCTTTTTCAATTGCTTCAATAGTGTCTGGATACCACTCATACAATTGACCAATAATGAAAAAAGTCAGTTTTGTTTTATGTTTGTCTAGAAGTTCCAGAATTTTTTCCGCGGACTCTTTTACATACCCGTTATCAAGTTTTTTCCTCTCGTTACTTGTTAGTGATTTAAACGAGGGTAGTTCGGGATATGTCCACGACTCAAAGTCAATTGACAGATAATTTATCATGTAGAATTAGATATCAGAGATTAAACTGCTGAAACCGGAACTTGCGTAGCTGACCTATAAACCGCCATATGACTGTCCGCGATAACATCTGGCGTTCTTGCCGAGGCTTTTTGGGCTACATGGTGTTCTATCTGCGAAACCTTTTCCGGATTATCCGCTACGAACTGGAAGGCTTCCTGCCACCTGTCGTTATCGATTAGAATCCCGGTCTGAAGGTGTTCGACATCTTCCAGGAAGTGGCCCAACTTTGAGACTATAACGCATTTACCGTAGCTAACAGCATGGAATAGAGGACCGCTTGAACCCATCGAAACCTTTGCCGGAATGATAACGGCCTCTGCCCCCCAATAAAGCTGATCAAGCTCATTCTCTTCCACGAAGCCTTTGATGGTGACTTTATCCTGAAGGCCGTTCATATGAATCATATCTTTGATTTCATCGAACGCTTTCTCCTGCCCGCTAATGACCCCACCTGCAAGGACAAGCCTGTGGCGGGTTCCCGGATTCTTGCCGACAAATTTTTTGAATCCTTCCAAGGCAAACCCGAGGCCCTTTCTCCTGACCATGTATCCAAAGTACAGAAAGTATGACTCCTTGTTTGTGTTCCTGATAATTCTGACCGGAATCGCTATGGGAATTATGCGGATCGAGTCAGCGTTCATCCCATAATCAGACACAAGGATATCTTTCGTCAAATGAGTATGCACTATTACACGGTCAGAACATATCGACACTACCTTGAAAACATAATGAAAGAAGGCTTTCAAAAACGCAGGCCTGAGCAATACTGAATCCCGGTGAAAAAGAGATATGAATTCAGGGTCAATCTGTCTCTTATAAACTGCGCCATGGACAGTCACTACGATCTTGTATCTCAAACCCCGGAGCATGAGAAGAAGAAGGGGAAAGAGCGCAGCCGTGACTATGCCCCCATACATGTTGAGCTCATACTGGACATGGACGACATCTGGCTTGTCTTTCCTGAGTTCTCGGATTATTTGCGGGATATATGCCACGGATCGCGACCACACACCCTTTATCCGCCCGCAGCCGCGGATGGCCAAATTGGCCGGATTTTTGTCGGAGTAGACAATAAGCTCAATGCCGGGAACGGAGGTTAAGCCGCCGGTCAGATACTGTGAATAATGACCGGAAGGAAGCATGCCTGATATAAAAACGACCTTCATATGTAAATTGACTCTCTCGGATCAACAAAGGGACCTGCGGCACTTTCTATTTGGTCACTATTTCAAGAATAGGCAGGGGGAAAATAAATCCTGTCCCGTTTTCAAGCGTTTCCTTTTCCCTTTCCAGAAATTCATTCTTGAAGTGCCAGGGAAGAACAAGATAATAGTCCGGTTTCAATGTCCGCGACTCAGCCTCGCTTATTATCGGTATGTCCGTGCCGAGCGTCTTTGCTCCGTATTTATCCGGATTTCTCTCGGCAGCATAGTCGATTATCATTTTGTCTATGCCACAGAACTGGAGGATGGTGTTGCCTTTTGTTGAGGCTCCGTAGATATGTATTCTCTTCCCAGATTTTTTCAGTTCCTTGAGCGCGGATGTCAGTTCCTGCTTATGCGTGTCTATGCGCTGTTGAAAATTACTGTAAGGCTTGTCGGTGTCTAGTTCAAAATCGAATTCCTTCTGCCTGAGACTGGCCAGACCGTCCAGATAATCTTTTTTGTTGTGTTTAAAACTGTTTTTGTGGGAAGCATGGCAGCGAATGCTGCCACCGTTGATATCGTTTGTCTCGGCTTTGACTATTTTCATTCCGGCCCTGCCAAGGATATTTTCGACAACGGCAAGGCTGTAGTATTCCAGATGCTCATGACAGATTGTGTCATAGGAATTCATCTCCAGCATCATCGGCATGTAGGACATCTCAAATATCCAGATGCCGTTTTCCGCGAGATTTTTTTTAATTTCTTCTACAAAAGAGACAGGGTCTTCCAGGTCATAAAACATGGCGATGGAAGTGATTACGTCAAACTTTTTGCCACCAGTTTTACTTTCCAGCTCCAGGGAAGGGAACAAATCCTTGACGACGCAGATATCGCCCGTTATTTCGTTTGCTATGTCGGAGGGGTCTACCCCGAATTTCACGAAGGTCTGTGGATAGGACTTTAGAAGAGTCCCGTCATTACAGCCTATGTCCAAGACCCTGGCTTTTGCTCCCTCTCCTATCATGGAACTGGCTTCCCTAGCTATCCCGGCAAGGTGATCCGTCATTGTCTTATTTGTCCCGGACCTGTACCAATAGGCTGAATAAAGAATAGAGGGCGGAACAGTATGGGCCATCTGCAAAAGACCGCACGCTTTTTCGTCCAGCGTTGGGTCGCAGCGAAGTAGAGTAAGGGGGATCTTGCGCAGCGGCGGTATTTCCTTGCCGGGCTTGACGAATGAACCCTGCAGATACTGTTCTCC
>OBEQ012067297.1_pt1 | contig 16660 bp, 3 predicted proteins | sample 1670901 | NCBI WGS metagenome assembly OBEQ01 (sample SAMEA104232315, study PRJEB22302) | groundwater metagenome | biome: forest; feature: aquifer; material: groundwater | place: USA | collected 2011-08-07 | depth 5.4 m
CCCGCCTCTGGCGGGAGGATGAATGCGAGGGATAATCCCGCCGCATTTTGGCGTGGATGCTTCGGCGGGATTTCGCCGAAGCGTGGAGGTACCACGGCTGTAAAGCCGTGGGGCTCCATGGTTTTAGACACTTTTATTCCAAGTGGCCAAGGTGGGTACAGGAATACGTAAGGGTCTCGACTCCATGACTACGAGGACTTGCGTAAACCAAAAGAGTCTTTCCCCGCCAGAAGCTTGTAAAGGATAACCTTTGTCTTTCCCCGGATCACGTGCTCGCGCGTAAGTCCAGGTGGAGGAGGCCTGTTCTCATCGAGAAGAGAACGATAGGAATCACGAACAGGCGTGTCTAAATCCTCGCTTACCACAAAATACCTTGAGTTCTTGTGGCGCATATAGGTCACGAGATCCTCAAGTTTTTCTACGTAGGGAAGAAAAACAACATGGGCACCCGAATACAGCGTCACAAAGCCACGGTGCGTAGTTACTTTTTCCTCTTCGATGCGGGGGATGTGATTTTTCATCCATAGTCCCATTTCCTTATGCTCAGGCGGGACAGGGGAACTTCCAAGGCGATCCCTAAGATAGACAGCAGAAGGAAGCGCGAGAAATAAACAGATACTTAACGCGATACCCATCGAGGCTCTATGATTAAGATTGAAGCTTTTCTGGGCCCAATGCCTGACGGATTCTATTCCGTTTCCCATCCAAATTAAGAAAATTGGATAGAGCGGCAGATAACGTCTTTGATCAAAGACGACGATCAGGTGAGGAACGAAAGGAAGGAGAGATAAAATCAGAAGAACCTCCGATTTCTTACGTCTTGGGTTCCAAGGAGGTTTCAAGAAACCGGCTCCGATTAGGAAGAACCCCAACCCTGCGTAGAAGTATCGATTGAATTCCAGGGTGCGCATGAGAAATGTGTTGGGGATCGACCGGAGAAGAGCGAAGTGGTCAGCCGCAATCCAATGCCATAGGCCAAACGTTTCAGCGAGCTCATGAATTTTGAGTTGAGTTTTGTCCGTAGATAGACCCTCAATTTGTTTCTTTACTTCCAAATATTGTCCTGGATGAGAGACATCCAGCTGTCGCCGAATGACCTCTAGAAGTACACCTCCGCTCAATTGCCAGTGACCAGTCGTTTTGTGAAAAAAATTGAGATAAGGGAGAAACAGTAGAAGAAAAGGAATCAGCGAAATAAGTGCTGTGCGGAGTTTTGAGCGCCAGCTCCTCTTTGAGGAGGAGAGGAGAATTGAAGCGAGAGCGACAAGATAGTAAAAGAAACCTTCTGGACGTGTGAAATAGGCTAGTTCCGCGTTAATTCCCAAGGCGAGTCCCTGCCAAACACGAGGATTTTCTTCCTCGAGAATCTGTTGGACCAACCAAAGCAGAGTCATTATGAGGAAAATGAAAAGGGGTTCCGTGAGAATCAGGTTCGAGTAGATGAGGAGGAAGCCGCTGGTGAGATATAGAAAGCATGACCACTGGGCCGTCTTGGGGCCGTAAATGGTTTGACTCAGCAGGAACAACGGCAGAAGGGTAAGTGAGAATGATAAGATCGAGACGAAATGACCTGCAAATTCGACGTTGTCGAAGAAAACCTTTGAGAAGATACCTGTTAACAGCGGATAAAGGGGTAGGTGGACAGTAAAAGGTTCTCCTGGAATGAGACTGAGCCCTTTACCAGCGATGAAATTCTGGGCAATGCGCAGGTAATCCGTGCCATCATCGGTTACATAGGAATTGAGTTGGAGGAGAGTGAAGCTCAGTATGAAAGCGAGGAGGGGATAGAGGAACAAGGTCACAGAAATTTCGTTTTTGGAATTTCGATGCATGACTAACTTGACTTCAGCATCCAATACATCATTGTTTCTTTCTCTTTAGCAATGCCAGAACTCGTAATTCAATATGGCTTCGAGTCTTCTGCGAAATCTTCATCTTTCTGCTAAAAATATTTACTAGCCTATAGTATACTTAGAAGATAAGTCAAGAAATTCTTATTGGAATGTCACAAGACTTAGTACCTCGACTAGATTGATTTTGGGGTATGCTCGGTACTGTGGTGAGCGAAGATTGAAATTGTCAACCGACAATTTCAATCTAGTCGAACCACTAGTTGTTAAAGATAAGATTCACCTGGATGGCCGCTGATTCCGTTTTCCCCTATGATGTTTTCGGCCATGCGTGCATACGAAATACCGTCATGGCTGCTAAAGTCCTCATAATTGGAGGAACCATGCGCTCAGGACGAGCGCGACAAAAGCATAAAGGAAAAGAAGAAACGCGTCCCTTCTTTGAGCTGTCAGAAACATGACGATTGAGCAGTTTAGATCAGGTGATTCTCAAAGGCAAACGTATTTTTTCTCCTTTCCGAGTCTCTGTCTCATAGGGAATAATGGGTTTGCGCGAAAACTTTTATGATCAGGAAAAATGTCTGGATAAACATCTTTTTGAGCGTCGTCGTGACCGCGATTGTGTTTGGAGCACTTGAGCTTAGGGCGAGAGCCCGGCATCCCCAAGTGGGCTTTCGTGGGATGTCGAATTCGCTGGGGTTTCGAAGCCCCGAATTCGATCCCACCAAGGCTGCGGGCGTGACCAGAATTTTATTCATCGGGAGCTCCACCACCTTCGGTGTCACGGGTCCGGTGGAGAAGACCTTTCCCTATCTGGTGGGTGAAATCCTGCGCCGGGACATGCCGGGAAACCGCATTGAGACCATTAACGCAGCGATGCCGGGTAAAACGTCGTATTGGGAAGTGGAAAGGATTAAGGAAACCCGCTATTTGGAACCGAACATAGTCGTGGTGATGACTGGTTACAATGACAGTGCTTCGATTCATAGAGATTTCGTGCGGATCAACGAGAGAGGTGATTTGATTTTGACGCCATGGCTTTATCGAGTCGAAACATGGATCGCGCGCCACAGTGTTTTTTATGTCACCCTCAAAGAGAAATTAGCGGTTCTGCTTTACGCAGATCCTAATCGCGCTTATGGGAATCCCGTTCAGAACGAAAAATGGGGAACGGATTCAGCCCAGCAGGAATGGTTCCAACACTATCCGAGACACTTCAGGACCAACCTTGAGCAAATGATTGAGCTAGCGTCCGAAAACGGGGCAAAACTTGTTTTCATCAAGGGGCCCCTCAGCACCCAACGGAAAGAAATGCACCCTCGGTACGCCCACGCGTATTCACGACTTATGGAGGAACTTGCGAGCGTATGTAGTCAACACGAGATTCCCTTGATAGAACTCGATCAAGCTTTTCCGACTTTTAAGGAAACGGAGTACTTGGCGCGTGATGGGCTTCATTTCACCGACGAGGGCAATCAGGCCATTGCAGAAGTCGTGAGTGAGTTCTTTATTCAGAATCGAATCAATTATTTCCGTGGCTCAACCCTATCGAAATAATGGAAACATCGGAGACGAAATTTCATGAAGTATCTCATGAAGTGATTGAGAGGACGGCTTTTTCTGAAAACATTCGTGTCTCTGTAGTGATTCCGCATTTTTACCCGAGCCGGGAAGAAAATCTGAATCGGATTATCAGCGATCTGAGGTTGCAGACCTTTCGCGATGTGGAACTAATCGTTGTCCGAGGGGTTGCCCCACAAGGGAGAGCTATCAATCAAGGGGCTCGACAGGCCAGAGGTGAGATTTTAATCGTGATGGATGATGACAGCCGGATCGGCCACTCCAAGGTCGTCGAAAATCTGGTAAGAGTGATTCGCGAAAACCCCGACGTTGCCATGGCCGGGGCTTCCATTATTACGCCGAAAGATGCCAATGCGTTTCAACGGAGGGCGGCCAGACAATTCCCGCGTTTCAATATGCCGGTGGTGAAAGAAGTGACCGAAAGTGATTTGCCATGTCACGGGCTGGTCGCATTTCGAAAGGATGTTTTTGTCAAAGTAGGAATGGAGCGCGAAGATATTCTACGGGGTTTGGATCCCGATTTAAGAGTTCGTATTCGCAAAGCCGGCTACAAGGTGGTTCTCGCACCTGATACATGGGCCTACCACCCTCTTCCCGAATCTTTTTTTAAGTTTCTATGCCTGTTCTTTAGAAATGGGTATGGTTCCGCCTATTTGCAATGTGTTCATCCGGAAATGAACTACGATACGGATGAAAGATTGACGGCAAGGGATTTTGTCCCGAAGAGATCTTTTTTGTATCGAGTCCTTCGTTTTCCGCTTCGCCTTCTCAAAAGTCTTGTGATGTTTCAATGGATTCGCTTGTCCGGTTATTCCGTTTATCTCCTAGGTTACGCCGCAGGATGGTTTCTCTTCGGCTTATTGGGCCGAAGAGAACTATAGTTATTAATCCTGACTTCATTCGTGAAAGAACTTGTGAGTGGTAACAAGGATCTAAGTGCTCACATCTAAGTTTTGTGTATTTCAAGCCAATGACTCATCCATTGCAAATATCTCCGCCAAAAACCGCGGACGGATCCGTCCACGCATTGTGGCGGAAAACTGCAAAGATCAAATATCAAAAGGACAGTTCAAAATTCAAAGATTAAGGCGCCGTCCACCAAAGATTTCTGGCGATTCCTAGCAAAGACGTAAAAGCTGTGTTGGATGTTGCTGGCGCTTTTGAATCTTTAAGTGTGACTTTTGAATTTTGCATTTTCACTTTGATCTTTGCTCTTTGAATTTACTTCACCAGCTTGACTGTCACTTTCCCACTCGAGCTTGCGGCATGTGACAGTCACCCGCCTATTTTCACAGCTTTGATTTTTGTACTGTCATTTTGATATCTCATTTTTGATCTTTGCATTAAAAATGAAACGTTAACCCATTTTTGATTACTTACTTACTTAGCTCCTCAAGTTGTTTCTGCTCAGCTTGATCAATCTCACCCTTTTTCACCATTCAGCCTCCTATTTCTAATTTATCGCTACCTAAAACTCATATAATCATTTCATCCTATTGTTAAACAACAAGTTATGAATCAATTATTTCGCCTCAACCTCGGTTTGCTTAACGGACATTTAGGTGTTACTATTAATTAAACAGGTTAAATAAGTTTCACAATATAGATATGCCTAAATATAGCCCGGCATCTGCGGCTACTCGAAGAAAGGGGTCTATTCAAAAAATAGAAGCCTATGAAGGATAGTTCATTTTCAAAACCTTTAAAACTCACCGCTCTGGTAACGGCCATGGTGTTTCTGCTGACCAGCGTGTTGCGGACGGATACGGTTCTGGCGGCTCCGATTGTCTCTCCAGCGGCATTGATCTCCATCCCGGAACATCTGGAGATTCCCTCAGCTTTGGGGACGATTCAGGAGGAGCGCATTCATCCCGGAGCAAAATCTTTGGTGGTGTTCATTCAAGATGCTCACGCGGTTTTGGATGCCCAGTCGAACATACAAGGCCTGATCGAATATCTATCCCAGAAATATGGAATCCGCCTCGTTGGTCTCGAGGGCGGGAAGGGACGGCTGGATTCCACACTGCTTAGAACTTTTCCGGATGAGGCCGTGAAGAAAAAGATTCTGGCTTCTTACCTTGAAAAGGGAGAACTCACCGGCCCGGGAATGGCCGCCATTTTTTCACACCACGATGCGTCCTATGTCGGGATTGAGGATTGGGAACTCTATCAACGGAATTATCTTGCCTATCTCAGAGCCGCCCGTAAACAAAACGCCGTGCTTAAAGATATTGCGGGAAGAGAAAAACTGCTGGATGCGGAACGGCCTAGAGTTTTCTCCAAGGAGCTCAATCAATTCTATGAAGAGCTGAATCAATTCAGAGGTGACGAGATTCATCTTCTTGAATTTCTGGATTATCTTAAACGGAGAATCGTGAAAAAAGGGAAGCGTGGAATCGATTTGGGGCCTGAGCGCTATCCGGAGCTTTCAAAACTTTTTGACTCCATTGAAAAGGAGGCTCGGCTCACTGGCGAATCCCTGTCTGCCGGTGTGCGAAAGCTGGCTAAGAGTTTCAGGAAAAAATATTCAAAACAGCTCGCTCGTGACAAACTGATGGAGTTCAACAGCCGTTATCAAGATCTGCTCACGGGGCGGATGGACGCTGGAGTCTTTCTTGGCTATCTCACGGAACTCGCCGCTTCATTGAAGGTAGGCCTGGCACTGACCCCGGTGATGAAAGAAGTTCTGAAACATGAAAAAACACTGGCCACGTTGAAAGGAACTCAGCTTTTTGATGAGCTTGAAAATCTGATTCGGGAAATCGAATCCAGGCTGGCTCAAAAACCTGAAGAGCAAAAGCTCCTAGAAAAGTACGAGGGCCTGAGGCTTCTCCGGGGCCTTAGCCAACTCGAAGTGACGCGTGAAGAACTCGAACGGTTTCAGAAAAATCCCCAGCCGTATCTTTCTCTGATGGACCATCCGGAGGCTCTCGAACCGGCAGCGGATTTTTATGAACAGGCTTTGAAAAGAGACGAGGTGCTTTATCAGAATCTAGAAAACCTTTTGCGGAAGGAAAGACAGTTTTCTGCCACGGTGGTTCTCGGAGGATTCCATCGAGCGGGTTTTGAGCGCAAGCTTAAGGAGAAAATGGTTTCCTATTGCACGATCATGCCGGTGATGCATTCGCTTCGAGGGAATGAAAATTATTCCCGCATGATGGAGGCCAAGCTTTCTTACAAAGGCTTTCTCAAAACCACTTTTTATGACGCCTTCATGAGACACGCGGGCCTGGAATTGATCGCGTCGCTGAATGAACCCGATCTGAGAAAGGCGCTCAAACTCTGGCGCGACTCCGTCCTCCAGAATCTTGCCGATCAGGGGCGCCTCGCGCACGCTTCGGAGTACACGCAGTATCTCGATTTTCTCCTGAAGGTTTATATCGAAAAATTCGGTACCCGCCATCTTACCCAAAAATCCAGAGAGCAAATCCTGAAGGATATCGAAAAAGAGCTCAGCAGTTTCCGCGAGGAGAGTCTTCAGGGTCTGTGGGATCGTTTCCAGTTTCAGCTTAGCGATTTTATTCAGGGTTTTGAATCCCTCACGCAAAAAAAAGAGCTCAGTCTCAAAAATGTCCGCTCTCTTCTGAAGAAAATCGGAAATGCGCGGCCGTCAACTCTGGCTACTGCACTGGTCAATCAGATTCCGGGGCTCGGTTTTGATCTTCCCGCTTTAAGAATTTTTATCGAAAAAGGTGTGGTCCCCGATGTCGTAGTCGCCCCACGTCCCCTCGAACCTTCTCAACCAGTTTTGCCCCTCGCCACGCCGGAGCAATTTTTGGATTCACTTGCTAACCTGGCTGGTCAACGCGTGAATCCTTCGCCGGATCTGGTCAATAGCGCGCCGGTGACCCGACTTGCCGATCAAATTGCGGCCATCGGAAAGCAAAAGCAAACCCTCGGCAGGGAAGTTGGAACTGTTGCTGAGGATGTGGTGAATAGGGATCTCGATCGAGCTGTCACCGAAGTGGTCGGGAATCTTCCTCCGAAGCTTCGCGATGAGGCGGCAAAACCAACTGTGGCAGCCGCTCTCGGCAAGGCCCTTGCGAAAAAAATGCCTCCTCAAAATCCGATTCAAAACAGGCTTGAAAATATTTCTGAACCCGATTTTGCAGGCTTTGCCGCACAAGTAAAAACAATACGCGAGCGCGGTCAGCCTCTTTATTTAGGGCATCTGGCAACGGTGTTCCACATTGATCTCAACGAGCCCGATCAGAGTGACCGTGTTTTTGGCATTTTGGATACCCATGGATATAACGTGGGTCCTTTTAACACTGAGCACGGCGGTCCTTTGTACGCTTTTGAAAAAGATTCGATGCCGAATATTTCTGAAGGTGCTTCACTGGGAGACCCCACTAAAACGCAGGTATCGTCTCCTTCAGCGCCGGCTATCAATGGGACGATCAATGAAAAAGTGGGTCCTCAGCATGATCTTGAAGAAGTTTATGAGAACACCCTGTTGCTTCTTCAATCCGGTCTAGAGACAAAAAATCGCGATGCGTATGCTGAGATGCTTAAGATCAAAGATAGATTGTTCTCTAAAGATGCCAGGGCAGAAGCGGTCGGGATCTATTATCGAAACGTCAGGGCGTATGGCGCTCGTGATGAGCAAAAAGGTTGGTATGCAGATTTGGATCCCGTCGCCATTCTTTCTGAAGAGCATGAGGACCATTGGCAAGAATTCTTCCGGACTAAAATTACCGGACTTTATGGATATGTCAAGCTGTTGAGTCACATAGATGAAACGGCAGGCAAGGATTATCTTGAGCCAGCTTTTGAGTCCGCTCGTATTGTTTTTGCTCTAAAAAGTCTTAAAGCTAAATTGGAAACCGGAGAGTGGTCCAGGGAAGAAGTAAAGCAAGAATTTTCGAGGTTGCGGAATGCCGAAGAGTCCAATGAGCGCGCATCATCCTTGGGCCGTATTGGAAAAACAGGCGATGAATCGTCACAAATTCCTCCGGTTGAACCCGTGACTTCTTCAGCAAGCGTGTCCGATGTGACGAAAAAAACTGAGGTTGCTCAACCGATCGAGGTTTCTGGTTCACAGGGCGCGGCGGCTGGAACCGATAAAGAGATTTTGACATTGAGTGATGAGATGCAGGCAGTCCAGAAGCTGCCGGGGATCATTGAGAAAATTACTAAAGTCCAGGATTCGCTGCAGGCAGTTGAGGGCATCGTTCGAGCGGATTTATTCCCACTGATCAAAGGCCTTTCTACACTTTCCCGAATGTCCGAGTCTGGAAAAGCATCCGCCGAAGGCCGAGCCTATCTTCCTCACGCCCCGCCAAGTATTACTGAAGAATCTCTCCTTTCTCTTGCCGCCAACCCCTCCGAACTCATCTCCTTCCTCCGAGAACAGATATCTGGTACCACAGGTCAAGAGCCTGCGGCCGCATCGATGGGGAAGAGATATGAACTTGTGGAATCAAAATTTGATTTGCGGGATTACTTGGGGCCGGATGAGCGGGTGGATCAGATGATTCTGATTTCCGATAACAGCGGGACGCTGACGCCGGCTGAAGTCATACCAGTGGGAGGAGATATCTTAGCAGGACTCAAAACATTTACAGCGAAGGATAGAAACTTTCTGGTGGTGAATTCGGGAGATCCATTGGCAAGTATTCTCGAGAAGGCGCAAAGGCCAGTGATTGATGCTCTGAGTAGTGCGAGTCAAAGAAAACAGTATCAGGCGGTGACTGATGGTGGGGCAAGAAGTGTTTATCTTGATCCGCAAGGTAACGCCGTCGTCGAGAACTTGGTCAGGAATTGGCCGGTTAAAAGAAGAATAGCGTATGCACGTGCTCTCACCGTGGCGTTTTACGAAGAAATCAAAAGGCGGGATGGTAAATTCAAAGAGGTGTTGGCAGAAGTTTCGGATCGAGAAATCGGTGAAGCACGTGGCGCGGTCTTGGCTCAGCTTGATAAGATTGAAAGAGAAAAAACGTGGAAGATTCCTGCCTCAGGAGAAAAAGTTTATAGGTTTGATATCGTTCCTAAAGATTTTATCGCAAAGCACGGAGATATTCTGGGAGAAGTTTTTGTTTACGACGTCGGTCCCAAAGTGACCTTGAGGGTACTGCGTGCGCCTTCAGATGTTTTCGCGGCTGATTTTTTTAAGACTATTGCATCTTCAATTCGGGAATCATTTGATGCAAGCGAGAAGCGGTTGAGAACAGCTTTCGGCTCGGCTTCCGACAATGGGTTCGTCGATCTCACTCAAATCACAAAAGCTGAGGCCGTTGAAAGGGTCTTGGTCGAACGTGTTTTCCCGAAACTTGATCCCAAAAAGAAAACGCTTGTTTTCATGATTGGTGACGGAAGCAATGATATTCCAACTTTTGCTCTTCATTTTCCTGATCAACCCAATCTGGTGATTGTTCCGGTTTTGTTGAATCGCGATGCGCTTTATGCCCCCTTGATCTCCGAAAACACTTGGATTGGTCAAAACAAATTAGACGGGGCGCGCGCGGTCATTGATTTTGCGAATCAGATAAAAGGAAAACGCGCTTCCGAAACGCCAGTGCTTTCTCTCTCAAAATGGCAACCGGCCGGTGTAGAAAATTCGCCGCAGGACTTAACCGCAAGAAGCTTTGGGATTGAGGACAGGAAGATAAGATTTCTCAATGCGAGCGATCAGAATCCAACCATTGAAAATCTCGAGCCTATTTTTGGGTGGTCAGGATGGAACTGGATTCATGAAATCATGCACTCAACCCTCGCCTCCATTCAGAAAGACATCGAGGGTCTTGATACGGAGAGCGCTCATGCTCTCAAGAAAGCTTTCGAAATGATTCCAAAAGAGCCCTATCCCAAAAGAGAATTTTTTTACTTTTTTGAAACAAAATCAACAGAAGAAACACCATTGCTGGGCGCGGCTTTTACTAAGCCGGGTGAGGAAGCGGTGGCTTTAAACAAAGAGCTTCTCCGGCTTGCTCAGTTTGAATTTCGAAATAGCCGAAGCACCCTTTATCAAACACGGCTGAAGCAAGTATTGATTCATCAGCTGATCCATGTAGGCCACGGTTATGATCCACAGCGCGATCCTGAAGAAGAGGAGTGGAGGACCATTAAAGAAACGGGAGAATCTTTTGACGGGCTTGAGCTTCCGGATGCACACGGAGAAATGCATGGTGTGATTTACGCTTACGGGATTACAGATGAGAATGGAATGTTGAAAGCTGTTACGGAAGGTTATGGAAGAGGGAACGAGAGTGATCGAGCGCCGTTATTTAGCGAGAGGGATTTTAATCAAGCCCGTGGGTTGTTCCCGCGCCTGCAATTGGAACGCATAAAGAAAAATGCAGCTGCGATCGCTCGCCAAAACTTCTCCGAGCTTACTTTGGGGAAGGTCTTAGACTTTTTAACCAATACGAATTTGGCGGATAGACTTTCTGGTTTTCCGAAAAATACAGGTTTCCGAATTGTTTTCCGCAATGACGAATGGGTTCAAAGTATCCGGGAAGTAGCCGATTTAATGGCCGCCGCCTCACAGGTGGCTTTAAGGCAGGTCGAAGAGAAGCTGCGTTTGGAGAGAGAAGACGGTCAAGTGAAAGAAAGCGATGAAGGATTGCCTCTTTTGCCGGAGATTGAAAAAGATCTGGCTGAAGGAAGGATACAATTAGCTCATGGTGTCACATGGGTAGAGAAGCCGGAAGATCTTCAAAAAATAGGCGAGGTTCTTAAATCAGAGCTCATTCGAATCCTGAGATTTTTAAAGCCGAATCAAGTCGAAGGTGAAAGCAAGTACTACGATTTAGCTGACCCCCTTCCCAATTTGGAGGCAGGTGTGAAATATGAGTCTGGGCCTCTTCATGGAACATCCAATATTCAGGAGGGTTATTTCCCTGGCAGTCTTGAGATCAGAGCTAGGGATCCCCGCACCGGAAAAGTTTATGCGGACAAAATTTTCATCAAGAAAACAGCCCATCGTTCTTTGGGGTACGACAAGGATGGAATGGAAGAACATGATGTTGTCTCCTGGTTCCTTCAAAAGGAACTTGGAAAAATTCTAACCCACGGATTAGCAAGCGGGAATATCAACGCCGAAGCGGCCGGAAATGCTTTACGGGATAGATGGCTTTTTTCTTTTGTGCCCCGTTCCGACGGTTCAATGTATACCTTCCAACCCTATGTAGGTGATCCCCCTAAACCTTCAACAAGTTATAGCAATAATACGCCGGTGCATCTCGAAAAAGGCAATGTCTGGATATTTAGAAAATTCGTGGAAGGGATGAAAAATTTAGGTTACTTGGGAGGTGATAATGTTCAAGACCTTAACGCACCCTCCAGTGGGATTTCCATGGATCCAGGCTGGTACAAAACGAACGGTGCTTTTGATGCTGCGTCTATCAATGGCAATGAAACATTTCCCTTCGCTGCGCCAGCCCCAACTGTTGTTTCTGCGGTATCCTTCGGCCCAGGCTCAGGACGCCCTGAGCAAATCAAAGGAGCGTCGATGGGGAAAAGTGCAGAAGAAAATACAATTGCCGAAAATACCAACCGTCTTCAGGCGGTTCTGGATTCAGGACGGGGATTGATTTTCTCGGAAGATATCGATGCGATTGATCGAGTGCTTTGGGATCAAGCCAAGGAAAGCAATACATCTTATCTCAGACTTACCTTGCGCGACGAAACGGATCTCGACTGGTTGAAAGCCACGGTGGCACTGAAGGACGGCGCCATCAGCATTCGTCCAGGAAAGCTTATCGAATTGATCAAGAGGGGAGGTATTCTCCTCATCGATTACAACCGTTCGGGTCCGAAATTGGTTGAAGGATTTAATTCTCTTTTTGATGACGCACCGTATTACGAATCCTATCGGGCAGCCTCTCAACTTAAAGTCGTCGGTGTGATGAGTGATGCTCAATTCGAGCAATATCCCATCTCATTTTATAGGCGCTTCAGAAAGAAACTTGAACTTAAGCTTTCTTTCGAAGATCCCCTGGAAGCGGTGCGTGCTCCTCCGGAGGATTTCCACGGAGAAGAACTTGAACTTAAGCTTTCTTTCGAAGATCCCCTGGAAGCGGTGCGTGCTCCTCCGGAGGATTTCCACGGAGAAGAACTTGAACTCTACGGGTCGCCGCTCATTCGGGAAACTCTCCTCGGCCGGTATTATCTCCATCCGGACGGGAAAATAGGCCTTGAAGAGGGAGCGCTTCTCAAAGCCATTCGGAATCATCAACCTCTTTTGATTCGCGGCGGGGATTGGCAGAATACCGATCTTGGCCATTTTATACGCCAGCTTTTAGTGAAACGAGAGATCGAATTTAATGGTGAACTTATCAAATTGCCCGAAGGCTTTCAAATCTACCGGGCGGAGAGCGACTACGGAAAAGATATTACCGGCAAGCAAATCACAGCACCGCAAGAAATCGATTCCGATCAGGAAGTTTGGGTGATTAACTCTGAAAATCAGGATACCCTCTTTGCCCAGACCCACATCAGTCCGGAACACAAGTTAACGCAACTCCCGGGTCTTCTCGATCAGTCCAGCTTGAGATTACGTGTCACCGCCGATCTTCCCGATTGGGTATGGCATCGTATCATGCATGCCCAAGGTGAAATTGAGATTCATGTTCAGCCTGGCGTACGAATCCCCTCGGTTTACCGAAATCTGCGTTCCGCAAAATCTTTGTCCGCCCGCTTGGAAAAGAAAGTGAAGGAATGGGATCAGGCAAAGGACGAACCGGTGATTTGGGTGGAAGGAGAGGATGCGGATTTTATCCACGCCCAAATCCAAGCCGAGTTTCCCGATCAAATCGTTTTAGCTTATCCCGTCACGCAAGAAACCACCCTCGATCAGTTGATCGCTTCGATTGAGATTGACAGATCGGATGAAGAGACGCCGATCTTTCGTTCAGAACGCAAAGGAATCCGAGAGGCTCTTCAATCAGAAGGGATGGTGATTCTTGCAGGATTGCACAACAATCCTTCCTTGATGCGTGAGCTTGAGGGTGTTTTACAAGAAGATCCCTATCTGGTGGAAAACGGTGAACGAATTCGTTTAAAAGACCTTCCGGGGAAGTTGGTGATCGTATCCAAGCCTCAAACTGGCCTTTCGATTGAAGCGGCCAATCATGTTTCCATGCCTCCCGAGGACGAAAAGATTGGAGCTCTAATTGCCAAGGAGTTTCCTCACCAATGGACGGCTGAAAATTACGGGAATATTCTCAAGCTCCGGGAAATCTTTCGCTCCATACCCGGTCCTGAAAAACGTGGTGCCTATGCCAAAGAGATAAGTTGGAGTTTATCAAGATTACGTCTTCTTTATCAGTATCAGCAAGCGGAAGGTAACTGGCTTACAGCCTTTGAGCAGGTGATGATTGCCAATTACGTTGAAGACCCCGAGGTGGCCGCTTTCATGCGCACGATGGTACGAATCGCCTTCGGCGTTGAAGATCCTGAATTGAAAGAGAACACGATTCATGGCCTCAAGCTTAAAAAGATTCTTAATAAGACTGTGCCTCCAGTTGAATGGGATCAATATTTCTGGTCTTTTGCGGATACTCTCAGTCTGGACCTCCTCCGCCGTGTCGATCTCGGGGAATCTTTTACCGATTCAAAAAACCGTCTTTTATTTTCCATTATTCAAGAAGCGTTGGTTAAAAAGCACGCGGGCACAGAGCGGGAAGATTTTTACCGATTCAAGTTCAATATCGAAGGTGATGTGTCTGAAGCTCCGGTGATTGATGATGAAACAGGCCAGGGAAGGAGCGCATGGGAGAAGCAGATCGAGAGTGTTAAAAAAGCCCTTGCGATCTCCAGAGCGGTGATGCTGAAAGGGTCGCCCGGAACCGGCAAGAGTTACGTGGCGGAAGAATTGATTGAAGAGTTGGGTTATCGTGAGGATGAAGTGGAAGGACCGGTGACCGTAGGGATGGATATCCAGGAGGCTGATCTGGTGACCCGGAGAATTTATCAGGATGGGAGAACCCAGCAAGTCTCTGAAGCGGTGGCCCGCTGGGCGGAGCGCAAAACAGGCGGTCTTTTGATTGTGGACGAAGCCAATTTATCCCAGCCGGCCTTTTGGAATTTTCTGAGAGGATTTTTCGCGGAGGAGCCTTACGTCTGGGTGAACGGCAGACGTATCCTGCTTAACAAAGACAGACACAAAATTATTTTCACCGGTAATCAGGAATATCTTGAGGGTCGGGAATTTCAAGAACTCATCACAGATTTCATGATCACCATTCCTTTTCAGCCTTTCCCCAAGGAATTTTTAAGAGAACGTGTCGATCGGGATTACCTTAGCGCGGATAAATCGAATCGCGTTGCCCTTCGCGATTTGATTCTGGAACTTCACGGGATTTTCCAGCGCATGAATCCGGCCAAGGAGTTCTCATTGCGGGATGTGCAGGAACTTTCCGATCGTGTGAATTTGTTTATCGGTAGGGATTGGACCCAGGAGGAAGTGGTGTTTCTGGCTTGGAATCAATATCGGAGCGTTTTTGATTCCGAAGAAAGGCTTGCCCTTCAGCATATCCTGATGAAAAAATTCGGCGTTTCCATTCACGAAATGGAGCGGGCAAACATCGGGAAAATTCAAGAGGAAAAAGCTTCAAAATATCGTGAGGCCGGTGTCGAATTGGTCGATTCTGCGGCGGAAATGGTTGCCACGGTCAATGATTTTCTTGCGGTTCGTGAGGCGCGACTTGAAGGGAAAAGTCACATTGCGGGCAAGCGCGGCATGGTGTTTGAAGGGCCGTCAGGGCGCGGGAAAGATGTCACGCTGATCCAGACTTTGCGTCAGAATGGGTTTGTGGATGCCAAAGAAGCAGATGCTTCAATCCCTTCCCATAAAAGGTATTACCACCTCACGGCCTCCCTCAATTTCGATCAGATTGCCGCGGCCATCCAACAGGCGCAAAAGGAAGGAGCCCTGATGATCGTGAGCGAGCTTAATCTTTTACCTTCGGCGTGGGTGGATGGAAAACTCAATGATCTTTTGACCGGACGGGGAGCCGAGGGGCTCGCGCAAGGATTTGCGTTTTTTGCCACGATCAACTCGGTTGATTTCTCAGGGCGCGAGAAATTATCGACCGCCCTGCAGAATCGGGTGATTTATCAGAGAATTGAAGATTATTCTCAAGCGGAACTTCTTCAGATTGCAAAGGCTGTGAGAGGTTCCGTCTCAGAAAAGGATGTGGACCAACTTGTGAATTTTCATGCCTGGGTAAGAGAGAATGCCGGCGGCGTTCATCGCCAGCCGACGACCAGTGAGCTTTTGAATGCCCTTGACGGAATGAAGCGTGGAAGTTCATTCGCTGAGGCCCGCGATGATGTTTACGGTCTTATTTTTCTTTCGCGAGTTCTTGGAAGTAAGGCATTACCGTCGGATCAAGAACTTGCAGACTTTAAAGAAAAAAGATCGGTCGACAATACTCGGGTTTTACAGCTTGTGGCGGGATTTACCATCCCACGCGAGAAAGGGCCCATCGCGATCAAGCTTGATGCTTCCGATCCTAAGCAGGCGGGCGGCTATTACAACATGGGAGATAATTCCATCACACTTTATGCCGGAGCTTTTTCTTTTGGAAGCAAGTTTGATTGGATGGATGTTTTTGATCATGAAACAAGTCACGGAGCAACCACTCGGGTTTTTCATGGTTTGACGCCAGGATACGGGGATTCTCTAGAGCCCTTGTATCAGGATCTTGAAGATGTGAGGCATGAAGCCGCTTTTAAACAACTTTATCCCCACTCGAATTTGGGGCGGCCTTCCGAGAACGAAATTCGACTGCGGGATATCATCAAGCGGAAGGATACGGCCCGGCTTCTTGCCTGGCTGATGCAGTTTGAGAACAAACTCACTTTGAAAAATATGTTTCAGTACACTCTCACTGCTTATGCGCGCGAGCTGTTTTCCAAAGAAGAGGCGGCCGCTTTTGCCGAGGCCGTGGAAAATATGTTTCCTGGCAATCCGATTCGGCTCGCTCTCAATCATCTTGATCGCGCGCGGGAAATTGCCCGGGCTATTCCCACAACACCGGAGGAAGAAGAAATCCAATTCCAACAATATCGCGCACTAAAGCTGATGCAATCCATGCGGGATGATTTTTCGAAAATCCCCAAAGATTTTAAGCCTCCGGTCAAGCCTCCAACCAAGACAAATCAGGAAAAATCTGTCCAGACATCCGTTGCGAGGCTTCAAAACCAGGAATTACTACCGCCCTCGCCTAAGGCATTGCCTGATATTGAACCTGTTGCCGAACCTGTAGCCCAAGTTTCTTCGG
>OBEQ010774405.1_pt1 | contig 16659 bp, 13 predicted proteins | sample 1670901 | NCBI WGS metagenome assembly OBEQ01 (sample SAMEA104232315, study PRJEB22302) | groundwater metagenome | biome: forest; feature: aquifer; material: groundwater | place: USA | collected 2011-08-07 | depth 5.4 m
GAACCGTGGCGACGGCGTCGGCAGGAGTCTTTTCCATTGTGGTACCTGAAAAACAGCAAAAGGCTTTGCGCGAGGGACAAGATTGTAAATCAAGGCGGGGCACCTAGGCTATGTTGCCCGCCGCTTTTCTAAACTAAAAGGGTGATGAAAAGTGAGACATCCCCTTTTTACAGGATCAAGCGGCGTGCTATTGCCCCATTTCCAGCTTGTACCGTTGCCGCGCCGCTTCTTCCTTGAACGCGGCGTCGACTTCGCGCATGACGCTGTCCACGTCCGCCAGTTTCTCGCTGCGCTCGAAGCGCCCGGTCAGCTCGATCTCCGGGTGTAGCTGGCCGTTCTCGTAAAGCGACCATATCTCCATGCCATAGTCGGTGGACAGGAGCTCGGGGGCAAAGCGACCGAAGTAGGCGGTCAGATTGTCGATGTCCCGCTCGAACATACGGCGGGCGTTGTTGTTGCCCGCGGCGTCAATGGCTTGGGGCAAGTCGATGATGACCGGCCCTTCGCTGCCGACGAGCACGTTATATTCGGACAAATCGCCGTGGATGACCCCGGCGCAGAGCATGCGCACGACCTGCGTAATCAGTGTGCGGTGGTACGCGCGCGACTGCTCTGCCGTCAGCACCAGCTCACTGAGCCGCGGGGCGGCGTTGCCATTGGCGTCGGTCACCAGTTCCATCAGCAGCACGCCATCAGCGAAGTTATAGGGTCGCGGGACGCGCACGCCGGCGGCAGCGAGACGGTACAAGGCGGCCACCTCCGCGCTTTGCCATGAATCTTCCTGTGCTTTGCGTCCATACCGGCCGCCCTTCTCCATGGCGCGGGCGCGCCGGCTGTTTTTCACCTTGCGGCTTTCCGTGTAACCAGCGCTTTGGCGGAAGCTGCGATGGTTGGCCTCTTTGTAAACCTTCGCGCAGCGGACATCTTCCCCGCAGCGGACCACGTAAACCATGGCCTCCTTGCCGCTCATGAGCTGACGCATGACCGCATCGACGAGACCGTCCTCGACCAGCGGTTCAAGTCTTGTGGGGATCTTCATGGGCGCCCTTGTACGCTGTTTCGGCGCACAATGACAGCATGGGTGGATTTTTTCGGCATTGGGAGCTATGCGGAAGCGCGAAATCTGCCGCAAACTGTTTGCTCACCTATCGGTTTCTGTTTCATTCAACCCGTGCTTTTTTAAATCGAATAATCTGACGCCGCGCTCTTTTAGTCGGGCGCCCTTTTTCATGGGAATCATAAATTCTTTCGGCGGAAAGCCGGGCAGCCAGTGCTTCCCGTGCCGCTTTGCTCTGGGCGCTTTCTGCATAAAGCAAAGCGGCTTCCGGGGCCGGGCCACGCCGGCCGGACAAGCCCAGCACCCTTACAGCGTATTCATAGGGGCCGACATGGATGCTCAATTCATCGTCAAGCCGAATAGCTTTGGCTGCCTTCACGCGCTCGCCATTCACTTTCACCTTGCCGCCCACTACCGCCGCCGCGGCCAGTGAGCGAGTTTTGAAAAACCTCGCCGCCCAAAGCCATTTGTCGATGCGGATATGGCTGCTCTCTGTTTCTGCCACGACAATTCCTGATGTTCTCAATAGTATTTGGACGATGCGCTGGTATTCACTAAAAACTCCAGCCCTCGCGTCGTATCAACCCTAATAAGCTGATACACGGAACACCCAACTCGCGACAAACATCTGGAATGAAGTGTGTCCGTTTCGGATTACGCTTCTCGGCCGCAGAGGTCTCCTGCGTTACAACGATTCCACTGCGCAGCCGCGCAAGGGCAATCACATATGCGTCAGCCTCTTCGTATTCGGCCTTTGGATCACGCAAACCGGGAAACTGATTCTGGATCGTTTGAGCATCGGCCAAAACTTCCGCTGTCGGAACAAAAACATCAGTCTGGTCCTGAACCCACTGAATCAATCCCGCTGTACCCACCGCCTCAATTTCTTCGCGCACCAGAGCAGGGGCGCGAAAACGTCCGTCCGCAATCAGCGTCTCAACCCTTTGGACCAACCCCATAAAAACATCGGTGGGATAGAAACGCGCCTGCCAGTCCATGAACGAGCTCGAATCAACCGAATAAATCGGTATCGGATCTGGATTACTCATCGGGGAAAGCGTGGCCAGGCCCTTCTGAGAGACGGACGCGGAGCTTCTCGAAATGCTCAAACTTCAAACCGAGATAGCGAGCCGCATCAACTGAGGTAATTCGATTGGCGGCAAGCGCCTCCAATACCAATCGTGCGAACGGTCGACCTGCGCGATTCAAAGCCTTTCCAACCGGCGTTGCAAAGCCGCCGGTACGCGGCGGCAAGGTTGCCACATAGGACTGCCACTCGGAACGCCAGCGATTGTAGTGAACCCAGCTGATGAAGCCGGACTCCCGCAAACGTGTGGCCATCGCGAGCGGAGTTATTCTGAACTTTCGCGCTATCCTTCTGACTTCTTCGATAGTCCATGCTGCTGCATGCAGACCAAGCTGCTCGATCATGCTTCGTAACGCGTCTTCCGGAACCAAGGCATGGCTAGCGGCAACTTCCGCGAACCGCTCAACGTCATCCCATTCGCTCGAAGAACGGCGCTCACGGAGCGCCGGTGCTTCCTCGTGACCTATGGCAAGCATCAAATGCACGACTTCATGAAACAGCGTAAAGGATTTCGCTTCGGGCAACTCCTTGCCATTAACAGCAACCACCGGTAGCGGCATGCGAAGCAATGCGAGTCCGCGCACCTCTTCCAGTGGAATCTTCCCAAACTGGAAAACAAGGACACCGATCTGTTCCACCGCCGCCCGCCATGCGTTCCACGCCTGCCATTCGTTGGCCCATCCGATCTGGGTTGCGACATCAACCCCGATCGCACTCCGGAGACGTTGTCCGACCACGATCGCGGCCTCACGCAGATGGGCATTCAACGAGAACTCGTGAACGGGTTCTCCCAGCTCTTCCATCAAATTCAGCGCATTCTCCCGCCGCGTGAGCATCTGGCGCAGCGCAAGGCGCAATTCCGGGGATTCATGTCCGGGCTCCACACCAGGCAGACGCCTATAGTCGGCCGCGAGTGGTGGCAACTGTGGCGGACGCGGCAAAAAGAAAACACTGAATGGCCGATGGAGAAACCGGGCCAACTGCTCCAGTTGGCGCAGCGTGGGCTGGCGCTCCCCTTTCTCCCACGCCGCAACCCGCTCTTCCTTTACCTGGAGGCGCCGGGCAACACGGTCCACGGCATAGCCACTCTCCTCCCGCGCCCAGGTGAGGATGGATGGATTTACTGTTACGGTCGGAGCGTTTGGCATATCAGGCAAAGCTTAATCGGGGATGTCTGCAATTGCCAACCCTCCCGCAAAAGCCCGCTGTAGAACTGATTGGCGGAGTTGTTCGACACGCGTGGGGTTGGCGTCGACCTGAGCCTCAGCTTCGCGGACGAAGGAGAAGCGGTGGTCGACTTTGACGACGATGCGGTGTCTCATCCTATGTTCACCGGCACGAGAATCATGGTGTCGTTGCCGAAGATGTCGATCACCTTCACGGCCAAGGTATAGCGGCCAGTGAGCGAGTTTTGAAAAACCTCGCCGCCCAAAGCCATTTGTCGATGCGGATAGGACTGCCCTCTGTTTCTGCCGCGACGATTCCTGATGTTCTCAATATTTCCGATTTTACGGCAGAAACACTAAGCCCAAGCGCCATCCTCGCATTTTAGAAATCATGGCGCGCAGACGCCGCATTCCCATGGGTTTGTCCTGAACCAAACGAAGTGTGGCATACGCTTTATCATTGTGTGCCATGCCTCACAACTTCACGTATCGGTAGTTTTTCTTAATGTTTGCATTTAAGAACTTGCCTTTTGAGTCAGCACCCATGAATTCGTGATACACGATCTCTGGAACATCGAAATACTGATAAACCCCACCCTTATGAAAAGCGACCTCAAGGGTCATCGTGGCCGCGTCATACCCAATTTCTGCAACGTCAGTTGAGACGACAGGTGTTCTGTTCATGGTTGACCACCAGGGTTGTTTCCGCGCTTCGGGTTCTCGCTACGCCAGCTTTCCACAACCTTCATGTAATTTTCGACCTGCTTCGGGCGATTCCATCCACCGACCGAATCAGGATCGTAGATTTTCGGATCGTGGCTGTCGGGACGCCGGTTCCTTGCGGGCGTATCAATCATAGCGCGCAATGGCAACTGCACCGCTTCTCCGACGATGATCGCCTCGCCGGTACGTAGAGCCGGAAGCATATTGAAGAGGCCTTCAAGATTATCGCTTACTGTATTTGTTACGTGTGAACGGTCCGAGGCGTTAGCCAGACGCATGGCGAACATCGTTCCGCACTGGGACAGGATGGTCGGATCTATCTCTGCGGGCCTTTGACTCACGATCATTGCCCCGATGCCGTACTTGCGGCCTTCTTTGACGACTCTGCGAGCCGCGATCGATGCGGCGCCCTCATTCCCAGCGTTCAAGTAGGCATGGGCTTCCTCAAGAACGAACAGCAAAGGCCTTGTTCTTCCACCTTCAGGCAGATGGCGCGCCCAGAAAAGAGCGTCGAATAGCAGCCGGATGAGCACACCGATAAGGTCCATCAAGATTGATACAGGTATGCCGGAAAGGTCGAGAATGGTGATGGGCTTATCGCCGCCTACCCAGGATTTTAGGAGGCCATCGAGGTCTTGAGCTGGTTGGGCATCAAGGTTCTCAAACTCAGCATTAGGGCACCACGGTCCGGGTCGGAACAGGAAGTCATAGCGGGTATCACGCAGGAGTGACTCCATAGCGAGTATCTGCCGTCGGATGTTGAGTGGCGCGCCACTCAGATAAACACGATTGGGACCGCCCTGCGTGATCGGACGATATCTGGGCGAATTCACGCCCATGATGTTGCCAAGAATGAGCTGCCCGTGGTCATCCTGCTCAATTGCCTCCGTAGCATCACTCTGGTTGGCGCTCTGGGCTGTGTGCGTGGAGCACACATAGCGGTGCAATTCGTACCAGAGCCGATGAATACTGAACGGGATCGGTGTATCCACTGTCATGGTGTCGGCAGTTACCCCGTTGCGTGCCTGCGCTTGGATCGACGCGAGTTTCAGTTGCTTGACTTTCTCTACAAGTGCGGCGCGGTCGGCGTCCTTAAGCTCGCGAAATGGGGTCACGCGCAGAAGTTCATCAAAACTCAAGGCCCAGTATGGAACGCACAGAGGTCTCTCGCCTTGCGCCTCGTTAGCATTGACGCGGAAAATCGTCGCCCGGTCACGCAAAGCGGTATGGTACTCGCCGTGAATGTCTAGGATGATAATCCGGGCTGACGGATACCTGGCTGGATCCGAGAGCGAAGCAAGTAGATTGGCCACCGTCGTTGATTTGCCCGCTCCAGTTGTTCCAACGACAGCACTGTGGCGAGTCACTAGGCGGTCAATGTCAATGAGCGCCGGGATTGACTCAGAGCTTGCAAGACTCCCTACCCGGACAGAGTTTGGGGCATCCGCTCTGCCATAAATTCGGGTTAAGTCTTGCTCGGTAACGAGGTGTGCCTCGTCACCAATGGTCGGATATTGCGAGATGCCGCGTTTAAACTCACCTGCTCGCTGACCCTCGCCAATCAGCTGTACCTTCATCCATCTGTAACCGTACGGTTCAGCTTTAAGCAACGCCTCCGGAACGGCACCGGCGCCTACCTGCGACACAATGCCAAACAAGTCCGTGAAACCGATGGATATCCGAACGAAGCTCCCAATCTGGCCGATGCGGTAGCCGTGGCCATCAATGAACGCCAGGCCGGAAACCGTATCCTTATCTAAAGCGACGCTGATACTCGCGCCCTGCACATCTTGAACGGTTCCGAGGTAGGTTGGCCTATTTGGCATTGAGAGTCTCCGCCGGCCGGTGAACATTGCCGATCAGTTCATGGAGAAACTCACCGAGGATGGCGAAGTCCCCCAGTGCGAATCGAGCCGTCTGTTTGCTGCTCGCATTCGCCACGTCAATTGGTGTCCACGTTACCCACTTGCTCGAACTGGACGCCGCAGCATCGGCACCCATCTCAGCCCACATGGCCACACGGCCGCTGATGACTGCTCCGTCCCTAGCCAAAAGGCTTAAATTTTGGCGCTGAACAGCGAGTTTCACTGCGTCGGGGTACTCACTGATCTTGCCAAAGAGCAGAGCAAACACAATTGCGGTTTGCGTGCTCTGCAGCCCCTGCACAATAACCTCATTGAGATGCTCATCACGGAAGGAATAACCGCACAGGACGAGGGTCGAGGTAGGCTTTTTCAAGAACGCCCTGAGCCTGTCTATCATCGCGAGATACGGCATCCGCCTACTCTCCTCATACTTCAGATGCGAAGGATGGATCACTCGCTTGAGTCCAGCTTCGTTGGTCGCACCGCGAAGCACGCCAATCTTTTCCGCCTGATACCAGTTGATCGAACCATGCAGTTTCCATAGACGCGCCCAGCGCGGGGGCAGCGCGTCTTCTTCCATGGCTCTAAGGTCGAAGAAGGGTTTGCGCACCCCAGCGAAGCCGTCGAAGTAGGGTACTCGCCGATCTTCTAATGCCTGTTCCATTAGCAGGTCGTAGTTTGTTGTGAATATCTCGACTGGCACGTCACGCTCAACTCCGTCCACCCATGACGCAACGCGATGGTATGGAGTATCGGTGTTGGGGAGCGACTTGTTCGCCAACTCGTGAATAATTTGGCAGATTCGCTCGTCCAGTTTGTCCAGATTTGCCCCAGAAAGACCGCGCACCTCGTCGTTGCCTGCAACCGCACGGAGAGACCGGACGTGACTCAACATGTCCTCTACGTTCGTGTCATTGCGGCCATCTTTCTTGAAGTGGTCTTCAACAATTTTCAGAAGCGGAGCGTACTCATCGGATTTAGCAAGTGAGTCACGGACCACTTTGGTAATTCCGGCGACATCCGGTATCAACGGCGGGTTTTTCTCGCCGCCAAGCCTGATCGCCATGGGACAACCAGCGCCTATGAATAGCCCTAGTGGCTTCTTGTTGCTTGAAAAGCATTGCTGAAGAAAACCTATTTGTTTCTGTGGGTCCTGGCTGTGGTCCATGAATTGTTTCCCCTTAGCTCTGATCACTCATCGGCAGATTTTTCCTGATCGGCAGTGGAACTCTCCAATGCCTTTAGGCTCAGCCCTTCGATCTCCTGCAACGTCTTGCCCGCAATCCCCTGCAAGTCCCCATACATCCCCACCGTTGCTCCCATCACGCGCTCAATCTGCTCTTCACGCTTGGCCCACTGCTTCATGATGGCTTTCCGCTCTTTGTCGAGGTCTTCCCGCATGGTTGAAAACGCTTCGACGATAGCTTCCACTCGCTGGCGGAAACGCGGACCAGTGAGGTACTGGTAAATCATTTCCGTTTTGGTTTGCTGGCCTTCGGAAGCCTGCCTTGCCATGGCGATTTCCAGCAGCAACTGGCGCAAAATGGCAGCCACGGGTAATGCGGCGCGGGGGTGTGTTACCCAGATGCCCTCCACCATTTCGAAGGTTTCAACGCCTTTCGGCAACACCTGGCTCACGATCACGGCAATTTCCGCCTTTGCGGTGCGCTGATCTTCCCGCAGTTTGACCAGCCATGTATCACTCCAGTTTTTGGTGCGCTTGGCCTCCCACAGAATGGTACCGCTGGCCTGACCACCTACACCAACTACACGCTGCAGCACATCCCCGCCATATTCGCCCTTGGGTACTGGCTCGATCATGTCGAAAGGAAATTTTGTGCGCAACAGGTTTTCAAGCTCCAGCTCTTGCACTTCGCCCTGCAATTGCTGCGAGCCTTGTTCGGACTTGCGTCTAAGTTCCTCAATTTGCTTTTGCATTGCGCTGATGGTTTGTTCTTTTTCCTTTACCTTGAGGTTCAGCTCGTCTTCCGCTTCTTTTTTGGCTTCTTGCCGGGTAGCCGCAAGGCCCTCCTGTATGCGTTTTTGAACCGTCAGCTCCAATTCACGTTTGGCGTCATCCAGTTCGCGCTGCTTCTTGATAAGTTCAGCCTGTGCATTCTGTGCTTCGGCCAGTTTTTCATTGCGCTGTTTCAGCACTTCTTGCAGATCGGTGAGTTCCCGCACTTTCTGTTCCAGATCGGTGGCGACCGCCTGTTTGGCCTTCTTTACCTCCTCCGCCGTAATCCGGGCGCGATCCTTTTTCAGTTGCTCTTCAACCTGACCGGCGACCTGCTCATCGAGCTTGTTTTTGGCATCGGCAAGCTGCTTCTCCTTTTCGCGCATGGCCTGCTCACGCTTGGCAATGTCGCTGTCTTTCTGCGCAAGTTGCTGTTCGAACTGCTTGCGGGTGGACTCAATCAGCGGCGCCGCGAGCGATTCGGTGAGTTTGATCTCGGTCTTGCAGTTCGGACAGATAATCGTTGGCTCTGTCATGTACCCCTCCTGGAGAGGATCAGCGTGGAGAAAAGGTGGCAGGTATATTTTCCATTCGTTTATCTGACCGCCATGCGCAGCCAGGGGCGAAAAATAGATCTGTCACCAGATTTTCATATTTTGCCGCCACCATTTTTTACAAGTCCAAGTTAAGAACCGTCAGCCTTCGCTGTTCCGTATGCACGCTTCGCGGGGCGTTCTCCGCCCCTATTGGTTCAATCCCGCGTTCCATGAGCATCCGGAATAAATCACTCACCAATGCTTGGCGTCGCCGAACGAAGTTCGAGGCGAAACATCTCCAAAATACCCAGCCTGCTCGTTCCAGAACACGCTGCCGACGCATATCTGCGTCCCATCGGTCCGGGCCGTGATACCGGTCGCCATCGCACTCAACGGCCAGTCGATTATCATTATGGCCTTCGACTACGAGGTCGATGCGAAACTCACCAACCTTTACCTGTGGAGTAACCCAATATCCCCGCTCAGTAAGGATGTCGTAGACCTCTCGCTCAAACGGTGACTCACAGAGTTCGCGTAAGTTAGTGACTCGTCCTTCATCCTGGGCGAAAGGTGACGTAAAGTGTCCAATCAAACTGCGCCGTAGCCGGTCGGCTTCGCTGAGGTTATCTAGATCAACCGAACGCACTAGGTACATGCGGTCTCGTGCTCGTGAAGCCGCAACATTGAACCGTTGGGAAAACGTATCCCGTGTCAAAGCCATGGGCTTCTCGCCGGGGCTAACTACCATCGACAAGAACATGATATCGCGCTCTTTGCCTTGGAAAGTGCGAGCATCGCCACATGCAATCCTGTGCCGCGCCATCAGCTCGGGGCCAAGTTCCTCGGTCAACATCTCCCAGACACGCAGCGCCTGCTTGCCGCCCAACAGTGACACCATCCCAATGGTCCTTCTCTCCATTACGGGGTCTTCGACAATCCGTCGAATCTCATTGACGATGAAGCGCGCCTCGGCTTCATTCGTATCTCCATTGCGATATCCATCTTGGACAACAATATCTATCAGTGGTGGATCAAGTCGTTCGGAGGTCTTTGGCAGGCGCAATGGTTTCAGTTCATGGTTGTAGAATTCGCGCTTGGAATATTCAATGATCGGTCCGACGCAGCGGAAATGCTCTTTGAGCATGACCGCAGACTTTGCGAATACGACTTTAAACAAGTCATAAACCGAACGTTCAGGCGACATTTGTGCACGGTATGTGGGCACTTGGTTTCCAAGGAATCGGTTCATCAAGCTTCGAATCTTCTCTTCCTCAAGACCAACACCTTCGGGCGAAACCTGTTTGTCATCACCAACGATGAGCACTTTTTTCGCGCGAAGCAGCGCCGGCAGCGCAGTCAAGTCCGATTGCGACGCCTCATCAATAATGACCAAATCGAAGCAGCCAAGCTCGGGCGGCAAGGATTCGTACACTCGATAGTGCGGCATAATCCAACATGGAACGGCCCCGTTGGCCTGCGATGCTGCCACCTTGGCATCCTTTCGGAAGCGCACAGCTCGCTTCCCGGTTCCCTTGCCGATTTTCTGAATGGCGTTGAGATATGCCATTAGCGCGCTTCGAATGCTGGGGGTCGCGTTTTCGGCGAGCTTTAACCACGTCCGCTTCGTCACGACATCCCGATAAGCCTTGGCAAGGTCCTTCTCAACCTCTTGCCGCTTCCGCGACAGCATCTTGAGTTCTTCCTGTGCGTCAATAGCTTCGAGGTGAGTAGCCATGCGCTTAAGTCGCCACGATTTTCGCCACTCGTCGGGCAAGAGGATGTCGACCGTTCCAACAAAGGGTTGCTTCAACAACGCGGCGTATTTATGCGCACCCGAATCTTCGACAAGGCAGATCACTTCACTGACGGTCGCCAAATGAGACGACAAGCTGTGCACGCGTGATAGCTCGTTCATTAGCGCGGACCACGATGCCTGCATCTGGGTGTCAGGGACCGACGGATTTCCAAGCTCATTGCTCAAGAATGCTCGAATCGACTCGATGACTCGGCCTTTCCGGTTATCGAGCACCTGTTGGAACCGCTCTTTGATTGACCACACACCCGCAAGACGATTCTTCGTCAAATGATGTCGCAACGCTTTATCGAGTTCCTCCATTGCTGAGGCGGTGGACGCGATATCTCGAGCATGTTGCCAACCAGGTAGCACTTTGAGTGCTTGTTCAGTAACAGATTGTTCGACTACTACAACCGTTTTGACCTTTTCGTACAATGCATAGAGTTTCTGGGCCAATAGCCCATGCTTGGGTTCGGCACCTGGTAGGATCTCGATTGCCAGTTCAGGTGCGAGACTATTCCAACGCATGGCAAGTTCGCGAAACTTTTTCAGCAGCACAATGAACCGCAGAACGTGCTGCCAATCATCATTCGAAGCAGGAGCGCTACCAAGGACTTGAATTGCATCAAGCCTCTTGATTTTCTCGCCCTTCACAACGAATCCCAAAAAACCAAATGGCCGCTTACCTTCGGATAAGTTGCGAATCGCCTCGGTCAGCTCAACGTCGGTATCGATTCCTGTCGGAAGCGTCACGGGCTTGGCGAGAAATGTTTTGCGGTCCTCTTCAGCATCCTTGAGCTCGCGTCCAAGCACCTCGAAGATGTCCAGAACCCCGCCAGAGGTCGATTTGCGAAGCCGCTCACGCATCAACACTGTCCACGGTTTGTGCGCCGAGAGAACCTGATCTCGCAGGTCACGAAGTCGAGTGAGGTCCTGTTCGAGTTTTTGTGCTGCTGCGATGGTTTCTTGACTTGAGTCTGCCAATCCAGGAACTTGACCAGTTTCAATCTCTTTCGAAAGCATGACAAAGCGGGACAAATCCTGATGTGCTTGAAGCAGCAGCTGAGACTCTGGGAATTCTACTAGTTGCGGCAACGATGCATCGAGGTAGTCGATATCCTGACCGAGGATGCGACGTGCTTCTCGCAGTCGCATCACATCCGAATCCACGAACTTGGGCGCGAACTCCGGCTCAACGCTGAGCGCATCAGGAATCCATTCGAAGTAACCAGCACCTTCAACGACTTCGTGGGCTGCATCCTGCGGTTCAATCTGCTCGCCATCAAACTCGATACGCGAGAGGTTTTTAGCAGCCCAATCATTAACCCTACGGTCGATGATGGACATACGCCCATGCAGGCCGTCGATTTGCTGCTCGATTTGGCCAATTTCGCGCGCAACAGCGACGCGGTCGATACGCTGTACTTCCGACGCAATCTTTGAAATCGCGTACTCGAATTGCTTCATGCCGTCGGCTTCACTGGTCAACAACGAAATCGCCAGTGGGCGGATTTCGGGCGGAAGCTTTTCCTGCAGCACCGCCAAGGCTGGGTCCTTCATCGACGTAACGAGCACTCGCTTGCCATCAGCTAAGTAGTGGCAGATAACGTTGGCAATGGTATGTGTTTTGCCGGTGCCGGGTGGCCCCTGAACTACGACCCCATGCGACACGTCCAGCAACTGAACGATGCGAACCTGTTCATCGTTAAATGCCATGGGAAAGAAAAGGTCACGAGCCTTGCTGGAGCTTTCACCCGTACTTGGCCCCGAAGCGCTACCGTAGATTGCAGAAAGTCCCCGATAGCTCGGTACAGCCAAATCTTCGTTGGTGTCGGACGGGTCCTTAATTACCGCTACAACTGCGCCTGGGAAAGCGTCGATAGTTTCAATGTCGTCGACCTTCTTTTTAAACGCTTCAAGGTCCTGCAGGTACATACTGTTGGTTCGCGGCCTTGCGAATAAAACCCATGTGTCAGTAACGCGCAGGTTCGCATCAGATTTTGGCAGTGACCTGTCTTCGGCTGGCACTTGCTGGGGCCAATAGACGCCATTTGGATCAAGATGTGTAGCAGCTGCTTGAAGCAAGGGTTCGAACGTGCCTCGATCGAATGGTGAAAAGGTTTGTGTAGCTTTACTAAAAAAGTCTTTTCCAGATTTCTCAAGAGCACGAAGTCCTGGGTTGTCGACTGAGGCATACCAGTCGGTCTCTAGCTGCGGCTCAAGATCGCGCGGCTTGACTTCGATTGACGCTGTAAGAGGGTTGAGAGCTAGTTCGCATAACCGGGAAAGAAGTGGATAACTAAGCGATGTCGAATTTGTTGTCCAAATGCCCATACCAACGCCCCAGGCGATTTCAACGGGTGACTCGACGACACCTTCCTGTAGTTGCTGCTGCAAGGTGAAGAGTTGGCCATAAAGTCGAATTGTCTTGCGACGACGTTTTTCTTCTTCTGCCCAGACCTTCCAAGGACCGCTTGTGTATGCTTTGAAGGCCACCCGGACTGCATCGGCTTCTTCATACTCTTCTAACAGGATCTGTTGTTGTGGCTCAATAGCTGGCTTTTTTCGCTCTCCCGGAAGTATGAGTATCTTTTCAGAAGAACGGTGTGTCCCTGCTTCGATAAGCGCCTCACCCATAATTGCGGCTCGAAGTTTTGGCTCGTCCGCAGGGTTGTTGACCATTTCGATCCACGGCTGCAGGACTATCTCCTTGATTTCAGGCGGTCGGACCTCATGAAGCCGTGCGATGGACATCCACAACTCGTCTTGCCCCTCTGTCGAGGCTAAGTTCAGCTTGATGCCTGGGAGGTCGAATAGCTCGTGCTCATAGAGCTTGAACAGGCCATGTTGTTCAACGCGAGCCACGACCTTACTGTTCATGCGTGCCGCTTGTTGCGCAAACTCGATAAGCGAAAGGAGCCGTTCTTTCTCGATGCTCATATTCGATGCCTTAGTTGCTTAATTCTCCGTCTGTAGGAATGTGCGAGGGCAAAAATGCACGCAAATGCACGGGGTCAAGTCTTGAGATATTACTAGTACTCTCGCCCATGTATTCATGGCTGCCACTTACTTGTCTCCCCACGGCGCGAAGCCGATGGGGCGCTTCTTCTTCGGCTCCGGTGGCGTCATAAGTTCGCGGATGGCCTCGAACACCACTCTGAATTGGGCATCGTATTTCTTCTCCAGCGCCGCGAGCTTACGCGCTAGCCCGACGTTGGAGGCGAGCATCTGACGCAGCCGCACAAACGCGCGCATGATTTCAATGTTTACCCGCACTGCACGCTTGCTGTGCAGCACGCTCGAAAGCATGGCAACGCCTTGTTCGGTGAAGGCGTAAGGAACTGCCCGCCGAAGGCCGCCCCAACTTGAAGTCACAAATTGTGATTTCAAGTTTTCGAACTCCGGCGCGCTTAACTGGAACATGAAATCCCCAGGGAACCTCTCGATATTCCGTTTTACCGCTTGCACCAGGGCGCGAGGCTCAACCCCATAGAGCTCGGCAAGGTCCGTGCTTAGCATCACTTTCTGCCCACGCAGCAGGAATATGCGTGTTTCGATCCTTTCAAGCGGAATTACAGTTTGCTTCTTCGACATTCCCTAATTACACCGTTGTTATGTTTATAGCTTGGTCAGTGTAGGGGATTCCTAGCGCCTCCTCAATTCGGGTGTTTGAGGTTGCAAATTGTGACCTCAAAACAACCGCCTCGATTTAAGGTCGCAAAATGCGACCTTAAAGCAGGTGCCGTCGAGAGAATTTTCAAGGTCACAAAATGTGACCTTAAACCTTTAGATATTTAGCTGCTAACCCAAACATGGGGATGTGGTCGCAAATTGCGACCACATAACAAACGCTCAACTTGAGATCGCAATCTGCGATCTCAAACTTGAGGTACCGTTTTGGCACCTCAAACTTGAAGTCGCAAATAGCGACTTCAAGTTTGAGGCAAAGGATGAATGGAGCCCGCGGAGGGTCTCGAACCCCCGACATCCTGATTACAAATCAGGTGCTCTACCAACTGAGCTACGCGGGCGAAATTGAAAACGCGGCATTGTAAGTATACCCCCGCACCGGGGCAACCGCTCACGTCGGCGCGTTGTCGCGCGGCACTGGCAATGGCGCCGGTGGCGGAGGCGGGTTCGTCCCGGCCGGACAAGTCGTTTCCTGTACCTGGATGTCCTTCGCGCCCCAATCCGTCTGCTTCAGCTTCATGACATTTTCCGGCGACACCGGCGCGATGAGGTCCAGCCAGTAGCGCGTGCGGCTCTGTGTGAGCGGCTGCACCTTGGCCTCCACGCCTTTCGCCGCGAGCTCGCGCACGCGGCCCTCTGCATTGGCCTCGACCGAAAACAGGCCGAGCGATATCGCGTTCTGCCAGCCTTCTTCCTGAATCACAGCGTGATCCTTGAAGCCGAGACGCGTGAGTTCCTGGCGCTTGCGCTCCGCCGCCTCCCTGGACGCGAGCGGTGGCAGGGTCACGCGGTAACCGGTGATCGTTTTGGTTTCCTCGGTGCGGCGGGCAAACCCGAGATGCAGCTCATTCAACTTTGCCTCGGCCTGGGTGACAAGGGCCGTCTCCGCGAACGGACCGATGTGAAAACAAACCGGGACGGCATTGGCCACCAGCTCCGCGTTCGCGGGCGGCGGCGTCTTGCGCGGTGTGAGCTTCACGTCCGGCTCGGTGAGCAGACGCATTTTCTCGGGCGTGATCGGCGCACGTGCCGGACGGTTCTCTTCGACCGGCGCCTCCTTGTACCAGCTCGCCCACATCCACAGGCCGAGATTGGCGAGCACGAATACGGCCAACAACCATTTCAGTTTCATAAGGTATCCGCGATCATGGCCAAACCCTTGAGCACGAGGTCCGGAACCGGTGTGTGCGCCGCGCGCAGCCGCGCGGCCAGTACCGGGGCATCGCCGCCGGTCAGGAAAACCCGCATCGTCGCGCCGAGCGTGTGGTGGTATTCGTCAATCAACCGCTCCACCGCGCCCGCCAAGCCAAACAAGGTCCCGGCGGCAACGCCATCGGCCGTGGAACGCGCCAGACAATCGGTGGCGTCACCCTCGGTGGCGGGGATGCCGGCCGTTCCTTGCACGAGGCTGTCGCGCAACAAACGCAGGCCCGGAAAAACCGCGCCGCCGAGAAACTCGCCGTCCGCTGACAAGGCATCCACCGTGACGGCGGTACCGCAATCCACCACGCACGCCGCGGAGCTGGTGAGTCCGCGCGCGCCGATCAGCGCCACCCATCGATCCACGCCGAGCTGCTCCGGCTGCCGGTAACGATTCTGCACGCCAAGCTGCTCTGCCTGCGCGCGGACAATTTGCGGTACGACCGACCAGCGTGCCTGGACCCATTTCTCCAGTGCATGCATTCGTTCAGAGGTTGAGACGCTGCACATGACGATCTTCCGCGGAGCGGCCATGTCGCGCCACAGCCTGTCCAGCAGTGACGGCATCGCGTGTTCGAGCAAGGCCGCCTCCGTGCGCCAGAGACCGGGCGCCTGCTGCGCCCATTTCAGGCGGCTGTTGCCGAGATCAATTAATAGATTCATTGCTCATCCCGCCGCTCTCACACTGATCTCACCGGAATGAAACACCTGCTTTCCGTTGGCATGACGAACGATCAGACCGCCGTTTTCATCTATGCCCTCGACCGTCCCGAGAAATTCCCGGTCACCCTGGATCAGGCGCACGCGCCGGCCGTGATACAAGTGGCGCGACGACCATGCCTCGCGGAACGGGGCAAAACCCTTCGCCGCGAATTCCTGAAACATGCTCCGCAGATGGCGCATAACAAGCGCCGCGAGGCGGTTGCGGTCGGCGGTTTTACCGAGAATGTTGCGCAGATCCACCCACGGCTGATCGATGCGCTCGGCATCCTCGCGACCGATATAACCGTTTACACCCACTCCGAGGATCACTTGTGTCGGGCCGGCCGACTCGCCCTGCACATCGGCCAGCAGCCCGGCGAGCTTGCGTCCGTCCCACAACACGTCGTTCGGCCATTTGAGTCCCGCATCATCGACGCCATATTCCTCGAGCGCTTGCAGCACCGCCAGGCCGGCGGCCAGGCTCAGTCCCGAGACAAGACCCGGACCGCCGGGAAACTGCCAGGCCATGGAGCACATGAGATTGTGGTATGGGGTGGCGACCCAGGCACGGCCGCGCCGGCCGCGACCGCCCGACTGCGCCTCGGTAAGGCAGGTGATGCCGTTCAGGGTCTTGGCGGGCGCGATGAGTTCGGCGAGATGGCGATTGGTCGAATCCGTTTCGTCGAGGACGTGCAGACGGTCGCGGAAATCCGCGGCCGCGGCGCCCAGATGCTTCAGTATGCGGGTACGATTCAGCAGCGTAAGCGGCGCGTCGAGTTTGTAGCCGCGCCCGGTCACGCGATGCACGTCCAGTCCCGATTGCGTCAGGCGGCGGATGTTTTTGCACACTGCGGCGCGCGTGATGCCAAGTTTTTTGCCCA
>OBEQ010115503.1_pt1 | contig 16650 bp, 15 predicted proteins | sample 1670901 | NCBI WGS metagenome assembly OBEQ01 (sample SAMEA104232315, study PRJEB22302) | groundwater metagenome | biome: forest; feature: aquifer; material: groundwater | place: USA | collected 2011-08-07 | depth 5.4 m
CTCATTGGTGTTCGCCGCCCTCCGCCCCCGTTGATCTACGGTTTGGGTTCTGTTTTTTTCGTTCAATCGTCATTCGTCATTCGTCATTCGTCATTTGTTCCTACCCATTCGTCATTCGTCATTCGTTATTCGTCATTTTAATTATGTGGCCTCGTATTCATACCAAAAAACCCGTGGTGGTGGCCGTCGGCGTGTTTGACGGAGTCCACATCGGCCATCAAACGGTGTTGCGCCGGGTGCACAAGATTTCCAGGCGCTTGGGAGGGGAAAGCGCGGTCGTGGCCTTCGCCCGTCATCCCTTGACGGTGTTACGTCCCTCTCATGCTCCTCCGGTTTTGACCGATCCGGCTCAAAAGTTTCGCGCGTTGAAACAGCTCGGGCTGGACCACACGTTCGTCGTCCCCTTCACGCGGCGGTTGGCTCGGGTGAAAGCCAGGGATTTCCTCCAGGAGTATTTAGTAACCCGGCTCGGGGCGCGCTGTCTCGTGGTCGGCGCGAATTTCAGTTTCGGCCATGATCGGGAAGGGAATGTGGCGTATTTGCGTCAAGCCGGTCCGCGCGTAGGTTGTCGCGTCATGGTGGTGCCGGCGGTCAAGGCCCACGGCCATCGAGTGAGTAGCACGCATATTCGAAACCTGCTCCGCCGGGGAAAGGTGGAAGAAGCCGCGAAGTTTTTGGGCCGACCTTATGAGTTGGAAGGGCGTGTGGAACGGGGGAGCGGCATAGGGCGGTCGCTCGGGTATCCCACTGCCAATATTGGAGGCTTGCGTCAAATGCTGCCCGGCAACGGGGTGTACGTAGTGAAAATGCGCGTGGGGGGCTGCTTTCATGGCGGCATGGCGAATGTGGGGATTCGACCTACCGTGGCTCGCACCCGTGATCCCCGTCTTGAGGTGCATCTATTCAATTGGAAGAGGTCAGTGTATGGCCAGCCCGTCGCGGTATCGTTTCTCCACCGGTTGAGAAGCGAGAAGAAATTCCCTTCTTTGGTCGTGCTCAAAGGCCAGCTGGGGAAGGATGAGCGGGTCGCCCGAGCCTGGCTGGTTTAGAATGCGTCCGAAAACCCTTTTGCCGCAGACTCGTTTCCCCCTCTCCCCTTGTGGGTCGTGAGTACTCGCGAGGGCATTCGGCGAGCGATGGTACGAACGATCCTCGGGGGGGAGAGGGTGGGGGTGAGGGGTCAAAGGGAGGTTTTCGGATGTATTCTTTTGGGTAAACTGAAACTTTTTGACGCGGGAGGCGTTGTTCATAGTATGGAAGATTGGGTTCTGGTCCAGGACACCCTGCAGGGGAAGGCCGCGTTTCACACGATTGTGAGTAAATACCATCGAACGGTTTTTCAGCTGGCCTACCGGTTCTTGAGACACGGCGAGGACGCCGAGGATGCGACCCAGGACACCTTCCTTAAAGCCTACCGTTCGTTGCATCAGTACGCGCCCCTGGCCCCCTTCGGCAACTGGCTGTTGAAAATCGCCACCAATACCTGCTTGTCGCGTCTAAGGGCCCGTCGGCGCCTTCCCGATATCCTCTCGCTGGGAGCTGAAACCACACCGGAACCTGTCGTGCCGCCCGACCAGGCACGGGCCAGGCTCTTGCACGTCGTTGACGAAGCGGTGCGCGCGTTGAAACCCGCCCACCATGCCGCCTTTGTGCTCTTCCACTACCAACACCTGGATTACGAAGGGGTGGCGGACGCCCTTGAGGTGCCGGTCAGCACGGTCAAAAATTATTTGTTCCGCGCCCGCGGGACCCTTCGTGAATACGGGATCCCCCCCCCCCCGCTGGCGCTGGAGGGCCTGCCATGACCCATCGCATTGAGCGGGAAGAAAAGCTGGACCGTTTCCTTGATCAATGGTTGGAGACACCCTTCGAAGTACCCGAACCCTCCACACAGCTTGAAGGCAGGATTCTCGCGGCCATCGAACAAGAAACCCTCCAAGGGAAGTTTCACCGTCCCTGGTGGACGCGGTTAATGGGTGAATCGTACCGCAGCTCCCCCTCTCCCCTTGGGGGAGGGGGTTGGGGTGGGGGGTTCAAGGGAGGTTTTCGGACACGCTCTAAGGGGTGGGCATTTGGGGGAGCGTTTGCGTTGCTCTTGGCGGCCGGTCTCCTCTGGCGGCCATGGCACCAAACGTCGCCCGCCTCTCTCTTGGGGGGAGGCGTCGTAGAACATGTTTCCGGGCCAGTTTGGATCGTCTCGCCAGAGGGAACCCGTCGCCCCGCCCACGCCGGAGACCGGATCAGCGCCTCCGGCGCCCCAGGTGCCGCGAGCCCTGCAAGCGGCCGGATCGGCCTCAACGACCAAATCTATACAGAACGCGGTGAACTTCTCTTACTTGTAGGGGGTCATCGCGTCGCGGTGAAGCCCCACACGACCGTCGCCGTCGTCCCACACACCCCCGCGGTCGTCGATCTTTCTCAAGGCACTGTGGAGATCGCCGTGGAAAAGGGAAAGGGAGGGTTCACCGTACGCACCCCTCTGGGAGAAGCCCGGGCGCTGGGCACTCGGTTTCGGGTGAGCGTGATGCCCCCGCCACGAATCACGCCTCAGACATCTCGCACACAAAAAGGAGGGAACCCGATGAACGTCAAACCGTTTATGAACGTTTTGGTATTGGCCGGCGTGGTCGCCGTCAACAATGCTTATGGCACCGTGGTGCTCGATGCCCAGGAGCGGGCGGTGGTGGTGGAGGGGTGCGCTCCAGCCAAGCAAGCGGCCGTCGCCGCCGTTGAGCCGCCGACCCACACCGCTCTCCAAAACGCCTTGATGCAATTAACCGATAAAGACCCGAACATCCGGGAGGAAGCGGTCGTGAGGGTGCTTCAATTTGATGATCCTTCTACCATTCCTTTCCTCATCAAAGTCTTGGACGATCCCTTACCCCAGGTGCGCCGGGCGGCGGCTCCGGCGTTGCAGCAATTTGACGATCCTCGCGTGGTCCCGGCCATCATCAAAGCCTTAGGGGACTCAGACGAAGAGGTTCGAACGGTGGGGGCCATGTCTTTGGGACTCCAAATGCATAACCCTCTGGCGGTCCCTGCCCTGATGAAATTGACCAAGGATAGTTCCAGTCTCGTGCGAAAAGGGATGGTGCTGGCTCTCGCGCATTCGAATGATCGTGACGCGGTGGTCCCCATTCTCATCAACGTGATGACGACTGATCCAGACCATGACGTGCGAACAGGAGCGGGCCGTTACATGCAAGAGATCGTGAATATTTCAGACGTCCCCGCCCTCCTCAACGTCCTGAAACATGCAGATCCGGGGGTGCGTTTTTGGGCCGTGCAGTTGCTCGCCATCATCAATGAGCCTTCCACCATTCCCTCCGTCATTAACATGATGGAAGACGGGGATGCCACGGTGCGGAGGGCCGCCGTGCTCGTCCTTCTACAAACCCGTGATCCAAAGATCATTCCCCGCCTGGTCAAATTCATAGAGAGAATCAAGGTCATTGAAATAACACTCGAGGGCGACAACACTGAACATGGGACCGCCTTTCAAATCGTGAAGGGGCTGACGGGATGGAACGATCCCAGGGTGGGTGGTAGCCCGTTTACCAGCACCACGAATGATCCAGACCCCCTATGGATGAAAAAGGTCTTCGAGATGTACGGCAACATCTTGAATGATTCAAACCCTAAAATGCTCAGATTAAAAATAGAAGTGACCCGCGCTTTGGGCATGATTCAGGATCCTTCCGCCATCCCCATGCTGATTGCCCACCTCCATGACGCCGATCTCTGTCTCCCCATCCTGGCCGCGTTAGGCGGTCAGAATATCTCCTATGGAAGCGAAATGCCTTTGAATGTAGGCCCAGAAATGATCCAAGATCCGCGAGTCATCCCCAGTCAAGATCCGACGGCCATTTCCCTGATCGCCTCAGTGATTGAAGAGACGGGGAGTCAACCTAACGTCATCGTCCCCAAGAACAAGTATGCCATACGCCTCCTCGGAGCCATTCAACACCCTGATGCCATCCCTTTTTTAGCCCACCTCATCTATGTTCCCAAGAAGCATAATGAAATCACCCGTGGGGAAGCGGTCCAAGCCCTGAGCCAAATCCCTGATCCCCGTGCCCTTCTTCCGCTCCGACAAGCGTGGAAAGATTCCTCTCGCTCGGTGCGCGAAGCCGCTCGCCAAGCCCTCGACCAACGAGGTGAAATCGACAATAATTTGCCTCTCCTGAAGAAAAAGCGTCCGTAGCTTCTTCGATCTTCTTCCATTGGGGAAAGATCTCCGGATTGTCAACATGACATCCCACCGTTTTCCGCAGAAGCTTTGGAACACGATGCCATGCGAGGAGCCCTCTATGAAACCTACGTCGCTCAGAATCTCATGGGAATTTTGGAGGCGTCTTGGCCCGAGGCGCGGCTCAGGTTTCACAAAATCGTGACAAACTCATGAAGGGTTGACATGGCAGAAGATTCAAACCCCGCCAACCCTGCCACCTAACACAAAACATATGGCCATCCTCGATACAAAACGGGATCGGCTCCTGATTATTGGTGGCGATGGTGCTCCGGAGCATATGGTGTGGACGCTGGATCTTAAAACTCTGACATGGCAGGCCATCAAGACCAAAGGGAGGCTTCCGCCTCGTAGATTCCATAGTGCCACACTGGATCTGGCGTTTCTCAAGATGCCTGGGAGAACCGTGGGACGAAAAATCTTCCACCCACCGGCGCGCGGTGACTATCACCTCTGTCTGGACGCGCCCCGCAACCGCCTGATCCTATTCGGCGGTTGGGGTTATTCTGACACCTGGATACTGGATCTCACCTTCACGTGGAAGGAAGTCCTCCCTTGAAAGGCGGTGTTTTCCTGTTGAAAGTGAAGCCGCTGGGCTGGTTGTGGGGGATGACTGTGGCGGTGCTGGTCACAGGGGGGCATGTGGGAGCCGAAGAAGAGTCCAACGGTAGAGCCGTCCAGACCGCCCTCGTACAGCTCACGCATGCGGAGGCCCGTATCCGCGTGCAAGCCATTAGGATGCTCGGAGCGATACGCGATCCCCAGGTCGTGCCCTTCCTCCAACAGGCGATTCACGATCCTGACCCCAGCGTACAAGCCGCCGCCCGCCAAGCGCTGAAGAAGCTGGAGGTTAAAGACGCCCCGTTGCTTCGGAAGCGTCAGAAACCGTGACCCTTTTTAAATGCGTCCTTTTCATTTTTGAAATGCTCTTGGGTGAGTCGTTTCAGGTTATAATGCGTAATGAGGTGGGTGATGATGCGTAGAAAACAGGTTGATTTGACCAAAGAGTTGATCAAATACGTTGAGTGCTGGGTCGCCCTCTCCTCGGACGAGACACATGTGGTGGCGAGCGGCAAGCACCCGAAGGATGCGTTGAAGAAGGCGCACGTCAAGGGAGAACGTGCTCCCATCTTGATGTGGGCGCCCAGAGAACATGGCGCCTACATCGTGTGAAGTTTTCCTATAAGAAATTCTCCGTCCAAACCGATCCCCAACAGTCCGGTTATCAAGCCGTCCTGCGGCCCATCATTCCCATAAGACTGGTGCATAATGTCCAATTAATGGGGGTCAGACTCTAACTATGTAACTTGTCTTGACCCGCGTCGGCTTTTCCCTTGGAAATTTAAGTAAGCTGTCACCGAAATGGGTAAGGTATACTTAATTAAATGGGTACTTTTTACGTGGATTGCCGGGTGATGAATCCTAAAGCCTCGAATAAATCCATTCATGTTGAAAAAATATTGGTGGATACGGGATCGGAATATACTTGGGTCCCGGCGGAGATGCTTGAAAAAATAGGCATTGAACCGAGAAAAAAGGATATGGCTTTTATCATGGCCAATGGCCAAACCATCACCCGTAACATCGGCTATGCCATTTTACAGACGAGTGGGTTTGAGACGGTGGATGAAGTCGTGTTTGGCCAATCAGGAGACTTAAAGCTGCTCGGCGCCAGGACCCTGGAAGGGTTTGCCGCGGTGATTGATCCCAGAAAGAAAAAACTTGTCGCCGCCGGGCCTCTCCCAGCCGCTCCAGTCCCCACCCCTTGGAAATGGGGTCTTCAAAAGAATGGCTCTTCCGGGTGATGGGGGGAGAAGTCGCGAAGCAGGAGAACCTGAGCTTTGGCAAGGGCCATCCTTTGGCGAGACGCTTGAAGCCCTCTCACCCCCCCCCACCTCAGTCCTCCCCCACCGGGGGGGAGGAAGACCTTGTCTACCCTCGGTGAGGGTTGCCCTTTCCAGGGGCGTGTGATAAATTAACCTCCACTAAAAAAGAGATATGGCAAACGTCACAGTTGAAAAAGTCGAGAAGTCGAGCGTGATCAAAGGTCTCCAGAGACATCAAACGGATACCGGATCGCCAGAGGGGCAAATTGCCCTCCTGACCAACCGTATCAATTATTTGACGGGTCATTTCAAGTCGCATCCCAAAGATCATCATTCTCGCCGGGGATTGTTGTTGATGGTGGGTCAGCGGCGTCGATTGTTGGAGTACCTCAAGAGTCAGGATTTCCAAAAATACCAGGGAGTCATTGAAAGGTTAGGATTGCGTAAGTGATTTTCATAATGACGAATGACGAATGTCGAATGTCGAACGAAAGACCACGCTCGTCACTCGTATGAACACGGTTCGCTGTAAGATTGGACAGCAGGACTTAATTCTCGAAACGGGGAAACTCGCCAAACTTGCTAACGCCGCCCTGACTGTGCAGATGGGGGATACGGTCATTTTGGTGGCCATTAACGCTTCGAATAATCCTTCGCCGCTCGATTATTTCCCGTTGATGGTGGAATATCGTGAGAGGGCGTACGCGGCCGGTCGAGTGCCGGGAGGATTTTTTAAGCGGGAAGGCCGTCCGACTGAAAAGGAAACTCTCACGGCACGATTAGTGGATCGGCCCATCCGGCCCCTTTTTCCCGACGGTTATCGCAACGACGTTCAGGTGCAAATCACGGTGTTGTCGGCTGATCAAGATAACGATCCCGATATCATGAGCGTGGTCGGCGCCTCAGCCGCGTTGTGCATTTCGTCGGTGCCGTTCGAAGGTCCGATTGGCGCGGTCCGTGTCGGGCGCGTCGGGGGTCAATTCGTGGCGAATCCCACTTACGAGCAGTTGAATCAAAGTGATTTGGATTTGGTCGTGGTGGGACGCCCTGGCGAGATCGTGATGCTTGAGGCTGGCGCCAAGGAAGTGAGTGAGGATGCCATTCGTCAGGCGATTGATTTCGCCCAAGAGCCTATCCGCGAGATGATCGTCATGCAACAGGAGCTGGTGAAGCTGGCCGGCAAACCCAAAACTGCGTTTGCCGTCACACCGGTTGATCCGGCGCTCCGCCAAGCCTTGGAAAAATATCGCGAGCCCTTGATTCAAGCTCATTACGATTCTGATAAATTAAAGCGAATCGAGAAATCATCCCAAGTCAAAGCCGAAGCCATGAAGGCGGTGGTGGCGGCTTTCCCCGGTCAAGAGAAAGTGATCGCCGGGGTGATGGATCTGATGGAATCGGAAGGGGTGCGCCGACGCATCTTGGAGAAAGGGGAGCGGCCGGACGGGCGCGGCCTGAAAGACCTCCGGCCCATTACTTGTGAGGTGGGGGTTTTGCCCCGCACTCACGGCTCGGCGATTTTTTCGCGCGGCCAAACCCAGTCCCTTGGCGTGGTCACACTAGGCACCAAAGACGATAGACAGGTCGTGGAAGATTTGGTGGGGGAATCCAAGAAACATTACATGTTACATTACAATTTCCCTCCCTATTCGGTAGGTGAAGTCAAACCTATTCGAGCGCCGAGCCGTCGGGACATCGGCCATGGCGCGCTCGCGGAACGAGCGCTCTTGCCGATGATTCCCTCCCAGGAGCAGTTTCCTTACGTGGTTCGCGTGGTGTCCGAGATCTTGGAATCCAACGGCAGTAGTTCCATGGCCAGCGTGTGCAGTGCCAGTTTATCCTTGATGGACGCGGGCGTTCCTATTAAAGCGGCGGTGGGAGGTATTTCCATCGGATTGGTGCTGGAGAATGGGAAACACCAACTCCTTACGGATATTCAAGGATTGGAGGACCACCACGGCGATATGGATTTTAAGATCGCCGGGACCACCCAGGGCATCACGGCTATTCAATTGGACACCAAACTGAAGGGGATTCCGCTGGCGGTGATCAACGAGGCCATTCTCCAGTCTCGCGATGCCAGAATGTTCATTTTGGAGACCATGGCGAAAGCGATTGGGGCGCCCCGTGCGGAAATTTCACCCTACGCGCCGCGCATCGAAACCATTCGGATTAACCCTGAGAAGATCAAGGATGTGATCGGCCCCGGCGGCAAGGTGATCCGGCGCATTACCGAGGAATTGGGCGTGAGCATGGACGTCGAGAACGACGGCCAAATCCACATCGCCTCGGTGAGTCGAGAAATGGTAGCCAAAGCCATCGCGATGATCCGCGAAATCACCGCGGAAGCCGAAATCGGAAAAATTTATCTCGGCAAAGTGAGAAAGATCATGGATTTCGGCGCGTTCGTGGAGATTTTTCCAGGCACCGACGGCCTTGTCCACATTTCCCAGCTCGCGGATACGCGAGTGGCAAAAGTTGAAGACGTCTTGCGTGAAGGTGACGAATGTTTTGTCAAAGTCATCGGCATCGAAGGCGGCAAGGTCAAACTTTCCCGTAAAGAAGCGCTCCAAGAACTGAAGACGAAGACTCCCGCCACTGCCTCATAACCGCATTTATCCGCCTTCGCAGAAAACCATGACCGTGTGGTTACGATGAATGCGAAATGCGGACCCGCCGTAGCTCGCAGAGCGTCCGGCCTTCGTAGCCGCTGCTACTTCGGCGGAGGAGGCAAGGAGGGTGCTTCGTTAGATCGCGTTTTATTTCATCAGGTCTCTTGACTCCTACTAGGGCTTGTGTATAATCACCACTGAAACACAATATGTAGCGTTGAGAAAAAATATTGTGATTCAAAGAGGAGGGAGACCCCGTGGCCGCAAAAAAGAAAGCAAAAAAGAAGAAATAAGCGACACGCACTGGCTCGGGATTTCTGGCGAGCCGAGAAAGGGCAGGGTGAGCTTTCCCCTGCCCTTTTTCTTTACTAACAGTGTAGCAGAGTTTGGCTTCGCCAAACACGCTACACTGCCAGGCAGTGTGATTGCGAAGCGATCTCTACTGCCTGGGAGGATTCATTCATGATGAGCGAAAATTTTCGAACACGACGCGCGGAGATGGAAGCCCTGGGTTGGGGACTGGTCGGGGTATTTGTCCTCTTATGTTTGTTGCCAGGCGATGAACAATGGCTGGGAGAAGTGGGTTTGGGGGTTTATAACACCCTGTTCGTTCTGCTAGGTCACTTGTCCATGACCGTGCCCCTGGCGTGCTTTTACGTGGGGATCGCCCGGGTTCGTCAGGAAACCTTCGGACAATTAAGATGGATGGGTCTGGGATATTTGGGGTGTGTCGTGAGCGCGGGCATGCTGTTGGCCTCTTTCGAAAGCGCGCACACCATGAATCCCGGATGGTTTGGGAAGAGCGCCCAAGAAGAGCTGTTTCCGTTCATCGGTCAGGCTGGCGTGGTGTTGCTCGCGTTGGCCGGCCTGGTGTTGGGATTGTACGGGATGGAAGTGGAGCGTCCCGTGGTTCGCGCCGTCCAGGTGGCGGGATTATGGATAGCCCTAAAAGGACATGCCGCATGGCAAGTCCTAAAGGGGTTTTCTATACTTCCGGTCGTGAAACCGGTGGAACCAGCGAAAAGAACCGTTCCTCAGGTGGATTTGACTCCCGTGGTAGCGGTTTCAAAGACGCGGTTTGCGGATTTGTTTGGCCAGAAGGCTTCCAAAAAGGAAAAGTTCCAAAAGGAAAAACCTCTCAAGGAAAAAGTCCCCCCTCCATTTCCCAAGTCTGTGTCAGCCTTGGCGCTCCCGCCGATCACCTTGCTATCGGTGAACGAAGCGCGTGACGTCGATGAAAAAGACGACGAGCAGGTGACACGAGAAGTGGGAGCCTTATTGGTGGAGACGCTCAAAAATTTCGGCATTGAGGCCAAGCTCACCCATATTGCCCCGGGGCCCGTCATCACGCGGTACGAGCTGGAACCGGCGAAAGGCGTCAAGGTGAGCCGGTTCGTCAGTTTAGCTGATGATATCGCCTTGGCCTTGAAGGCCTCCCAGATACGAGTGGTGGCGCCGATTCCCGGCAAAGGCGCGGTGGGGATTGAAGTGCCGAATCGCAATTGGGAGATGGTTAGACTCCGCCAATTATTGGAAACGAAGAACTGGCAGAAGAATATGCTCTTGCCCGTCGCGCTGGGCAAAGCCATTGACGGTTCACCCGTCATTTTTGATCTGACCGAGGCGCCCCATATGTTGATTGCCGGGGCCACGGGCAGCGGGAAGAGCGTGTGCATCAACGCGTTGATCATGAGTTTGTTGTTTTCCCGCACGTCCGAGGAATTGCGACTGGTCTTGATCGATCCCAAGCGGGTCGAATTTGCGATGTTTCGCGACGTGCCGCACTTGCTCACGCCCATTATTACTGATCCCCGCCAGGCTGCCGAAATTTTGAAAGCGGTTATTGCCGAGATGGAGACCCGTTACAACCAATTGTCTCAGGCGGGCGCCCAAAACATTGCGGCTTATAATAGGAAGGTGGAGGAGCGACCCACGCCGGAGTTTGATCAGTCGGGAGTCCCTGTGGGGAAATTGCCGTACATTGTCGTATGCATTGATGAGTTGGCAGAACTCATGCTGATCGCCGCTAAAGAAGTGGAAGAGGCCGTGATGCGCATCGCTCAGCTGGCCCGCGGCGTGGGCATTCATTTAGTGGTGGCGACCCAGCGGCCGTCCGTGGATGTGATCACGGGAGTCATCAAAGCGAATTTGCCCGTGCGGGTGGCATTTCAAGTGGCCTCCAAGGTGGATTCCCGCACTATTTTGGATGCGAACGGGGCCGATGCCTTGCTGGGCAAAGGTGATATGTTATTTCTCCCCGCAGGGGCTCCCAAACCAATTCGCGCCCAATCCAGTTTTGTCAGCAGGGAGGATATTGAAGCCACGGTCCAATTTTTGAAAGGCCAGCAGGCCCCTCAGTACAAGGATTTGCTGGCTTCGGTGCATCAAAAAGCCGACGCCATGGCGGAGAGCTCGGAAGATCCAGCGGTGATTCGGAGCGCCCTCCTTTTTGTCATAGAACGCAAGCGAGTATCCACCATGTTGTTGCAGGGGGCCCTTCATATCAGCTATGGGCGGGCCGCTAACATGGTGAGTTGGATGGAAATGAAGAATTTAATCGGTCCCGGCGTGGGCGCCAAGCCCCGCGACGTCTTTTTGGATCGCATTGAACAGTGGGTGAAAGCCCACGAACCCGCCGTCAAAAACTAGCAAAATCAGACTGTAGACTATCAGGCTGTAGGCATTGCCTAATAGCCTACAGCCTATCTACCTACAGCCTGTTTTCTCCGGTAAGCCTGCTTACGGTAATTTCCGGCTGGTGCGCTATAATTCATCGTATGGGATGGTGGGTGATGGGTTTACTGTGGGCTGGGGTGGCAGGGGCGGAGCCTTCTCTCAAAGCCTCTGAGGTCTTTACCTTTTACGACGTGGGGTGGAAGACGGAAATTGGCCACCGGTTCCGCTACCTTATCAACATGAATTGGGTTCAGCAGTACCGCACTCCCCAGGATGAATATTTGATGCCCGAGCACACTTTGACGACCGATATACTCGCCGTGCTTCATTTTCAGGTGACGGAGATAGATGAGAAAGAAGGCCTCATCGCGATGAAAGTGACATTTGAAAAATTGGAAGGCGTTCGAAATGGTACAGCCCTTTCCCTGGAGGCGGTGGATCGGATGACCGATTTGGAAACGGTCATGGGATTGGTATTCAATAAAGTGGGATTGATCGTGCCGGGGGAGCCCGCGGAAATCGGGAGCACCTGGGAACGCACGGTGCCGATGATGGACCCGTTGGGGGAATCCATCGGGAAGGACGACCGGCATCATGCGGGATCCACGATGGAATTCGTCATCAGTCGGAAGGGGTATGTGGTCAAGGATCAACCGGCGGCCAAACCGGCGGACGGGGCTCCGCCCAAAGCGCCGGAAGGATCGAGAAAGTTCGACGTGACATGGAAAGGGAACGAAACGTGGAAAGGGATTCCGGTGGCGGTGTTCCGGAGCGAGTCGGAAACCGCCCCGACGGAAATCGAGCGGAATGGGACCGTCATGACGTTGTCTGGCACAGGGGATTCCGAAGTCAAATTTGCCTGGCCTCAAGGCCAGCCCGTCTCCGCCGCCTACCAGGAACATTTCACGCTCAGAATGCCTGGGGCCGTGTCGGATATGCTGGGGGTGATCACGGTGGAATTGGACGGCCTGCCTCATGCGTTGAAGGGATCCCAGCCGGTGTTTCCTCAAGAATCCCTGTATCCTATTGAGCCTTTCCGCCTCAAGCGTCTTAGACAAGAATTGAATGAAGCCCGCACGGAAAAAGAGCTCACCCAAGCGCTTTTGCAATTAGAAATGTGGCGAGCTTTGCCTCGGACCGTTCCCGTTGGGATCTCGTTGGCTTCGTCGGTGGTGGGAGATCACGTCTGGCGGCGGATGATGGAGTCACGGTTGCCTTTTCAAGATTTGGCGTTGGCGACGGAGAGGGAGCGGGAATGGGCGGGCTCGCTACTCCGTGAGGCTGGCCTGACGCAGGATATTCATGAGGTCAAAGCGACGTTACAGGAGTTTCCATTCGGTGGGGAACGGGACGCCGGCCATAGGATGGTGGCGTTGGCTGAGATGGATGAAGGGCGATTTCAAGGGGTGAAGTGGTATCTGATGCCTGAGCAAGCCCCGGATGCTCAGTTGTTGAAATGGGTGGAAACAGGAAATACCGAGGGGAATCAACTCAAATTATTGTGGCGCGTGGAATGGCCCTTTCCCGTGAATCCGGTCAAGGATCGCTTGGAGGTGGCGGGGACGCGGTATGGATTGGCTTGTGTGTGGGGGGAGGAAATCGCGTTGGTGGATGTCTCCAAACGTCTGATCACCTTTAGGGGTCGGTTGAGCGCGCCACCTACGGCTCAAGGCGCTTCAGCGATTCGCGTGGATGAAGAAGGAAGGGTGTGGGTGTTTGAGCGGACCCCAAAGGGATGGCAGGCGGCGGAGTGGCGTCCCTCCGCCCCCTCTCGCGTATGGGATATGCCGAAGAGCCTTTTTCCGAATGAGGATCAGAAAAATCCCCTTCACGCACTGGAAGGATTCCTGCGGGATGGGGGGGTATATGTGTTAGGCGCCTATGCGGGAGCCGCTCGTCAACTGATGTGGTCGGCATGGGATGTGAATCGGCGGAGGTCGCGATTCGAAGGCCGATCATTGTGGGGAGTCAAATTGATGGACGATGTCGTGTGGCAGTCGCTGGGGGTCAGCGCGGTGTTGGAAGATCCTTGGATGGCGGGTGTCGGAACCGACGGCACGGTGTTTCTCGCCCACGCGTTGACCGGCAAGTTTCAATGGCTCAGAAAGTTGAAGGTGTCGCAGGTGGCCCTTCATCCCCAGGCCGTGGTGGGCGCTTCGCCGGAAGAAGGAATAATCCATGGGTTGGATTTGATGACGGGAGAAACCAAATGGATGGCCCGGTTTGAATCCGGCGCGCGGGTGGCGGGCACGACCGGTGAAGCCGTCATCGCGGTATCCGAGAAAAGCGCGGCCGCCTTCCAGGTCAAAAACGGAAAGAGGATGTGGTCTTATGATTTCGCCAAACCATTCAAGGGAATCGCCGCCGTGTTCGGGAATAAGATCGCCGTACCGGAAGAGGATGGGGTGGTGTTGTTGGATGGATTATCGGGCCTTGTCTTGTCGAAATTTCCCCATGAGACATCCGGCCCCGCCCGCGTGATCAAAGAAGGCGATCGTCTGTATTTGATGACCTCCAAGCATTTCACTGCTTTCGAATTGACCCCTTAACCAAGAAATTTAAGTCAACCCGTCAAGCCATTCGTTATCTTAACAAATTGTGACGGTTACTTTTATGAAATCATTCGAGCTCGGTGAAATCCGGCTGGTCTTAGCGGGCGATCACGACGCCATTCAGCGGTATTTGAAGCATCATGTTTGATGTTCATCCGCGTGTCCATCGTTTCCGATTACACAGGATTTGTTGATTCGCCAATTTAATGAAGAACAAATTCGAGATTGTATCCTTAGGGAATGGCGTCATGAGCGTGAGGCAATTGTCCCACGTGGAATGAAGAAAAAACTCAAAGAATTCTTTAAGTCATTTGATGAGTGGGACCGGCAAGTCATGCCTTATCCCTGGAGAGATTACAGCCGGGGTTGGGCTCCTGGAGAATTTCGCAAGTGAGGCAAAAGGGGGAAAAGAAAATGAGCCTGGTATCGCGTGAATTCGCATTCCAAAAGATTCAGCAGGCGATTTATATCATTCGCGGACAGAAGGTCATTCTTGATCGCGATTTGGCTGCGTTGTATGGAGTGTCTACCAAGGTGTTAAAACAAGCTGTTCGTCGAAACGCGGGTCGATTTCCGAACGATTTTATGTTCGTCCTGACTCCTAAGGAATTCGCTATTTGGAGGTCACAGTTTGTGACCTCCAAATTTGACAAGATGGGCTTGCGTTATGCCCCCATGGCTTTTACCGAACAAGGAGTGGCGATGCTTTCCAGCGTGCTCAATAGTGAGCGGGCGGTCCAGATTAACATTGCCATCATGCGTGCATTCGTTCAGCTACGGGAAACCTTGGCTCTTCATAAAGATCTGGCAAAAAAACTTTCGGAGTTGGAAGGAAAAATTGAAAATCATGATGAACATATCCATATTTGTTTTAGGCAATCCGCCAATTGATGGCCCCGCCAGAAAAACCCAAACGCCCCATGGGGTTTCAAGTTGAGGAGCGGGAAGCGGTTTATGGCCGGAAGGGGCGTCACGGGAGAGGGCGGAAATGAGCAAGGGGTCCTCGGATCTTGTTCAACTCGAACTTGCCCACGATGAAGCGCTGGTTCTTTTTGAATGGCTGGCGCGATTAGATGAAAAAGACGCAATTCCTTATGAAGATGCTTCTGAACAGCAAGTACTATGGTCGCTTCATGCTCAACTTGATAAAGCCCGGGTACGGGTGAGGTCTGGATCGAAAGCGTAATAAGAGAGACGCTCTTTCGGGTCATTGAATGACGATAGATAAAAATCCTCGACGGCTCAGGGATGGCGAAGGATGTCGTGGGTCCCGATCTTTCGCAACAAGATGCCTTCCTGGATGTATTGAAAGGTGATTCGGTAGTTCTCCGTGACCCGCATTTCCCAAATATCGGGGGATCCTTCAAGTTTTTTGACGTGGAGGGAGGGATGGCGAGCGTTAGCGAGAAATCGCTCCAGCGTATCCGCCGTGCGGTCTTGGATGTCGGAGGGGAGTTTCTCGAACATCTTCTTGAAGTGACCGCTTCGAAAGAGCTGGATCAAGTGCGAAGGTCTTTCATCAGGTCTTTCACGCTTTTGAATCCCTTGACGCGTCCTTTGCGGATATCTTCTTCCGCCTCTTGCTCTCCCACTTGCCACTCTTTAGTCCAGAAATACGCTTGAGAGGGGTCCACCAGTTTTGCCGGTTTGATCAGGACGCCCTGTTCCGTCTTTTCCAATCGCACATAATCACCCGTCTGGATATGAAAGAGTTTCATTAGCCACTTAGGCAGGGTGATGTTTTTGTTCTTTTGTACCTTGACAATGCTTTCAGCCACAGCCTTTCACCACCTGTATTTCTATTTACTAGAAATTCTATCACAAAGAGCTTTTCATCTGATATATTTTTCGAGTGGCGGTCTAAATCCTGGTCATTAAATCTTGAAAGTTTAGTCATGATTTAAGATAATGTAATCAACACAACAACTTATGAGAATTAGCGCGAAAGAAGAGTATGGTTTGAGGTGTCTCCTTCAGCTGGCTAGCCAGCCGGTGGAACATCCCATGACGGTGGCTCAGGTGGCTGAGCGGGAAGGGCTCACACTCCAATATGCGGCCAAAATGATGTACTTTCTTCGGAAGGCGAGGTTCATCAGGAGTTATCGGGGTATGAAGGGCGGGTTTGTCCTGATGAAGCCAGCCAGTGACATTTACGTATGGGAAGTGTTGGAAAAGCTGTCGGGTCCCATCTACGATAAAACTTTTTGCGGAAAATTCTCCGGGACGAAGGAAGCTTGCGTGCATGTGGGCAATTGCGGTCTTCGTCCCGTGTGGGTGTCCATCGTGTCGCATTTGCAAGGGGCGTTATCCCGCGTCAGTTTGGCGGAGCTCTTGCAAGGTGAGCGGGCGTCCTCCGACGGCGTGGAAGCTCATTTCTTGGAAGTCGGCAATGCGAGGAGAGCGTCTTATGCGAACCCGCAGTGACCGATCCCGACGTGAGGAGGGAAAATGAAATGAGGAATGCACCGTTGCTCGAATTGGACAATGTCCACGTGAGCTTGGGAGACAAGGAAATCGTGAAAGGCGTGAGTCTCACGGTTTGCGAAGGTGAAATCCACGCGCTGATGGGACGGAATGGATCGGGAAAATCCACGCTCGCCCACGCCATCATGGGTCATCCCGGGTACGAAGTGACGCAGGGGCGCATCTTGTTCCAAGGCGAGGAGCTTGTCGGCTTGAAGCCGGATGAACGGGCGAAGAAAGGCGTGTTTCTCGCGTTTCAATATCCCGTGGCC
>OBEQ010494794.1_pt1 | contig 16649 bp, 18 predicted proteins | sample 1670901 | NCBI WGS metagenome assembly OBEQ01 (sample SAMEA104232315, study PRJEB22302) | groundwater metagenome | biome: forest; feature: aquifer; material: groundwater | place: USA | collected 2011-08-07 | depth 5.4 m
CGAGACACGCCGGTTTGGGAGCGCACTTTTTTGCCCACGTATACCGCCCGTTGAAAACTGGAATTTAAAGCGCTTCCCGTTAACCCCAGGGCGCGAGCGGTCTCATAGGACAGCTTCACCTGACCCAATACCTCGGTTTCTCCAATAACCATGGATTCTAAACCGCTGGCAACTAAAAAAAGATGCCGCAGGGCGTCTTTTTCTTCTAAACAATCCAAAGAATCTTCCTGGGGACGCGCGGAACCTAGTTTGGAATGAAGATATTCTCGAACCGCTTGGGGCGCCTCTTTACTACCCGTCATGTATAGCTCAAAACGGTTACAGGTCGAGACCAAACACAACTCCCCTAAAGTACCGTTAAAATGACTTTTAATGCCGCGAAGCGCTTCTTCGGGCTTACCATCCCAAAGCCTAGCTAAAGCCTCCCGAAACTTCAGGCTAGAGTTTTTATGACTGACTCCAATGGCGAAAAGATTTGTCATGTCAGTTCGCCCCTGATAAATATCCGTGTAGATGCGAGAAAAAACTAACTATAAAAAAAGTGAACAACACACTGGTAAAGCCGCAAAAATTCACCCATACGGCCTGGCGGCCGCTCCAACCTCGCCCTAACCTCAAATAAAGATAGACGCTATAGATCATCCAGGTAATTAAGGCCCAGGTTTCTTTGGCGTCCCATCCCCAGAATCTCCCCCACGCTCCCCACGCCCAAATTCCTCCCATAACAATGCCGATGGTTAGCAACGGCAAAGTCATAAAAATCACACGACAGCTGAGACTATCTAAAATTTCAAGAGATGGAATCTGCCAAGTCATCTCCTGGGGTCTTCGAGACTTTAATTGTCTGTCTTGAATTAAAAACGCCGCCGAAATTCCAAAAGCGTTGGCAAAGGCGCCGTAACAACTCATTAAAACCATGGGGTGAATATTAATCCAATAACTCCGCAAGGCGGGAACTAGGCCGGATAAAGCGGGATCAGCCCAGATCCAGGCGCTGGCTTGGGCCATCACGGAAAGAGGCAAAACGAAAACACCCAAAACGTTGATCCCATATCTCACCGCGAAAAGAAAACACAACAGATTGGTGATAAAAGCTAAGTAACTAATCGCTCCAAAAAAAGTGTTGATCGGAAGAAAACACTGATTCTCGGCGTAAAGCAACCAAAAACTGTGTGTCCGAACAACAAAGCTGGCCAAATGGAGCAACGTGCCCAAACCCAAGAGCACTTTCCAAAGCGTCCCGGCCCAAGATACGCGGCCGAAAAGATAAACCAAACTGCATGCTAAAGCGCCTGCATTGGCCGCTAATGAGATTTTAAATAGAACTGATTCCACTTAGATTTTCTTTACAAAATCAACGATGCGGCGAGCGCTGATGCCATAGGCATCAAGCAACTCTTGGGACGTGCCGGAGCGAGGAATTTCGGTAACCGCCAATTTGTGAGCCCAGATGCCTTTATGAGCCACCGCGGCGAGCACCGCGTCACCTAATCCGCCTTCCCCGTAGTGATCTTCAACGGTTACCACGGTTTGATTTGTTTGCGCGGCCAAACCAACGATCGTATTTTCATCAAAAGGCTTAATACTATACGCGTCAACAACGCAAATAGAAATGCCATCTTTAAGCAAAGCTTCGTAAGCCTTCAGCGCTTCAAAAACGGTGACTCCGGCGGCAACAACCGTTAGTTTATCGTTCTTGCTTTGGCGTAACACTTTGCATCCACCAATAGGAAATTTTTCATCATTGGAATACACCACCGGAGTCTTCGGCCGTGATGTGCGAATATAGACAACCCCTTGGTATTTTGCCGCCTCTTCCACCAAGCGCTCGGTGCTCACAGCGTCGCAAGGGTAAAGCACAGCGGCATGAGGGATAGCCCGCATCATGGCCAGATCCTCTAAGGCCATTTGAGAAGGCCCGTCTTCACCGATAGAAATGCCGGCGTGAGAACCCACGAGCTTAATATTGGCCCTGGCAATCGCGGCCATGCGAATAAAATCAAAAGCGCGAGCCATAAAGGCCCCAAAAGTTGAAACAAAAGGAATTTTCCCCCGTCTGGCAAGACCAACGGCCGCGCCCACCATGTTTTGTTCGGCGATAAAACCCTCAAAAAAACGTTGGGGATAAGCTTTCATGAAAACTTCGGCAAAAGTTGAATTTTTTGTATCGCCATCCAGAGAAACCACGCGATCACAAACCGCGCCCAGCTTCGCCAAAGCCGTGCCATAGGCCTCTCGCGTTGCCACACTCGCCCCCATCGCGTATTGGGGAGCGGCAACAGAAAAATTAGAAACCGAAACTACGGAACCCGAAGACTTTGGTTTCTTTAAAGCCACCGGCGTTTCAATAGGATCGGCCCCTGAAGCATCCAGCTCTTTTAAAGCCAGCTCTAACTCTTCTTTCTTCAGGGGCTTGCCGTGCCACCCGTCTTTATTCTCAATGAAAGAAATCCCCTTGCCTTTTAACGTTTTGGCGACAATCATTACGGGTTTATCGGTTACCTGCCGCGCCGCCTCGAGCGTCTTAACAATTTCCGTCATATTGTGGCCGTCAATCAGGAATGTCTTCCAGCCGAAAGCCTCAAACTTGTTTTTATAAGCCTCGGGATGGCCGGTGTGCATGGTGCGTTGGCTTTGACCCATATCGTTTGCATCCAAAATGCCGATCAAATTATTGAGTTTGTGATAGTTGGCAAAGGCCGCGGCCTCCCAAACGGAGCCCTCCGCGACTTCTCCGTCACCCAAAAGCACATACACCTTTGAATCCGAATGATCCAGTCTTCCCGAAAGCGCCATGCCGGCGCCCATGGACAAGCCCTGACCTAATGAACCCGCGCTAACTTCGGCTAATGGAAATCGCGGCGTGGGATGCCCCTCGAGATCACTATTAAATTGCCGCAAAGTAAGCAGTTTCTCCAATGGCAAGGCGCCCGCCAAAGCCCAAGCCGCGTACAAAAGAGGAGCCGCATGGCCTTTGGACAAAACAAAACGATCGTTGTTGGGATTGTCAGGATTTTCCAAATCAAAGCGAAATTCGTTGTAAAACAAGGCACTGACCAAATCCGCCGCGGAAAGGCAAGAGGTGGGATGGCCCGACCCCGCTTGGGTCGTGGCTTTTAAACAGTGTACTCGCAAAGCCTTAGCGTAAGCGGCAAGCTGAGTTTCTAAAAGGAGGGTCGGCATCTTCAGTATTTTATCAAAACCTAGAGTGGGCAGTCTTCCGCGATAGGTCTAAACTAGAACTTCCCCAACGCATCTCATTTCGTCATTCCGGCGGAAGCCGGAATCCAGTCTCTCTCGGAATCTGGATTAAAGTAGCTTTGTAAATTCTTCCAAAGAAAGCCCGGTATCACGAATTACTGACTGAATAATTTTGGGGTGTAAAATCTTTCCTTTGTGATATGGGATTGTAATACGTTTACCGGTAGCATTCTTAAAAATCTTATGACTACCGGACTGCCGAGCAAGAAAAAAACCAACTTTAGATACAACTCGAATAAGCTCATCGGCGTTAAGGCGAGGTAATTTCAAGGCAGGCTAACTTTCTAAGGCGACTTCAAGGCTGGTTACGCTGATTGATTGAGCCGACGGAGTTGCCTCGCCTGTAGCGATGCGATCCTCCAGGTGGAGCTTGATAGCATCTCGGATATTTTCCACAGCTTCTTCATAGGTTTCTCCTTGAGAGTAACACCCCTGAAGGCTCGGACAGTAAACAAAATAGCCGTCATCGCTCTTCTCGAGAACGACATCCGTCATATAGCTTTTCATAGATTCCTCTAAATCATAACAGGCTTTCGCGGAAATCGCAATGCTTTTTTTCCATCTCAGACCCAAGGGGCGAGACGCGAAGTGGTTTTAGTGTAATTTATTCGGCAAAAAGTCCAACCTGACTCTCAAGTCGATGAATTAAGCGTGGTATAAATGCGGGTGCTGCGATGTTGCATAAAGTTTTCATAAAGTCTTGCGTAAAGTCGATAAGGGTCTACGGCTACGGCTGGTTTAAAAATTCCAAAATTTCTTGGGCGTGGCCATCGGGCTTTACCTTGGGATAAATCTTCTCCAGCCGCCCATCCTTGCCGATCACGAACGTGGCCCTTTGAACTCCCATGTATTTTCTGCCATACATGCTTTTCTCCACCCATACTCCATACGCTTGGCAAGTTTTTTTGTCTTCGTCGCTTAAGAGCAAAAAGGGGAGCTTAAATTTCTCAATAAATTTATTGTGCGCAGCCGTCCCATCGGGACTCACCCCTAAAACCACGGCTCCTCGGGACTCGAAGGTCTTAACCTTATCCCTAAAACCGCAGGCTTCCGTCGTACAACCCGATGTGTCATCTTTGGGATAAAAATAAAGCACAACGCGCTTACCTTTGAAATCTTTCAAGGCAACCGTCTTGCCATTGCTCGCGGTCAATGCAAACTCCGGTGCTAAAGCGCCCTCTTCCAGTGTTGCCATCTGCATTTAGAGTTTCCCCCAATCCCCATACATGGGATTAGGAAGCATGAAATATTTTTGGCCCCACAACGTATCGTCGGCAATTTTTGAATCTCGGAGTTCTTGGATCTGCTCGGGCTTGGTAAGCTCCATAAAGTCTCTAATTTGATCGCCAAGCAAAGCGACAATCGGCATGGGGCCGTATTTGGCGCATCGCCCCGCGCCCGAAGTCAGGCATTGGCGGCGCACTTCCTTAGTGTCATCTTTACCGGTTTTACTAAGCATGATGTCTCCATCACGAAACAAGCCCAGACGCTTCATATTTTCAATGGTGTCTTGATCGAGCGACACGTCCCTGTTCGAGATAAAGGCGACATGGGCTTTGCGGCCCAAGCCGCGCACACTGTCCAAGAATGCCTTGGCACCCGGGACCGTCCCGGCCTCCCTTCGCTTCACCCAGGCGGCCCAAGAATCGAGCGTAAATTCCGTGCCGCTTGAAAAAAGTTCAATTTGATATTGAGAATTATCCAGCACGGTTTCATCAATATCCAAAACGACCACCCAGTTTTTGCGCTCCTTTTTGGCTGTCTGCCGGACTGCCCGCTGCGCTTCTCGGTAGGTTTGAACACACAGGGCGAAGTATTCGGAAGATTTTCTAATCCACCGAACGTCTTTGGGAAGAGGCGCCGCCTGAACGGCGGCGGCCGGTAGCGCCTGACTCGCGATCGCTTTGGCGGAAGGAACGCCCGGTTCCGCCGTGACCAGAGCAGGCAGGATGAAAAAGAAAAACAAAGGCAAAGCTAACCTGTCACGCGCAATCATGTTTTTATACTCGAATCAGCTTACGGCTTAGCGGCCGGAGTATCCGCTCCTTTGTGAAACGGGCAATCAGCACTCTGACTGCTGGCGGGGCTCATTGCCTTTTTGCCGGAGCAAATATGGCAGGCAAGGCCGCAGATTAAGCCGCCCAAACTGCCCAAAAGAATAACTAGACCCGTTCCATAACTCACCCACTTAAACCAACCCTGATCCTTATCTTTTCTAACGGTTCTTAATACCCAATAGCCCAAAGCCAATGAGGCTAAAAACAAAACGGTGCCCGTCCCCCCGTGACTGCCATACTGACCGGCCCCGCGCATATCGCATTCAGCAAAAAGCGCCACCGGCAAAACGAACGATGAGACCAAGATCGCTAACCTACCTATCGTTTTCATGAAACCTCCTTGTCTGCACCTCAATTCTAACCCGAATTTTGCAGCTACAACACGCTTTCCATCTTAGCGGGTTACGCAAAAAAGTGCAACTGCAGTCCAACAGACCAGACGCCGAACAAAATTCCCCCAAAGGGGCGAATGGGGTTGGCGCTCTGTGCCAATCCCATTCGGGGTAATCCAGGGCGAAGCCCTTCCCGCCTCCGACGGAGCGAATTCCCCAGTTGGGGAATTCGGGATAATTTTTTTGAGCTCGAGGTACGGGGGCTCAAAAACAAGACAAAAAACAAGACCATTGACAAGGTAAGTTTATCCGGATAAAATTACCTTATGGGTAAGATAATTCAAAGGCTCTTTGAGCTGAACCTGCCTCCGGGTAAGTCCGCTTTCCTGTGGGGTCCCCGTAAAGTAGGTAAAAGCTACTGGATTAACCGCCATCTTAAAGGCGCCAAGATTATTGATCTTTTGCAAACGGATACCTTCGCGGATTACGCGAGTAAACCGGCATTGCTGAGGGAAAGACATCAAAATCATAAAGGCTTGTTAGTGATCGATGAAATTCAAAAGGTGCCGGCTTTATTAGATGAAGTCCACTGGCTCATTGAAAATAAAAACCTTTCTTTTATTTTGACGGGATCGAGCGCTCGCAAACTCCGCCGGGGTCATGCCAATCTTTTGGCTGGCCGCGCCTGGCGAAGGACCATGATGCCTCTATCACGATTAGAAGTTGACGATTTCGATCTTGAAAAAATAATGGTGTCGGGCCTTTTGCCTCCCCATTACCTATCGCCAAACCCTCTGGAAGATTTAAGAGCGTACGTCGCGGATTATCTAAAAGAAGAAATCGCGGCAGAGGCGTTGACACAAAATATACCCGCTTTTAGAGAATTTTTAAGGGTGGCCGCCCTCACCAACAGCGAACTCCTCAACTATGCCAACGTCGGGCGAGAAGTGGGGGTTTCAACTAAGGTTGTCCGAACCTATTTTGATATTTTAGAAGACACCTACCTAGGTTTTCGCGTACCCCCATGGAAAAAATCCAAAAATAGAAGATTAATTGAGACGGAAAAGTTTTATCTCTTCGATGTTGGAGTCGCCAACTATCTTGGTCGTCGTCAACCAAGAATAGGATCTTCGGAGTTTGGAAAATCCTTCGAAAACTATATCCTTATGGAACTGCGAGCTTACCAAGCGTACCGGAAACCAGATTTAGAAATTTCCTTTTGGAGAACCAGCACGGGAAGAGAGGTGGACTTTATCTTAGGAGACAAATTGCTTGCCATAGAAATTAAGGCAAGCAGCAGGGTCCACGAGGGCGATATCGCGCATCTACTAGCGCTCAAAGAAGATGGTCCCTTAAAAAAAGCTGTTATTGTTTCTCTAGAAAGAGAGACGAAACATCTTGCCCAAGGCATTGAAGTTATTCCTTGGGCTTTGTTCGTGCAACGCCTTTGGAATGATGAATTTTGCTAATGCAAAATCAGGGTTTATGAGTTAACCTTAGGGCGTGGGAAGGGATTTGACCGCGAAACAGCTAAGTATTTTCGCTATTTTCCTTTTTCTGCCCATCTTGGCCGCGGCGGAAGGGGTTTCCGTATCCACCGCCGTACCGTCGAGACAAACAACGCTAATTCTGGGCAAAGTAACTTTAGAGCCCAAGAAACATTACAAGAAATACAAAAAAATGGCGGATTATGCCGCGAGCCGACTGGGCGAGGTAGGCATCAAATATGGAACCGTCATTTTCGCCAAGAGCAATAAAGAAATGATCCAGCTATTAAAAGAGGGCAGAATTGATTGGGTCACCGATTCCCCTTTTTCCGCTTTGTTGTTTTGCGAGAAAGGCGATGCGGAGGTTTTTCTACGTAAATGGAAAAAGGGCGAAGCGATGTATCGCTCCGTTATTTTTGTTCACAAGGGTGGCAATGTCCGCGCCCTGAAGGATTTGGCCGGCAAAACTTTCGCTATGGAGGATCCGGGATCCGCGAGCTCTTTTTTCATTCCCCTGGCCATGGTTAAACAAGCCGGCATCGCTACAATCGAGCTCCCCTCCTTTCGAGAAAAACCCCCCACCGGCACCATGGGGTACATTTTTGCCGACGATGAGCTGAGCGTGGCAACCTGGGTTTTCAAAGGCTTAACCGATGCCGGCGCCGTCAGCGATGAGCGCTGGCGATCCAAAAAAGACATTCCCCTAAACTTCAAAAACGACATGGAAATTATCGCCCAGAGCGAAGAATTCCCGCGCTCCATCGAAGTTGTGCGCAAAAACCTTGACCCCAACCTAAAGGAAAAACTTAAGAAAGTCCTTTTGGAAGCTCACGAGGACCCCGAAGGGCAAGAAGCTTTGAGAAGCTACGACAAAACAGCGAAATTCGACGAATTCACCGGTAAGGCCAAAGAAGGGCTGGACCGAGTAAAAGCCATGATGCAAATTATCCGCAAAGAACTTGAGTGAGGGCCCGTGACAGACCCTAGGCCAAAATTCGCTTTCAAATTAAGCCATCAATATACCGCGGTGATCGTCTCGGTAGTGCTCGTGGTTGTGACCACCTTGGCCGTGACACTTTTTGTAAATTCAAGAAAAATTCTAAAAGACCTCACAAAATCCAGCGTTACCCTTTCTGAAAAAGACCTCTTAGATCAGCTCAAAAAACGCGCGGAGCTTCTGGCCGGTTTCGCGGCAGAAGATTTGATCACCCCTCTGTACCAATTCCAAATGAACTCGATCGCCGATAAGCTCAAAACGCTCAAAAATCAAGAAGATGTAGTTTACACATACGTATATGATCCCTCGGGTCGCATTCTGCATGACGGCACTAAAAAATCGGCCCTTATCAACAATGTTTTAGAAGATGGGACCAGTAAACGGGCTGTAGCTTCGACAACGAGCATCCTTGTGCAAATCTCCTCAAACACACTGGATGTCGCCGCGCCCATACGGCTTGAGGACCAGCTTTTGGGGGGCCTGCGCATAGGCTTTAGCTTGAGCGGCATCAAAAAAGAAATTGGCACTATGAACGCAGAGCTGGAAACGCTGGGAAACACGGGCGTTGGCCGCAGTAGAAAAGCAGTTGTGATTATAGCCCTCATTCTGGTAATTCATGGAATTAAGGTTTCTCTGGTTGTCGCTAGGGGATTAAGCCGGCCTATACACCTTTTATCTGATTTCGCTCGCCAACTCGGAGATGGGAACTACGATGTTCAAATACCAATCCAAAGACAAGATGAGATAGGGCAGTTGGTGCACGCTTTTAACCAAATGACGACTAATCTAAAAAAGGCAACCGCGATGCTTATTCAAGCGGAAAAGCTGGCAGGCATTGGGCAAATGGCGGCCGGCGTGGCCCATGAGATTGCAAAACCCCTAACCGCGATTTACGGTTACATTCAAATCATCAACCGCGATAGCGCCGCGCCCAATCCCCACAAAGAAAAACTTCAAATTGTGGAGCAGCAGTGCGCCCGTATGGCTGAGATATTGGACAACATTCGAACATTTTCAAGGCAGTCTAAATCCAAGCTGGAACCCATCGACATAACGCGCCCTTTAAAGGAAGCCCTGATGCTACTTGAGCCGCAGTTACTAAAAAATCACGTAACGGTTACCCAGCAAATAGACGATAACCTACCCAAATTTACCGCCGATTCCAATCAAATCCAGCAGGTTTTAATTAATCTAATCGCTAATGCCACCGACGCCATGGGCGGCAAAGCGGGAAGCAAAATTTTGGTTAGCGCGCGGCAGTCAAGAGACAAGCGTTATCCGAAAGAAAATTTCATAGAAATCATCATTAAAGACAACGGGCCGGGCATACCGGAAAATGTGATCGGAAAAATTTTTGATCCTTTCTTCACCACCAAAGGGGAGGATAAAGGAACAGGGTTGGGGCTTTCAGTAACCTACGGCATTATCAAAAGCCACCATGGCACTATAACCGCCTCCTCGCCTCCCGGAGAAGGCGCTGTCTTCACTATCACTTTGCCCATCACGCAACCCCAGAATCCCGGCACTGCCTAGAGCTACTCGTTTTCTTTGGAGGCTGAAATCTCGGGCTCCTCTCCATCCACGCAATGGACGGTTAAGACAATGGGGTGGCAACAAACCGAGCAGTCTTCCACATAAGACTGGCCTTCCGTGGAAGGATCCACGGTAACTTCGATAGTTTCCCAACAGTAAGGACAATCAACCGAAGCGTTTTTTAGGCTCATGAACCCATCGTTATGCGACAGAAGATTTTGAAGAATACATGAGAAGCTCGAGCGCGCAGCTTAAATAAACTTGCGCTTGTTCTCGGTCCCTGTAGAAAATAATTAACGGCAAGACTCCCAAATTTTTAAAACTGGAGCTTACGCTCTCCGCGAATTTTTCTTCCTCGAGCGCGGTCTCGGTCGGTTTCATCAGAACCACCGCGAAATCCGGCTTTTTGCCTAATAAAGGCCACATACCGGTCAAAGTTCCAATGTCTTCTAATCGGTTGTAGAAAAATGGGGCATTAAAGGAAACGCCAAGCGGCAGATGGTGCGAGCTGATCGCTGTTGCCAAATTCTTGACTACAGCGTCTTTCGATACCCCGCCAATGTGCTCCTCGGGAGCAAAAATAAATCCAAAAAGTTCACTGTCGTTTTGGGGGGCCGTGAGAGCCCCAGGCTTTGACACGGACACTGCCGGCACGCCGTTAAACTCGCAATCTTGCAAAAGTCCTAGCACCTCGCGCATGCTCTTGCCCCCGGATCTCTCCAAAATTGAATTCAGCGCGCTTGTGTCCGGCTGACCACCGGAACGCTTGTAGAGTTCTCTTTGAATAAATTCCTTGCGAACCTGCGCGTCGGGATTATCCATAGTAAGGCGCAAGGCCTGAAGGAGGCGACTTTTGACGCTGCTGCTTAAAACCAACTTTTCTAAATCACGGTCGAGCGCGATAAAAATTTGGGTTTGAGAATGATAGCTCCGATCAAAAAAAGCAAGAAAGGGGCCTTCGAGCTCAGGAGGCAAGGTCTGCAAATCATCAATAAAAAGCACGTCTAAATTGGGCAACTCCACTTCCCGAGAATAGGTCAAGAGTCTAGACAAACTGGCGCCATCAAGATAAAGCGAGCGCAATGAAGAATAATCGAGCAAAGTTTTTCTAAAAAGAGCAACCATCAAATGCGTTTTGCCGCAACCATTGGGTCCCGTGATGATAACGGGGTTATAGCGCTTAGGCTGATCGATAGCTTCCAGACAAATCTTGTGCACCTTTTCATTGGAGGCGCCAATGATAAAGTTGTCTAAAGAAAGCGCCAAAGGCAAACCCGGATCAACTAGATAAGACACCCTACTTCTTCTCCCCCCAAGGAATACTCTGAACTAAGCCCCGGGTGGCGCCGTCTAAAGCGCTTTCTAAGTCGAGTCCCTCATAGCTATAGCTGCCCGCCCAGAGAACATCGCCCGTGCCCGAATGAATCAGTTCCCCGCTTAAAACCACTTGCGCGTAACTCGCCAGCAAAACCTCTCCCCCTCCCATAAAACTTTGCGTCACGGTGGGTAAATTGCCGTTCACCTCAATGGGTGGATGACCCTCTTCCTCGATAAAGGTGACCTGGGTCGTGGTCGCGGAGGGATCACCTTGAGACACCGTGTTCTGCTGTTTTATTTTTTTGGGCCGAATGAGATATTTTTTGTCCGGGGATTCGCGATTAATCGTCACTTTGAGAATACCATCGGCTCTGCCGGAGGCGTGATCCGAAGAAACGGCGGAAATTCCGGTCAACAAAAGTTCCTTAGACACAAACGCGCTCAATTTTTCATCCGCGTCCACCCGCACGGTTTTAATTTGGGCAAAACTGAATCCTTCTTTTGCCGCCGAACGCACAATGGATTGGCAAGAGGTGAGACCCAACAGTACCGCTAAAAAAATAGCAACCATTAAGGTTTTAAATTACCCAAGTGTTTCTGCGCGAAATGCTTTGTTTTCTCATCTTTCGCTAAATCCAAAACCTTTTTCCATGCTTCTTGGGCGCGTGGAATGTCTTTTTTCTTTTCATAGATTAATCCCAGTTGAAGATAAGCCGGTAGATGATCCGCGTCAAGCTCAATAACCTTGCGAAACTGAAGCACGGCCAAATCCCACTGCTCCAGGCGCATATCGGCTAAACCCAGAAGAAATTGGGCTTCCAAATCTTGCGGATCTTTCGTAACAACTGCTTGGAGAATTTCGGTAGCGGTTTTATAATTTTGGGCCTGGTAAGCTTTTTTGGCCTGTTCGAGATTCTGGCTAAACGCTAAGGACGAAGCTAGCAAAAGAATTAAGACTCCTAACCTCACTTGCCCCCCTGTTCCATCTCAGAAATTTTTTCAATTCTTTTCTTATGTCTTGGCTCTTGAGACGGTTTTGTTGAAAGGAAAGTCGAAAGTGCTTGAGCGGCTTGGCGGGCGCTAAGGAGCCTCCCCCCCAAACAAAGTACATTAGCTCCGTTGTGCTCCCTGGCTAAGGCTGCTGCCCTTTTGTTCCATACTACCGCCGCGCGTACTCTATTAATCTTATTAGCAGAAATTGCCATGCCAATGCCAGTGCCACAACACAAAATTCCTAAATCCGCTTTTTTTAAAGAAACCGCTTCGCCCACCGCGCGCGCGTAGTCGGGATAATCAACTTTTTGCTTGGGACTATCACAGCCCAAATCAACAATTTGGTGTTTTTTACTTTTTAAAAATTTAAAGATGGCTTCTTTCAACTTAAAGCCCGCGTGATCACAACCAAAAACAATTTTCATGTTTCACTTAAAGTATATGTTTTTAGCGGGGGCAGGGACAAAAAGTTGGTAAAGGTGCGTCTGACCAAAGAGTTGCCCTTGCCCCCTGACCCGGGAACCAGCCCCAGTCCGGAGGCCTGGGACCTACCGAGCCCCGGAGGGGCGAGAGGTCCCGTCGGTTCCCCCCGCTAAAGCGGGTCCCCCCTTCCGCTACAGGGTTCAAGGACAACTCTTTGGTCACCCGCCAGGGGGTGCAAACTTTTTGCCCCTGCCTCCCTTTTGGTTGCGTTAGTAAAATTTTCATAGTAGCAAAGCGATGAATCCCCCGTTAAACTAGGGTAGTGACAGAAATTTACCGTTCGGTCATTGCGAGGCCCCGCCGTAGGCGGGGCCGTGGCAATCCCATAGAGGATTCCCTGATGAGATTGCTTCACTACGTTCGCAATGACAGAGGATGGGTTCTGGGGTGATAAGGCTTCTTGTGTTTCTCTTTTTGTGTAGCACCGGCTATGCCAAAGAGCTGGAACCATGCCTTAATCAACACGCTTTAGTCCGTAAAGGGTTTAGGCCAGACTTTGCTATATGCTGGACAAATGACAAAAACCACACTATTGCTGATGATACTTTTAGACTAATCACCAATCCCAAAACATACGACCCCAAATACGGCAATCCTATTACCGGCGTACTATTGAACCCCTCTAGCGAAAAAAATAAAACACTGGTTGTTCATCAAGGCAATCTGTATCTTGTGCTGGGTTCCACCCTTGCCTAAAGACTTTCCCCTAGACTTAGACAAATAGCACCTAAATATTCAGCATCCTTGCGATTGCCGGTGTCATTCTGATTCCAGAATAAAAATAAAGAAAGAAGAATCTCTGAATGCGAAAGATCCTTCCTTCTTTATAAAAAACAATGGAATCAGGATGACAGAATTTGGGATAGAATAAACCCGTGCTACAAAAACGTCAACGAGTTAGCGGCACTATCATTAATCTTGGGTTAGCCCTCGCGGCTTGCATACTTTTAGGCATCGCAGGTCTAACTATCTATGCCAAACACAAGCTTTCAAAATTGGTCTTAGGCGGTTTAGGCGAGGCTTTTTCAACTAAAGTTTACGGGGGGCCTTTCCTTGTAAAATCCAGCACGCCAATTTCTCCTGAACATCTGATCAAACGCCTAGAGCGCCTAAGATATACCAAAGTTGACTCGCCTCCCACGGAACCCGGACAATACCAATGGGAACCGCTAGCCCCCCGCTCGCAGAGCTCGGGGGGACAGCAGGCCCGCCAGAGGCGGGCGCCCCTGCTAGCTTTAAACTTATATCTTCGGGGTTTTAATTCCCCTCAAATGGCTGAACCGTCCCGGCTCATTCGTCTTCAGGAATTTCAAAATCTTTGGTCCTCTAAAGACGAAGCTGGCAATGAAATTGACCAAATTGCGCTAGAACCGGAATTAATCGCTGAGCTCTCAGGCCCAAAAAGAATAAGGCGTGAACCCGCAACCTGGCGGGAAATTCCTGAAAATTTAAAACACGCGGTGGTCGCCGTGGAAGACAAAAGATTTTTTAGCCATTGGGGCATTGATCCGCACGCCATCGCCCGCGCGATCTGGTTTAACATCACCAAAACTAACGGACTTCAAGGAGCAAGCACCATCACCCAACAGCTGGCCAAGAACATGTTGCTTAGCCCCAAAAGGACCTTGCGCCGAAAAATGATGGAGGCGGTGCTTGCCGTTTATCTTGAGATTCGCTATTCCAAAGAAGAAATTTTGACGCTCTATCTCAATCATATCTACTTCGGCCAAGACGGCCCCGTCAGTATCGCCGGGGTCAAGGCGGCCGCGCGCTTTTACTTCAGCAAGAATCTTAAAGATCTAAATTTAAATGAATGCGCCATTTTGGCCGGCCTAATTCGATCACCTCATCGCTACAATCCTCTGCGCGACGTAGCTGCTTCCCTCGACAGAAGAAATTTTGTTTTGCGCCACATGTTTGAAGAAAGCATGATCACGCGGGAAGAGCTAAAAAACACGGCAATCCAAACAATCGCCGCCAAACCGCACCGAGAAGGTTTGCAAAAACAGGACGTGAACGCGTATTTTGTCTCCGAAACAGTGCGGCAGATGCTCAATAAATACAGCGAAGAAGAGCTGTTTCGCTATGGCCTGAGCATTTACACCACTGAGGATCCCCTCCTGCAAAAATTCGCCCAAGAATCTTTAAAGTCAAGCCGCGCGCAGGCCGCCTTAATCGCGATCGACCCGCAATCAGGCGACGTACTGGCTTTGGCGGGAGGTAAAAATTACCAAGAAAGCCAATTTAACCGCGCCACGCAGGCCCTGCGCCAACCCGGAAGCGCTTTCAAACCCTTCGTTTTTGGCGCGGCGCTCGAGAAAGGCTTTACCCCGGCAACCCTATTGCTCGATCAACCCAAAAGCTACTCTAAAAATGACCCCCTCACCCTGCCCTCTCCCCCAAGGGGCGAGGGTATAAAAAGTGGCCGATGGGAACCCAAAAACTTTGACAACATTTATTTTGGCACGACCACACTTCGCAATGCCTTGGCCCATTCTTTGAACTCCGCGACCCTGGATTTAGCGCAAAAAGTTGGAACCGATAAAATTCTGGCTTTCGCCAAAAAGCTCGGCATTGAAAGCCCGTTGGAAAATAGCCTGGCCACGGTTTTGGGCGCCTCAGAAGTCACACTCCTGGAATTAGTGTCAGCTTACGCTCCTTTCGCCAATGGAGGATTTCGCGTAAAGACACACTTGATCACCTCTGTTACTGATGCCCAGGGCAACACCATTGAATTCGCCGGTTTTGAGCGTAGCCAGGTTATCGATCCCGCTCTAGCCTATCTCATGACCTCTCTCATGCAAAGCGTTATTGAAGAAGGAACCGCGCGATCACTCGCGAAACTAGGATGGAACCTTCCTTCCGCCGGAAAAACGGGAACCACTAACGACGGCCGAGACGCCTGGTTTATCGGATACACTCCCAATCTTTTAACTGGCGTTTGGGTTGGAGAAGACAACCACCGCGCTATCAACGCCACGGGCGCCAAGAACGCCGTTCCTCTTTGGGCGGCCTTTATGAAATCAGCGCTCGCCAATTACCCCGCGACAAAGTTTGCCCAACCCCAAGGACTAACTAGCGTAAAAATCGACCCTTTGTCAGGGCTCAGAGCCCGAACGGGCTGCCCTGAAAGAAAAAAAGAGCTCTTTTTGGCTGGCACCGAGCCCAAGCTTGCTTGCCCCCTGCACCAAGGCGGCGTCAAAGGATGGTTCCGACATATTCTCGGCTTGAACACCAAAAGAGACGGAAATTGATAAAATGAGCGGGTTGATTTATGAACTTTTTTTCTAAACTTTTTTCACGACCAACAACCATTCTCGTTGTTGAAGACAATGAAAATCTTCTAGAAACAACGGCGGCTCTCTTGGAAGCCGAGGGCTTCAAGGCCTTGAAAGCCAAAAATGCCAAAGAGGGCATTGAGCTCGCCCCCCAACGCCAGCCACAACTTGTTCTTTTGGATATCCAATTGCCCGACATGGACGGCTGGCAGGTTCTGCAAATTCTAAAAAACGCGCAGAAAACCAAAACCATTGCTGTCGTCATGTTAACCTCCCTAAATCAAATGGGAGATGTGTCACAAGCTTTTCAGTTAGGAGCGGATGGTTACCTGCCAAAGCCCGCCAACGCCGCTTCGCTTTATAAAAAAGTTAGAGAAATTCTAGCGAAGAGATGACTCTTCCCATATCTTCCGTTTTGATTACGGGAGGCGCGCAAAGAATAGGAGCTGAAATCGCGCGGGAACTCGCCCAAAAAAAAATAAAACATCTTATTCTCCACTACAACACATCTAAAACCCAGGCCCAAAAACTTCAGACGGAACTCAAGAGGCTTGGGGCAAAAAAAGTAAGTTTAGTTCAAGCAAATTTAGAATCTTTTAAAGAAACTGAAAAACTGGCACGGCAAACACTGGCTTTAGCGCCGGATTTAAACGGCATCGTTTTTAACGCGAGCCGTTGGGACAAAACACCTTTTGGCAACGTTTCGGAAACGGCCTGGGACACCCATTTTGACATTAATCTTAAAAGCACGTTTTTTCTCGCGCAATCATTAGGTTTGGCCATGAAAAAAAGAGGCGAGGGCAGTATTGTTATGATCGCGGATTGGTCCGCTTTAAAACCCTACACGGCCTATATTCCCTATTGCTTGAGCAAAACAGGAGTTTTGTATCTGACCCATGCTTTAGCCAAAG
>OBEQ011271464.1_pt1 | contig 16649 bp, 19 predicted proteins | sample 1670901 | NCBI WGS metagenome assembly OBEQ01 (sample SAMEA104232315, study PRJEB22302) | groundwater metagenome | biome: forest; feature: aquifer; material: groundwater | place: USA | collected 2011-08-07 | depth 5.4 m
AAAAGGAAAAAAAACCAATAAAAAAAAAAAAGGAGACAATGTAACGATAATAACTGGCAAAGACAAAGGCAAAAAGGGGAAAATCGTCCGTGTTTTAGTGAGCGAAAATAAAGTCATTATTGAAGGAGCGAATATGATGAAAAAACATCAGCGTCCGAGAAAGTCTGGAGAAAAAGGAAGTATGAAAAATATTGAAATGCCAATACATGCTTCAAATGTTAAAAAAATAGAATAAATATTGATAAAATTTATGAAACATTTAATTGTAAAAGAAAAGGAGAAGGAAGTGTTTGAGAAAATGAAAGAAACCTTTCATTACAAAAATGCTATGGCTGCGCCAAAAATGCAAAAGATTGTGCTGAATGTCGGCACAGGCACAGCTGTCAAAAAAGATAAGAATAAAAATGATGAAATATCTCTTCGTCTAGCGAAAATCACTGGTCAAAAGCCAGTTACTAGGGGCGCTAAGCAGTCAATTGCATCTTTCAAAACTAGGCAGGGTGATCCAATAGGAATTGTTGTAACACTACGAGGCAAAAGGATGTACGCTTTCTTGGAAAAACTTATCAATATCGCTCTGCCTCGCACCAAAGACTTTCGCGGTATCGCTCGCGCCTCAGTAGATAATATAGGCAATCTCACTATTGGCGTAAAAGAGCACACTATTTTTCCGGAAACAGCTGATGAGGATATTCGGGATGTCTTTGGTATGTCTGTTACTCTAGTCTCTTCGGCTGAAAATAAAAAAGAAGGCACCGCTTTCTTTGAGCTTCTGGGTGTGCCTTTGAAGAAGGAAGAACCTGCCCGCCAATAAAATTCGTTATCGAAATCTACTTATGAAAATTTATTTGACTATTTATGGTTGTTTTGCTAGTATGAGAGTCTAGAAGTAGGTTGATCTGTATTTCTCCTTAAGGTCTAAGATTAGATTTTAAGAAAAAATATACGATATCACCTAAATTAAGTTCTAGTAACTAGGTTCTAGAGAGCTAGTTAGTGGAATTTTGACTATAACCTAGCAACTAATTTCTAGAAACTAATTTTATGGCAAAAACATCAGTCAAAGCTCGGGCTTTAAAGAAACCAAAGTTTAGCACTCGGAAGAAAAACCGATGTTTTCGTTGTGGTCGAGGTAACGCTTTTATGAGAGATTTTGGTCTATGCCGCATCTGTTTTAGAGAATTGGCCAACGAAGGAATGTTGCCGGGTGTTCGTAAGTCAAGCTGGTAAATTTAACAATAGGTGTAACAATAGGTGTTGGACACCTATAAAGGTGTCCAACACCTAAATCCAACACCTAAATTCAAATGGATTCAATTTCAAATATGATAATAATGTTAAAAAACGCAAGTCTGGCAGGCAAAGAGTCTGTATTTTTACCATATTCTAAAATGAAAAATGCGATTGCGGAATGCTTAAAGAAAGAAGGATATGTTTCCAATATTTCGAAGAAAATTTCCGCCCGAGGCGGATCCGCCTCGGGCGGAAAAAACAAGCAACCAATGCTCGAAGTAGAGCTAGTGTATGTAGATAAGAAGCCAAAAATTGTGGAAGTTGAGAGAATTTCCAAACAATCCCGACGCGTTTATTTTAGAATGAAAGATATTCATACAGTTAGAAATGGTTCGGGATTACTCGTACTTTCAACACCCAAGGGAATTTTATCAGGTAAAGAAGCTCGCAAAGAGCAAGTCGGCGGTGAAGCGCTGTTCAAACTTTGGTAGCAAGACCCCGATGTCGGACATAGGGGATTCCCCTATGTCCGACATCGGGAACAAAGATATATGAGTAGAATAGGAAAACAAGAAATACAAATACCAAAAGGAGTTGAAGTCACAAAAAGTGGCAATGTTTTAAAAGTTGTAGGACCAAAAGGAACACTCACCAAAACTTTTCGTGATGATATTACTTTTAATATAGGAAATAAAACAATAACTTTGAATATAAAAAGAAACGATAAATTTTCTAAATCTCTTTGGGGCACTTATGCTTCGCATATAAAAAATATGATCACTGGTGTGCAGACGCCATATCAAAAGAAATTAATATTAGAAGGTGTAGGATTTAAATCTGAAGTGAAATCTGATGGTCAGCATAATGTTTTTAACTTTGCCTTGGGATTTTCTCATCCAGTCATTGTAAAAATTCCGGATACAATCACTGCTACCGCCGATAAAAATAATATTACAATTACTGGAATTGATAAAGAATTAGTCGGAAGTTTTACCGCAGCCATTCGCGCATTGAAGAAGCCAGAGCCTTACAAGGGCAAAGGGATGCGTTATGAAGGTGAAGTTATTAGACGTAAGCAGGGGAAAAAGACGGTGTAATTTCCATAAGCAAGGCTTCTGGAAACTTCTAGAAAAAATAATATGAAAAAGAAGCAAGACAAAAGAATAAGGTTGAAGAAAAAAATTAGAGTAAAAATCAAGGGCACTTCGACGCGCCCAAGGCTTTCTGTTTTTCGTTCTAATAAATTTATTTATGCGCAAGTTATTGATGATATGTTGGGTAAGACCTTGGCTCAAGCGAATGATATAAAAATAACCAAAGGCACGAAAACAGAAAGAGCCAAAGAGGTAGGCCGGATGATTGGTCAAGTTTGTCTGAAAGCAAAAATTGACAAAGTTGTTTTTGACCGAAATGGGTTTAAGTATACCGGACGAATAAAATTAGTAGCAGATGAAGCAAGAATTGCTGGACTTAAATTTTAAGTAGTTATAAAATTCATAAAAGAAAAAAAATGGAAAAAGGAAAAGAAAAAAAGAACAGTAATCGCAGAGGATCTTTTTTTGGGCGACCAAAACCAGAATTTGACCAAAAGATTTTGAATATTCGCCGTGTGACCAGAGTTGTCGCCGGTGGACGCAGATTTTCTTTCAGTGTCGCATTAGTAGCCGGGGATAAAAAAGGCTCTGTTGGTTTGGGTTTGGGAAAGGCTGGAGATACGGCCCTGGCAATTAATAAAGCTGTAAGAAATGCCAAGAAAAATATGATCAAATTGAATTTGACCAAAACTATGTCTCTTCCTCATGAACTTTCTGCCAAATTCTCCAGCTCAAAAATTATACTTATGCCCAATAAGGGTCGCGGACTTGTGGCGGGTTCGGTTATTCGTGATATAGTAAAATTATCCGGCATGAAAGATGTTACGGGAAAAATTTTGTCTAATAGTAAAAATAAATTAAACAATGCCAAAGCAGTTATGAAAGCGCTTTCAGTTATTTCTTCAAAATATGCAAAGCTTATACCAGAGAGCGCTATAATAATTGCCGAAAAAGAGATTGCTTTGCCGGCATCTATAAAAAAAGATGAGAAAGAAATTGGGAAATAATATAGGGAAATAATATAACCCCCAAAAATTAATCAAATGCAAATACATAATTTAAAAAGAAGTCATAAAAATAAAAAAGACAGATTGGTGGGCCGTGGAGGGAAGCACGCCAAAACTTCTGGTCGTGGAGGTAAGGGACAAACGGCTCGCGCTGGTAATAAGCGTCGTCCAGAACTTCGTGATATCATTAAAAAGTTGCCAAAGAATCGCGGATATCAATTTAAGTCTATCCAAAATGCTTATATTCTTCAAGGTGACAAAATTGCTCTTAAAGGAGAAAAATTTTCAGAACTTAGAAAGCGTTTGGGCATAAAAGGAAAGAAAATAGTTATAAAGTAGAAAGTTATTTTTCATAAAGTAAAATGCAAAATTTTTTAAATAAAATGAAATTAGTTTGGACGGATACTACGTTACGAAAGCGCGTTTTATTTGTATTTTTTGCGTTAATAGTATTTAGGTTATTTACCGCCATACCCATTCCAGGAATTGACACTCTTGAACTTAATCGTTTTCTCTCCGGTAATCAATTTTTTGGCATCTTAAATATATTCTCTGGAGGTGGATTAACGAATCTCTCGATAATAATGCTGGGTGTCGGTCCATACATCACCGGTTCAATCATTATGCAACTTCTCACTATTATGGTGCCTGCCCTAAAGAAGATTTATCACGAAGAAGGCGAAGCTGGCAGGAAAAAGTTTACCCAGTATTCTAGACTGCTTACTGTCCCCCTGTCTGCCATTCAAGGTTTTGCTCTTTTAGCTATTCTTGAAAATCAAAATATTTTAGTAAACTTAACAGCTTTTGATAGAGTTACGAATTTAATTATTGTTATTGCCGGATCGATGCTACTAATGTGGATTGGGGAGCTCGTATCTGAATTTGGTATTGGTAATGGAGTGTCGCTTATAATTTTTGCAGGTATTGTCGCCAAACTTCCATCAACAGTTAGTCAGCTTATTTTTACTTTTGATGTTTCTCAAATCCCACTTTACCTTGTATTCGCTGTGGTTGGACTGCTTGTCATTGCGGGTATTGTCCTTGTTACCGAAGCTGAACGTCCGATTCCAGTAACTTATGCCAAGCGTGTCCGCGGTATGAAGATGTATGGTGGCGGCTCAACTTATTTACCTCTTCGCGTCAATCAAGCCGGAGTTATTCCTATAATTTTTGCTCTTTCTATTCTTCTTTTTCCGCAAATGATTGGCACTTTTCTAGCTAGATTTAGCAATCCAATCATTGCAAAAATTTCCAGCATACTTATTTCATTTACGCAGACTTCAGCGCTTTATGCAGTATTATATTTTGTTTTAGTATTTCTTTTTACTTACTTTTACACAGCAGTCACTTTTGACCCTGAGGCGCTTTCTACTAATTTACAAAAAAATGGCGCATTCATACCGGGTATTCGTCCAGGCGCATCAACATCCGAGTATATTTCAAAAGTTTTGACCCGTATTACGCTACTTGGCGCAGTCTTTTTGGGATTTGTTGCAATTTTACCTCTTATTATGCAGCACTTAACGGGCATTACCGCTCTTGCCCTAGGTGGCACATCAATACTCATCGTCGTTTCTGTCGTCCTTGACCTAATAAAAAAAGTAAACGCGCAGATCTCTATGCGAGAGTATTAAGAGGTAAGGTCTAAATAATTTAATGTAATTTTTTCTATTGTTGTTAAATTACGCATATGCGAAATTTAACAACATCGGTTTTAAATAAATTTTATTTATCTATTTTTGTATTCCTCAATAGCTTTTACGATATCTTTGGTGACTTTAAGAACAGACTGGTTGCCGTTGATTGTTTTTAATTTATTCAAACCCTCGAAATACTTTACAGTTTTACCGACTTGGTCTTTGTGCCATTTAATACGCACCCCGATAAGCTTCTTTGTATCAAAAACTTTATAAATTGCTTTCATGTTACTAGTCATGCGTTTTAAGGAACGCTTATAAACTTCTTTATCGGGTAAAGTTATGTATAAAACAAGAAAATCCTGATCCTTCAAGTTGAGAATTTTTTTTACAAGCTGAGCTTCCGGTTTCAGTCTGGGATTACCAAGAAAAAGCAAATCTTTATCTTTTGGTTTGTTATTTATTTCTCTGATTAAAAATTTCTGCAACAGGATAGTTGGTAAAGGTTTGCCTTTACCCGTTGTGCGCCTAGTCCAGTCGCCATTCGAGCTTTTTTCTTTCAGAAGTTTACGACAATAGACTCCAGATTCAACGAATTTTAATACATACTTCTTTTTTAAAATATTTGCTTGAGTTTCTTTGCCTGAAGCTATCATTCCGATAAGTACTATGTTAAATCCTAATTTTTCCATTATAAAATCATTCTATTACAAAATCCTTGATTATTCAAGCCAAATTTTGTATTGTTAATTCATGGAATCACAGACTTTTGTATTTTTCGGCATCGTGGGTTCTGGCAAGGGGACACAGGCCAAGCTCTTGATGAACTTTTTAAAAAAGAAGGATGGACAGGAGTCTATTTATGCTGGCACAGGCGAGGGTTTTAGAAAGTTAATGGAATCTGGAAATTATACAGCCACTTTGATTAAGGCTACTATTGATCGTGGAGAACTCCAGCCAGATTCTATATCTGATGCAGTTTTTACCAACATTCTCATTACATCTTTGGCTCCTAATAAACATTTATTTACCGATGGTTATCCTCGCACAGTCCCGCAATCAGAAGTATTTGAAGACCTTATGAAATTTTACAAGCGAGAAAATATAAAAATTATTTATATTGAAGTGGGTAAAGAAGAAGCAATGAAACGCAATCTACTGCGAGGTAGAACGGATGATACAAAAGAAAGTATAGAAAAAAGATTTGATGAGTATGTTGATAATGTTATTCCAGCAATGAATTATTTTAAAGGGAAAACTGGCTATACGATTTATAATATCAATGGTGAACAGACAGTTGAAAACGTGCGCAAAGACATTATTAAAGCTTTAGGATTTTAGTATGCAAGAAACAATAGTAATTTCACTTGGCGGATCGCTCATAATACCTGACAATATAGATATGGATTTTTTAAAAGATTTCAAAACTTTAATTCTTTCGCATGTTGCTAAGGGTAAAAAATTTGTAATTATTACTGGTGGTGGTAAAATCTGTCGCAGGTATCAAGATGCGGCAAAAAAACTCGCCAGTCCTTCGGATGAAGAGCTTGACTGGATTGGGATTGCTTCTCTTAAATTAAATGCCGAATTAATGCGAGTTATTTTTGGTGAATATGCTCACAAAGAAGTAATCGCCAATCTTTCAAATCATTTTTCTTCCGAAAAGCCGATAATTATCGGCTCAGCTTATAAACCAGGTTGGAGCTCTGATTGGGATGCGGTAGCGGGTGCAAAAACTGTCGGTGCGAAAAAAATAATCAATTTATCCAATATTGACTATGTTTATGATTCTGACCCGAAGAAGAATCCAAGCGCGAAAAAGATTGAAAAAATTTCTTGGGCGGATTTTCGCAAGATTATTCCCGCGGAGTGGACTCATTCGGGGATGAATGTACCTTTTGATCCGGTGGCATCCGAGATTGCGGAAAAGGAAGATATGGAAGTGGTAATCATGAACGGGAAACCGATCGATAATTTGGCGAGATATTTGAAGGGGGATAAATTTAAAGGCACGCTTATAACAATTCCAGAAGCCTTGCTTCTGGATAAAAATAGTCTATAATGTTATTATGAGTATAAGAAAAACTCCAATTTTAAATGGTGAATATTATCATGTTTATAATAGAGGCAACAATAAAAATAGGATTTTTTTAAGCGACGAAGATTATTTACGGTTCGTTAAATTGCTTTATCTTTGCAATTCAACCAAAAACATTAATTTTCGCACGGATATTATAGAGAAAAAAATATCTGCTTGGGATTTTGAAAGAGGTGATACTCTGGTTTCTATTGGAGCATGGGTATTAATGCCTAACCACTTTCATATTTATATTACAAACTCCAGAAGCAAGGCTTCTGGAGGAGATGATAATTCTATTGTTATTTTTTTGCAAAAATTAGGTACCGCATACGCGAAGTATTTTAATGCTAAACATAAACGTACAGGATCTCTTTTTGAAGGTAAGTTTAAATCCATTCATGTTAAGGACGATATTCAATCTAAATATTTATTTTCCTACATACACTTAAATCCCATTAAACTAGTCCAGTCTAATTGGAAAGAAAACGGAATAAAAAATTTACGAAAGGCGCTTGATTTCCTCAATTCCTATAGGTGGAGTAGCTTTCACTGTTTCAAGGGTAAAAAGTTGCCGGAAAATTCTGTAATTAATATTAAAGATTTTCCTGATTATTTTAAAATCATAGGTTCTTTTGATAAAGAAATTCTAGATTGGTTCGAAATAGATTCCAGAAGCCTTGCTTCTGGAGATTAGACTTTTATGTCAGTAATAATTAAAACACCACAAGAAATAGAAATACTGCGAGAAGGCGGCAGATGTTTAGCGGCGGCGCTTTATAAAGTGAGAGAAAAAGTTGCTGTGGGTGTTTCCACGAAAGACTTGGATAAATATGCCGAGAAATTAATCAGAGATCGGGGCGATGAACCGGCTTTTTTAAATTATCGTCCAGCTGGAGCAAAAATTCCGTTCCCGGCTTCACTTTGCGTATCAGTCAATGACGAGGTTGTGCACGGGATTCCAAGCAAGAAAAGAATATTAAAAGAAGGCGACATTGTTTCACTTGATCTAGGTATTAAACACAAGGGTCTTTTTACAGATATGGCGATTACCATGCCGGTGGGCGCTGTCAGCCCTGCTAATCAAAAACTTATGCAAATCACAGAGCAAGCTTTGCAGATAGGTATTAATGCGGCACAGGCCGGAGGTACTGTAGGGGATATTGGCTATGCTGTGGAGAGTTTTGTACGTTCCCAGAACAAGAAGAACAATATGCAATATGGCATTGTGGAAGTTCTATCGGGGCATGGGGTGGGTCGCGCGATTCACGAGGACCCGTATATTCCAAATTTTGGAAAGAAAGGTAAAGGAGAAAAGTTGGTTCCCGGTATGGTTATAGCCCTAGAGCCAATGATCAATCTGGGCGCTAAAAATGTAATACTAGACGCTGATGGCTATACTTTCAGCACGGTTGACGGCAAAAACAGCGCCCATTTTGAACACACAATTCTGATTACGGAAGGCGAACCGGAAATATTAACAAAAATTTAGGAAAATTACTTTTTCTCAGGTCCTCGGTTCTCTGGGTCCCTGCCCCAGCCAGACCATTCCAAAAAGCAATTTTCCTAAATTTTTGTTTTTGCTGTATAATCATGGTAAATGGAACAATCATTCTTTCAGGAAATGCCAAAGTTTAAAACTCCCGAAGAGGAGCTGGAGTATTTGCGCGCGCATGTTGCTAAGCGCGAAGAGGAACTTATCAAAATAGGACATTTTGAAAATGCGAAAGAAAATGCCGCGCGCGACGTTGTGGGAGCCTATAAAGACGTTCCAGCAAAACAACTAGTGCATAGTAGTCGCATTATCAATGAAAAAGAAGCGCAGGGCATAGTCTTAGCTCTTCGACCTGAATCTCATGATAGTGTCATGGAGGAACTTTTAGGGATTGTCATAACAAAAGGAATTCGTAACGCGCTCTCGATAGTGGAAGCAATGGGCAATCCTCACGTTGACGATGATTTTCACAGATTTTTGGTTCAATATTTAAAAACTGGACAAATAATCGGAGACATTAAAGAAGGCACGCCCTTGCACAAGTCTCTTAATATGACGCTTTTTGAAATAACCCTTCCGCCGCCCGCAGAGGAAGCTGACAAGTCAAAGGGTTTCAAGGAATTCATTGGCGCGATGGAACAATTTTATGCGGGCATGCAGTCTATTTCGGTAGATAAAAAGAATGAAAAGGAAATTTATTTTACACTCGAAGTGGCGCTTAGTAATCAAAGTGACGAGGTAGTCATTTATGCGGGAATTCCAAACAAATATCTCTCACTTTTTGAAAAACAAATTTTAGCATTTTATCATAATGCAAAAATTCACGAAATTACAGATGATTATAATATTTTTAACGCTGCTGGCGGGTCAGTCGGAGCTTATGCGAGTTTTTCCGAACGTGGTGTGATGCCTCTTAAAACTTATGACAATATAGAACACGATCCGATGAATATGATATTGAATGTTTTCTCTAAATTAAAGACAAAGGGTGAAGGCGCGGCGATTCAGCTCGTGATCGCTCCTGCTGGTGACAAGTTTATAAATGAGTTTCATATGATCTTGGATGATGTGAAAGATGGCATGTCTGTAAAAAACGCAGCAGATAATTTTTATAAGTTCAATCGGGCTTTAGTTAAGGCGGGTAAAGAACTTATTTTTGGACATAAAGAAAAAGAACCGGAGGGGAAAAATCAAGATAAATATATGAAAGGCAGGCGCGCGGTGGATGAAGGAGCTATCGAGAAGATTGGCAACAAGATAAAAAGCACCATTATGAAAGCCAATATTCGTGTTATTGCGTCTGGAGAGACTAAAGAGAGGGCAGAAGCCATACTGCAAGAAATAAAATCTTCCTTCAATCAATTCTCTGAAGTAGCCAGCAATTCATTTGTTTTTGAAGAGGCTCGCGGCAGTGATTTGAAAAAACTTTTTCACGATTTCTCATATCGTTCTTTTTCTTCGAATAAAATTATGCCGCTTAATTTAAAAGAGCTTGCTTCGGTATTTCATTTTCCAGTTGGTATCGGTAGCCAGCCGCAACTAAAAGAAGCTAAAGCGGGCATTGCGCCTGCGCCTATGGAGTTGCAAGGCGAGGGAATAGTTTTAGGAGTAAATAGTTATCGAGGAAAAGATAAACAAATTCACCTGGCGCGTGAGGACCGCATGAGGCATTTTTATGTGATTGGTCAGACTGGGACAGGAAAAACGAATATAATGCTTAATATGATTACCCAGGATATCAGAAATGGCGATGGCTGCTGTTATATTGATCCGCACGGCACGGATATTCAGACAATTCTGTCGCGTATTCCAAAAGAACGTATTGATGATGTTATTTATTTTGACCCGGCTTATACTCCTCGTCCAATGGGATTAAACATGCTTGAGTACGATACAAAATATCCGGAGCAGAAAACTTTCGTGGTGAATGAGATGATGGGAATTTTTAATAAACTTTTTGATATGAAAATCGGGGGTGGAGCGATGTTTGAGCAATATTTTAGAAATAGCGCGTTTTTGGTGATGGAAGATCCGGAGTCTGGCTCAACACTTCTCGAAATTACCCGTGTCCTTGCCGACAAAGAATTTAGAGATATGAAATTAGAAAAATGTAAAAATCTTATCATTAAACAATTTTGGGTTTCCGCTGAGCAGACGACAGGGGACCAATCTTTGGCAAACTTTGTGCCATACATTTCTTCAAAATTTGACAACTTCATCAGCAATGACATAATGCGCCCCGTTGTGCTTCAACAAAATTCAGTTTTCAATTTCCGCAAAATTATGGACGAGAAAAAGATTCTTCTGGTGAATCTTTCCAAAGGCAGACTGGGTGATATCAATGCGAATTTGATCGGTTTAGTGCTTGTGGGGAAAATTCAAATGGCCGCGCTGTCACGGGTGGATATGTTTGGCAAGCCGATGAATGATTTTTATCTTTACATTGATGAATTTCAAAATGTGACGACTGACTCTATTGCCTCCATTTTATCTGAAGCTCGCAAATACCGACTGTCGCTCAACATTGCGCATCAATACATTACGCAACTTGAAGAAAATATTAAAAATGCTGTTTTCGGCAACGTTGGTTCGATGGCAGTTTTTCGGGTCGGTATCGAAGACGCCACCTTTCTGGAGTCAAAATTTAAACCTCAATTTACAGCTCAAGATATCACTAAACTTGATAATTACAATGCCTATATGAGCATGCTGGTAAAAGGCCAGCCAACCAAGCCCTTCAATCTGATAACTTTACCGCCCGAAAAAGGCAATCCGGATATTGTGGATAGCCTGAAAGAACTTTCCTATGTCAAATACGGCCGCGATCGCGCCGAAGTGGAAGCCGAAATTATGCGGAGATATAAGACGATGGAGTAAATATGGAAGAATTTGAGATAAAATTTTTGGTTGGTATTTTGGATTAAAAAATAAATTTTGCAAAATTATTTTTTTCTGCTATAGTCTACATATTACAACTATTCAGCGAAAGCTGTTTTTTATTTGAATATTATTATGAAAGGACCATTAACCAGTTTTCCAGTTATCAGAACTAAGATACCCAATCTTACTGAAAAGTTTGACCTTAACGACCCCGCGCAACGCCAAGAATATTTTAAAGCAAAAGTAGGCGTAGAAATTAGTAAACTGCGAGAGTATTTGAAAGAAAATACTTTTATTGCTTATCTTCTTGGTAAAAAAAATTCAGGCAAGGGCACTTATACAAAACTGATGGCAGAAATTTTTGGAGCAGATAAAATCGGACACATTTCAATAGGGGACTTAGTCCGTACAACATATAAAAATATTAATGATCCAAACAAACGACAAGAACTGACTGACTATTTAGAGCAACATTATCGGGGATATATTTCCGTTGAAGATGCAATTGACGCATTAATTGGGAAAAATCAAAAAGTACTTTTACCAACCGAATTTATCTTGATGCTTGTCAAAAGAGAAATCGATAAACTTGGCCGAAAAGCCATTTTCATAGATGGCTTCCCTCGTGATTTAGACCAAATACAGTACTCACTTTATTTTAGAGATTTAGTAAATTATCGTCTTGATCCAGATATATTTATTACTATTAATATTCCAGAATCGGTAATTGATGAGCGTATGCGTAATCGCGTAGCTTGCCCTAAATGTCAAACACCAAGAAATTTAAGAACTTTTCCAACGAAAGAAGCTGGGTACGATGAAAATTCAAAAGAGTTTTTTCTAATTTGTGACAATAAAGAATGTAATGGCGCTAGAATGGTTGGAAAGGAGGGAGATAATGCTGGTATTGAAAACATTCGTGAACGTTTAGATTTAGATGATATATTAGCTAAAAAAGTAATGTCGCTCTATGGTATACCCAAAATTCTTCTTCGTAACGCTGTACCTGTTAATAGTATAGAAGATAATATTGTGGATGATTATGAAATAACACCTAAATATGTATTTAAGCGTGATGAAAAAACAGGCAAAGTGACTATTAATGAAGAACCATGGATTGTTAAAGATGACGAAGGTACTGATTCTTATAGTTTACTCGCTCCTCCTGTAGTAGTTGGACTTTTAAAGCAATTAATTAAAGTACTGGGGCTTTAGTTTCAATTTCTAGAAATAGTAAAACTTTTTTTTAGCCAAATTAAGAAAAAATATTTATAATAATTTATTTTGTGCTAACTTACGCTATAGCGTAATTATTTACAATTTTATTTTATATATGAAATTCAAAAAGAATATGTATTAGACTGGTTTAATATGCGTTTTTAATTCAGAAACAAAAAATTGTCTCTGTCTAGTTGCTTATATTAATGACCTTGCTATACTTTTAATAGGGCTATTTTGGATTATTACCTAGAACACTAATTTATGGGAGTCTTGATCGGGTGTAGCCTTGGTTACACGCGTCTAACACCCACCTAGCTATAAGCTATGGTAATACATCAGAAATAGTCCTAAGAAGAACTCCGTCCTTGATTTATTTCGGGCGGATTTTTTCTTGTAAAGTAGGTATAATACTGGAATGGACAGAAAAAAGCTTATAAAACGTCTCATATACCTTATCCTTTTTATTCTTGCAGTAAATTTTCTCGCAAATAAATTCTACTGGTATTCTTCCGTCTGGTATTTTGATATGATTATGCATTTTTGGGGTGGATTTTGGGTTGGGCTTGCTTCTTTCTATATTTTTTCACTCCCAAATATCTCTGGTAAATTAATTTTTAAAATATTACTTTTAACGCTACTTATTGGGATTGGATGGGAAGTGTTTGAAATATTAGTTAATGATGTTATAGCTCAAAATTCTTTTAATTTTTTAGACACTCTTTCCGACATCTTTTTTGACCTGTCCGGCGGATTATATGCTATGCTTTATTTACTTGTCCCGTTAGAAAATCAACGGACTGGCAGTAAAGAATAATTTTTATTAGTTTAATTTTTTAATGGGATGGGGAAAATTGCCAAAATAAAGAGTACTTTGTTTCAACATCGCTCGGACGCTATGTATGAGAATACTCATCCACAGCGCTCCTCGCTCGTTAAAATAACATTTTGCGGAGGAACTGGCTCTGTGACTGGAGCTAATTTTCTTTTGGAGGCAGATGGGAAGAAAATTTTGGTTGACTTCGGACTTACTCAGGGAATAAAATTAGCGGACGATATAAATTGGGATCCTTTTCTTTACGATTCAAGGGAAATAGATATTCTTTTTGTTACCCATGCGCATGTTGATCATTTAGGTCGTGTTCCGAAACTTATTTATGAAGGATTCCATGGAAAAATCTATTCTACGGAACCTACCCGCGCGCTGGCTCTTCCAATGCTTGAGGATACTGCAAGTATTTTGTCTAAGAATGCAGAGCTTCATTTGGATAAAATTTATACGCCAGAAAATATAAAGTTAGCGCTCTCGTTTTGGCAAGGATTTAAATATCACGATACAATAAAAATCACCCCAAACTTAGAAGTATCTTTTTTGGATGCTGGACATATATTAGGTTCAGCTATGATTAGATTCGTGTACAATAGCAAGGTCATTCTTTTCACCGGGGACTTAGGCAATTCACCTTCACCGCTTCTTCCTGATACTGAAAAAGTTACCGATGTGGACTATTTAATTATGGAGTCCGTCTATGGTGATAGAAATCATGAGTCTAGAGATGATCGCAGGAAATTTCTAGAAGAAACAATTGAAGATAATTATAAAAGGAAAGGAACGCTTATCATACCGACTTTTTCACTAGAACGTTCCCAAGAACTTCTCTTTGAGCTTAATGCCTTGGTGGAAAATAATAGAATTCCCATGATGCCTATTTTCCTTGATTCTCCTCTGGCTATTCGTTTAACTGAAATTTTTAAACAATTTAAAAATTATTTTAATGAAACAGCCCAGAAAGCGATGTCGCATGATAAATATTTATTTGATTTTCCGGGATTGCATAGTACTTTAAAGTCCGAAGAGTCCCGAATGATAGGCAATGTGCCCAATCCTAAAATAGTTATCGCTGGAAGCGGAATGTCTACTGGCGGGCGTGTAGTGCACCATGAAAGACGTTATTTACCAGACCCCAATAACACTCTACTTCTTACTGGATACCAATCGGTCGGCACTCCTGGCCGTTTAATCCAAGAAGGAGTAAAAACAGTGTGCATAACAGGAGAAGATGTAGTGGTGCGAGCGCATATTGTGACAATTACAGGATATTCGGGACATAAAGATTCGGACGGACTTCTCAACTTTGTTGAAAATATGCAAGATACGCTCAAAAAAGTTTTTGTAGTTATGGGTGAACCGAAGTCAGCAATGTTTCTAACGCAGAAACTTAGAGATAATTTAGGAATTGATGCCTCAGCGCCGGAGCAGGGGGATAGTGTTTTACTTCCTTGTTAATAAATGTATAATGACATTATGGATTCTTCATTAAATTTTCCAAATAAACATGAACATAGTCAGATAAAGATTTGTGTTTCGGGCGCGGCCGAGACTGGTCATTGTGGAATAGATGCATTAGAAAAAGCAAAGGAGCTCGGACGTGAAATTGCTCGACAAGAAGCGGTACTCGTTACGGGAGCGACAACCGGATTTCCACTTTGGGTGGCAATGGGATTTAAAGAAGTTGGTGGAGTATCTATTGGCTTTTCTCCAGCAGCATCCGAAAAGGAGCATGTTGAAGTTTATAAACTTCCGCTCGATTATCTGGATTTAATGATTTACACCGGTTTCGGTTACCCTGGACGTGATTTGTTACTGACTCGTTCTGTTGATGCTGTAATATGCGGTTGTGGACGTATTGGCACTATTCATGAATTTACTGTTGCATTTGAAGACGGGAAGCCAATTGGTATTTTTGAAGGACCCTGGGAAATGGGAGCGCAACTTGAAGAAATTGTGCAAAAAGGAAATCGCCCAAATGCAAAAATTGTCATAGGTAAAGACCCCAAGAAACTCGTGGAAGATATTATTACTCTGGTTAAAAAAGATAAAATAAGCGAGTACAAGATTGTTTAATAAAAACTTCTTGATTTTTATTTTATAGCTTCTAAAACTTTAGCGAAAGTTTTCGGATGATGCTCGGCGAAGTCGGCGAGGATTTTGCGGTCCAGCAGTACATTTTTCTTTTTCAAGCTATCAATCAATCTTGAGTAAGTCATTCCGAGCTCACGAGCGCCGGCGTTTATTTTGATATTCCAAAGCTTCCTATTGTGCGACTTTTTGTCTTTCCTATGCGCGAAAGCATAATTTCCGGCATGTAGAAGCGCTTCTTTGGCTTGGCGCTCTTTGGCGCTTCGGCCATGGCGGAAGCCCTTGGTTTGTTTTAAGATACTTCTGCGTCTTTTTAATGCATGTACTCCTTTTTTTACTCTGGTCATATTAGTAGTTAAAAGTTATAAAGTTTATAAAGTTATAAAGTCTTAAGAAAAGGGAAGTAGGTGGCTTCTTGGTTTGTTTTTAATCACAAAACTTTGACCCTTGCGGCCGGCGAGCTGTTTGACGCGTGATTGTTTCGCATTAAAATGGTTAAAGCCCGGCTTGCGGGAAATTATTTTTCCATTCTTTGTTATTTTTAATCTTTTGCTAAACGATTTATTTGTTTTCATCCCTTTCATTTTGCTTTTTCTATCGTTGTCGTTAAACCCTTTGGACCTTTTTTATAGGCATCGGATATTTTGTAATTTTCAGTGATTAAGTGCAATACTCTATCTAAACGTTCTCTCAAAAATTTTTCATCCATATACTTTGCGCGTCCGGCAAGGAAAAGTTCAACCTTAACTCTATGTCCTTCTTTTATCCATTTTGAAGCAGTTTTCGCTTTTAATTCCAAATCATGATCTCCGGTTCCTATTTTTATCTGAATTCCTTTTGTCTCTGTTTTATTTGCGCCAGCTTTGGCTTTTTTCAATTTTTTATTGGCCTCGTATTGATATTTGCCAAAATCCATTATTTTTCCTAATGGGGGATTGGCATTTGGAGCTATTTCAATTAAGTCCAAGCCCTTACTTTGCGCTAATTCTAACGCGTCTCTTATGCTTAAAACACCGAGATTTTTATTTTCACTGTCTAAAACCCGAAGTTCCGTCGCCCGTATTTGGTTGTTTATTCTTTCACGCAAT
>OBEQ011842633.1_pt1 | contig 16649 bp, 10 predicted proteins | sample 1670901 | NCBI WGS metagenome assembly OBEQ01 (sample SAMEA104232315, study PRJEB22302) | groundwater metagenome | biome: forest; feature: aquifer; material: groundwater | place: USA | collected 2011-08-07 | depth 5.4 m
TCTCTGATCGCCGCAGAAGGTGTTCCCGACCGTGTTGAAGACTGAAAAGGTCAAGGTCGTGTCGTGGGAGACATTGAACTTGTCGGTGACTCGAACAATGATTTCCATCTGTCCCACGGTCGGGCTGACCACAAACCGGGAGGTTTCTACCTTAATTTTAAGTTTTTTATCTTTAATCACCTCGGCATCGGTCGAGAGTCTTTCGATGCCGTAGGTCGGAGAAACGATTTCAATCGACTTGATCCCGAACGGGGTCAACGCCTCCAGTTCGACCTCGGCATTCCCACTCAAGGCCGAGACATTGTCCGACCCCGGGGGAGGGAGACTCACATCCTGGGTTCCAAAGAGGGGATCTTTGTGCGTGGCACCGACCTTGGCTCCTGTGGGAAGGCTGTCTGCTTTGGTCGCATCGCTCTTGTAGCCGATTTCGGTGAAGTTGCTAAAGGCGTCTCCGTCCAGATTCAAGACATTCGGATGCCCGGGATCCAAGTCAAACAAGGTCTGCCACTTGTCTTCTTCTCCTTCATACTTCACCTGCATGAAAGACCCGGTGGCTACAAGCCCTGCTCGAACATAATGCGCAATCTCGATCTCTTTCCCCGTGATCGGATCTTCGGCGGTGTAGACGACCGTTAGATCAAAGGTCCCCTCATTCGGTCCCTTCACCGTCCCGACGAAGTTGTTGTTCTCGGAATCAAGAGTCAGCTCGACCCTGTTGTCGGGATCGGTGGAAAGAAAGACGTAGGCATGGAGAGGGACTGCTAGTGCCGTCAAGGCAGCGGGAGGTTGGGAGACGAAGCCCGGCTTGTTCGATGACTGGGAGCAGGAGGACAAGATCAAAAGGAGGCTTACGATAGTGATTCGTCTCATGAGTATCCTCTGCTACAGTCGATCATCTCACCCTCGTCAAGTTTAAAGATCATCGGTTGAAAACAATCCTCAGTTGCCAATAAGTTTTAGCTAAATCTCCTGTTTCTCAGGGGAAACTCTTACAAACAAGATGCCAAATTGGCTAAAACTCGGAGAAAGAGAAAAAGCTCTGTGAAAACAACGGATCCTTCGACAGGCTCAGGAGGACTGACGGTGGGACCGACCCCAAAAACTGTAAAGTTTGGTGGAAATTGGCGTAAACTTTACAGTTTCCTCCTCTTTTTCCCCTGAATTTAAAAGGTTTTTTCGTGGCACGCCGATTGTAGTTCTCCTCCTTCAAACCCTAAGGAGATCTATGCGGAAGCTCCCTCTACTATCGGCTCTTTCCCTCCTGATCGTCTGCTGGTCGTTTCCAGTCCACGCCTTTCTCTGTATCCAGGTCCCTGCCAGTATTGCCGTCTCCCCTTCTTCCGTCGACTTTGGGACTGTTTTTGTCGGATCATCGAGCGCGAGGAGTTTTACCGTCACCTATACCTGCAGAGGCAATCTCGCAAACCCGTTTTGCACACACACCTGTTATACTCCAAATACAGCATCGATCACCTTGGCCGGTATCCCATCCGGATACGCGGTCAGTCCGAGTTCTTTTACCGCGGTCGACGGATCGCCACGAACGGTTCAAGTTACGTTCCAGCCGACATCGGAAAGCACTTCCTCGGGAAATATCACGGTCAATACAACCATCGGATCTGCGCAAACGGTCAGTATAACCGGTAATGGGTACCAACCCAGACCCGGCATCCACTTGAGTTGGAGCAGTCAGGACTTTGGAAGCGTCACTGTCGGGAATACGGGGAGTCGGATGATTCAAATTAGCAATTCAGGCGACGCGACCTTGACCGGAAGTTTTTCAGTCGGCTCTCCTTTCAGCGTTTCTCCAAACTCTTTCAGTATTGGCGCCGGAGAAGTCCAAAACTTCACCGTGAATTTCAGTCCCGGCTCCGAGGGAACCGCCACGACAACACTCTTCGTTTATAGCAACGATCCCAACGGAACGAGGACTGCATCGCTTCAAGGATTCGGTTATGTCCCGCGCCCGGTCATCGACATACAGCCGACGAGTCTCAGTTTTGGTGTCACTTCCCTGGGAGATTCACTAAACCGGTCTGTCGTCATTCGGAATACGGGGGATGCCACATTACTCATGCGAGATCTTTCAGTGACGGGCCCCTTTTCTTTGTCTCCGACCGGCCTCTCCGATATCGCACCGGGTGGATCTTCGACAGTGGCAGTGACCTTCAGACCGGTCTCTCGCGGACCTGCATCGGGGCAACTCTCGATTCGGAGCGTGAATCCTTTTAATTCGAATACAATCGATACCTGGATCGTGAATCTCGACGGGGGCGCCAAGGCCCCGCAAATTTCCATCTCCACCTTGAATTATGACTTCGGTCCGGTCCCGGTCGGCGATCAGGATTTTAAAGATTTTTCGGTCACCAATGATTGCTACGGCAATTGCACCGACGGCTATTCGGACAGTCTCTCCGTCACCCAGATTGCATCGACGCTCGGCGACTTTACTATCGTGCCCACTTCTCTGACATTGTCTATGGGGGAAACGAAGACGTTTCGAGTCTTTTTCACGCCGACGGTCAACGGCACACGCTCCACTAATCTCACCCTCACCAGCAACGATCCCCTTTCCCCTTCGAAGACGATGGCAATTCAGGGGACCGGATTGACTCCCGCAATCTCCCTTTCGAGCCTTTCATTGAGCCATGGTTCCGTTCGGGTCGGTCAATCAACCTCCTCGAATCTCACCATTTCCAATACCGGTCATGCGAGTCTGTCTGTCCACCTTTCTTCACCCTCTTCCCCCTTCTCCATCAATTCTCTATCGGCGACCCTCGCCCCCGGTCAGAATCGTCAATTTGCCGTCACCTTCAGTCCCGGCGGGGCCAACAACTATGCGTCTCAAACCATCGTCACCAGTAACGACCCTACAGCCCCCTCTTTGACCGTCGACCTCTCCGGTGTCGGGGTAACACCGGAAATCGATATTTCTCCCACATGTCCCGATGCACCGGCATTGGGAGGCTGTCAGACACTCGATTTCGGCGATGTCTCCATTGGTGACCAAAGAACAAAACAGTTGGAGATCAAAAATCAAGGGACGACCACCCTGAACATTCAGAACATTTCTACCAACAACACCGCAATTACCGCTTCACCGACGAGTGTCGCCCTCGCCCCGGGTGGGTCCCGGACCGTAGCCCTTTCTTATAAACCCCAAGTCATTCGTAGCGACAACAGCACCCTGACGATCGCCTCCGATGATCTTGATGAAGGAAACAAGCAGGTATCGTTGTCGGCGAACGGCGTCTCTGATCTCGATCTCACCCTTCAAAGACTTGAAGTCAATCAGGCGATCCAGACCCTGGATCAAAGCGTTCCCCTAGTGGAGGCCAAAAAGACCGTCCTGCGGGCCTACATTGGGAGTTCCGTCGTGGGAGGGAGCGTCAGAGATATCACAAACGTCGACGGAGTTCTTCGAGTCTATCAAAACGGGGTCGACCTCACCCCTGGGAGCGTGATCCGCCCCACCGATACGATCACCGTGTATCCCTACCCTGTCGACGGATCCAGTGAGCCGACCCTCCGCTCCACCCTGACACGCACACTCAACTTCATCCTCCCGCCATGGGCCACCGTGGGGTCTTTCACCTACAAGGTGGAGGTAAACCCCGCATCGGGTCGTGTCGCAAGGATCGATGAACATGATTACTCCAATAATACCCTCTCGATCGGTGTCACCTACACTCCGAGGCGTCAACCCCAGATTGCCTATATCCCGATCAATTACACGGTCGGCTCCCTCGGACTCCCCGAAGAAGATCTGATGATCAAGAATACCGAACAATTTAGGAAGATGTTTCCCATTTCTTCGTTCGAATATTTAAGGAGGCCCCCGATCACCTTTTCTTTGGATGTTCGTTGGATCAGCAACCCTGACGGGTCGGGAAATTACACAAATACGACAGAACTCCTCAACGCCATCTTTACGGCCGAAAACCTGAGGACGCGCGGAAGACCGGCCGAAAAAGTAATCGGGTGGCTCCCTTCCAAGACTTACGTCGGCGGCTACATGCAATTTCCCTGGTGCTATTCCTGCCGTAACGGTGTCGTGGGGACCTCAAAGTACGGAGACAGCGCCTTTGCCCATGAATTGGGACATGGATACGACTTCCCGCATCCCGATCATTATCTGGAATGTAACCGGAAAGATTTAGACCCCCTCTTTCCTCCCGATACGGGTCTCGAGATCTTCGGCTCGGATATCAAGATCAAGACCCGTAAGCAATGGGCCGATTTCATGTCGTACTGCAGTCCCGGATGGATTCCTGTCGACAAATATCGAACTCTTTTCAATGAATTCGACCCTACAGTGCCTCCCAAGTGGTCCAGCCCCGGAGGAGGCTCTTCCCCTTCGGCGCTTATCAGCGGCTATATGACGGCAGACGGGAAGGCGAGCCTCTTTCCCATTTACGAAGCGGACGCGGCGCCGGAACTGATCGATAATCAAACGACCACGACCGATTATTCCCTTAAAGCTTTAAATACTTCCCACCAGACCTTGTGGGAGATTCCCCTCGAGATTTCTTTTAATAATGCCCTCGAAGACAACGGAGACATGACGAACATCCCTTCCTTCTTTTCTTTTGTCGTTCCTCTCACGGACGAAATGGGGTCGATCCAGGTTGTCGACAAAGAGGGAGAGGTTCTTGCGGAAAAGAAGAGGAGTCATGCAGCTCCTACGTTAAGGCTCGTCAAACCGGACGGCTCCAAAAATTTTGGGGATACGCTCAATGTCGAGTGGGAGGCGCAAGATGCCGATCAAGATCCTCTCCAGTTTTCCGTCCTCTTGAGTCATGACGGAGGTTCCACCTTTGAAGTCATCGGAGCCAATCTCAAGCAGACCGAATTCCACTACGACGTTTCTCAGATCCAGGGGGGACAGAATAAGGTCGTCCAGATCGTGGCGACTGACGGAATGAACACCTCTTCGGTCAATTCGGCGACCTTCTCAATCGCCTCGAAACCACCGACCTTGATTCTCATCACGCCTCAAGATCAGGAGACCTTTAATGTCGGGAGTCCTGTCCCTTTGGAGGTCTCCGCCCTCGATCCGGAAGATGGTACCCTCCCCACAAGCTCTATTCTCTGGGGTTCCGATCCATCGGGGAAATTGGGGACTGGCCCCAACCTCTTAGTTGATAATCTCCCGATTGGCCTCCATGTCATCACCGTCACTGCCGAAGACTCGGATCAAAACAAGGTTTCTCAGAGTGTGACCATCCGGGTGGTCGATATCGCAAAATCCCCGAAGACCGAGGCCGGTCCCGGTCAAGAGGCGGACGAAGGGGAAACGGTGATGCTGGACGGTTCAGAGAGCAGCGATCCGAATACGGGAGACATTCTCTCTTACGATTGGCAGCAAATCGACGGGCCGCAGGTAACCTTAAGCGATCCGGGAGATGTCCATCCGACTTTCGTGGTTCCATCAGTGGATGCCGATTCGGCGCTCCGTTTTCGATTAACTGTCTCGGATCAGGATGGAAATGAGGCGACCGATACGGTCGAGGTGGCGATCGCCAACGTCTACTTCCCCCTGATGAAACTTTCCTCTTCCGAAATCGACTTCGGTGTGGTCAACACGGGACGGTCGATTGAGAAAAAATTGATCGTGGCGAATGAAGGGAATGAGAAATTAGTCGTGACCAATGTCAAAACCTCCAACGGCGTCTTCAAGGCCGTCCCGGCAACCTTTGAGGTGGAACCGGGGAAATCGTCCGAGGTGACGATTTCTTTTACGCCCGACGGTCCGGCCATCTATGCGGCGAATGTCGAGATGGTCAGCAACACTAAACCTGGAGTTCCAACGACGATCCTCCTGAAGGGAGAGACGCCCACACCGCAGATCGTTAAGGACGACAATAGCGCCGGTGGAAGTCTGATTTCCCAACCGACGAATCTCACGGTGGACACTCCGACAAGCGCAGAAACGCCGACGGGATCAGAGGAAATAACTCATGCAGAGCCCCCTCCCCAACCGGCCCAAAGTCCGCCGACGGGAGAGGAGAGTTCTCCTGATCAGGGATCCTTTGGAGTGGTGGGAATAGGCGGATGTTCTCTGATCCATGAATAATCGTCTTTGTTTATCCATTCTCATTCTTTTTTTAACGGGATTCCCGGCTTGCCTCCCACCATCTACTCAAGGACCGAATCCAGGACCGCAACCGAATCCGGGTGTTTCATCCAACCCCGACGGGGGTGTTGAACTTGTGACGGCCTCCCCCAATCAGATTTTTGGTAGGGAGGAAACGGAAGTCACTCTCACGGGATCGGGTTTCGATAAAAATCTTAAAATCAAGGTCGGGACGGATGAGATCGCCGGTTACACCCTCGTTGATTCTAAAACCATCCGATTCAAAATCAACCCCACCGGTTCAGGACTTTTGGATATTGTCCTCAAAACTTCGGAGGGAAAGGAGAGCGCTCTCAAGCAATCCCTCCTAGCACACCCTGTTCGACCCGTATGGCGGGGGGAATCAGGTCCTTCAAAGAAATCGACTGATCCGATGACCCATTTTCTCATTGATCAATCGACGAACCAGTTTGTTTCTGTGATCAACCGGGGGGATATCGATGGGTCTGTGCTTCTCTGGGGTCCTACAACGGCGATGTCGAGCGGCGCCCATTTTTTCGGAGCGATTGCAGTCGATCCTCCCTGTCTCGCTCAAGGAAATTGCATAGGCAACGAAGGAGGGGGCACTTATGCTTCGAGCGTCAAGTCGCTGGCCATCGATGGATCTTCGGGGGAGTATTTCGTCATTGTCGATTACAAAAATACGGACACCCGTGGAGGCAATGTTTCATCTGAAATTTACCATTTCAGGCCGGGTAATTTTATCAAGACGTTCATCCCTCTCCCCTCGGCATCTTCGAAATTTTATTCCGATATCAATCAGAGACGGATCTACGCCCTGGCTGTCACATCGAATTCAGTCAATCTTTGGGAATGGAAGGACGATTGGAAACCGCTCCTCGCATTGGAAAATCAATCCGGTCCTTTCCTTCAAAATCCTGTCTTGATCGCCAATATCGATCCGGGTGATCCTTTCATCTGTCTCGCCTATGAAGAGCAAAGCGCCTCCTGCAGTCGCGCCGGCGGCGATTGGAAAAAGATCTCCTTTGTGGAGCTCACATCGGGGAAAAAAATCACTTCTTTTGCGTATGATCCCAAAAACAAGGTCCTTTTGATCGCCACGGAGATGGGCGAAATTTACGCGTCATTTCGAGGCGCCCCATGGGTGTATATCAACAGGGGTCCGGAGCTAGGAACCCGTATCGACAATCTTGCCTATCATCCCATGGAAGATCGCTTCTATGCCGTCCTCAATGACAAGATCGGTTCATTTTCCTTTTCCAAATGAAATCCAAGGCCTTTTTTTTGTCACTGATTTTTTTATTTTCCTCAACCTGCCTATTCGCCCAATCCACCGGCCTCTCCGGTTTTGATATCCATCTCTATCGTCCGCCGGCAGATGGGAATGGGATTCTCAATCTACACGGCTCGGAAGTTCTTGATCCTTGGCGGTTCAAGATCGGGATCGTGACCGAGGCCTCGCACGGATTACTCGCCGCCACCGATCCGACAACGGGACAATCAATCCGCGTCGTAAATGATCTCGTGACGTCTACTTTTCAGGGGGCCTTGGGGATGACGAGGTTCCTTCAAATGGGAATCACCCTCCCGGTCGCCCTTTTTGAACAGGGGACCCATTTCAGCACCGTGAAAAATTACAAAACCGCCTCTTTCGGAGACATCAGCCTCGGCCTTAAACTTAATCTGCTCAAAAATTCGGGAGGGAGGCCCGGACTGGCCTTCGTCTCCGAGACCAGTTTTCCGTCGGGGGATACCGGAAAGTTCACCGGCACTCGGACAATGGGTGAAGAGGTAAAGGTGGCCATGGATAAGAAGTTCGGGCCCCTCTACATCGTCGTCAATACCGGTTACCGAACCGTCGGCAGGACCCAAGTCGCCAATCTCGATGTTGACGACATGATCACCTTCGGCGGAGGGGCCGCTTGGACGCTTCCCTTGATGGATCGATCCGTTGAGCTCATGGGTGAGGTGGATGGGGCATCGGTCCTTCGGTCCTCGCGCGAATTGACAACCCCTGTTGAATGGATGGTCGGTTTGAGAAAACACCTTCATGGAGGGTTTGTCGCCGAGGGGAGCGGCGGTCGGGGAATCACGACGGGTGTCGGAGGTGGGGAGTGGAGGTTTGTTGCCGGTCTTCATTGGTCTTCGGCACTTAAGAGTGAAGTGAAGGCAAAGAAGGAGGAGACGGCGATCCTCCTTGAAACGGTTTATTTCGGGTTCAACAAGGACAAATTTCTGCCAAAATACGAGCCGAGGCTTAAGGCGGTAGCCGACAAGATCAACAATAAACCTCAATCAAGGTTGAAACTTCGGGGACACTCTGACGGTGAAGGGGAAGAGAAGTATAATCTCGATCTCTCCCGTCATCGGGCGGAAGGGGTTTGGGATTTTCTCACAAGACAGGGGATTTCGGGAAAAAGACTTCAGATCGAGGCGGTCGGCTCTCAAGAGCCCGCCACCGATAACCGGACCAAAGAGGGAAAATCCAGGAATCGGCGGGTTGAAATTCTTGAGACACCTTAAAATCTACTGTTTCATTATTTCTTTACTTTGATCCGAGCGTCGTTATACTCCACCCCACATGTATCCGTTGTTATTCGAGATTCCGGTCCTTGGAGGAATTAAGATCTACACCTACGGCGTCCTCGTCGCCCTTGCCTTTGTGGCCGGGACCCTTTGGACGGTTCGTGAGGGAAAATTAGCCGGAATCCGTTCCGATTTTATCCTCGATCTTGTCTTTTACATCATCTTGGCGGCGATGATCGGCTCCCGTATCCTTTATGTCCTCGTCGATTGGAAACGGTACGTCGCCAATCCGATCGACGTCCTCAAGATCTGGGAGGGGGGGCTTGTCTTTTACGGGGGATTGATCGGCGCGCTCTTGGTGAGTTTCACCTATATCCGAAAAAAGGGATTCGCCTTTCTCAAGATAGCCGATCTCTTCGTCCCGGGGGTCGCCCTCGGTCATGCGATCGGTCGGCTCGGTTGTTTTGCCGCCGGGTGCTGTTATGGACGCGCGGCGATCGGGTTTCTATTCGCAGTCATCTTTCCCTCAACCCCATATTCTCTCGCCCCGACCGGCACCCCTCTCTATCCGAGCCAGCTTTTTGAGTCGGTCGCCGAGTTTGGGATCTTTCTCCTGTTGGTCTTTTTACGAAGGAAAAAGAAGTTCCAAGGTCAGATTTTTCTCTTCTATGTCGCCCTTTATGGAGTTGTCCGGATCGTCCTGGAATCGTTTCGGGGGGATTCGATTCGCGGTTTTCTCATTCCCAACTGGCTTTCGACGTCGCAATTCATTAGTCTCGGGTTCGTGGTCTTTGCGATGGTCTTTTATCGTGTGTTAAAGAGGAGATCTGCATGAGTTTTAAGCGGATGCCTATTTTTTTCATCCTGCTCGTCTTTCTAGGGCTAGCGCTAGCGCTGGGGGGCGGATCGGCCTGTCAGCGAAAGATCCTTTATTCCAAGGATCGAGAGATGAAATCGGTGTCGCGGCTTTTCAACACCTCGGCCGACGAGGCCTTTCGGGCCGGTCGTGAAGCGGTCACCCGGCTTGGCTACCGGGTTGAACGGGAAAACATTCCTCAAAAGACCCTTCAAACCGGTTGGATTTCGACAAAGGCCAATTCCCATTATGTCGATCTCTTTGATCATCAGGACTATGGAACGGTCGGCGCTTATTACCGTCTCGAACTCAGGGTGGAAGAGAGCGAAGGGAAGGCACTCGTTGAGGTTTCGGCCCCTGTCCGCAGCATCGTCGGAAGGATGAAGAGTTCGCAACGGGAAGAAAAAAAGGTTCTCCAAAAGATAGCGGATCTTGTACGTCGAGAGGATTTTGAACTGAGCAATGTCGGAGCCGAAGAATAAGAACTACCGCGATACCCTCAACCTTCCCCAAACCGCCTTTCCGATGAAGGCGGATCTTGTTCACAAGGAGCCCGGGGTCTTGAAACAGTGGGAGGAGGCGGACCTTTACCACGCCCTTCTCAGGAAGAATCAGGGAAGGCCGAAGTTCATCCTTCATGACGGTCCCCCCTACGCCAACGGAAGCATCCATTTCGGCCATATCCTCAACAAGGTCCTCAAGGACATCATCGTTCGGTACAAGAATATGACCGGGTTTCAGGGCCCTTTTGTCCCCGGTTGGGATTGTCACGGCCTGCCGATCGAGCACCAAGTCGACAAAGACCTCGGCCCCAAGAAACGTTCGATGAGCAAGCTGGAGATCCGAAAGGCCTGCCGCGAATACGCCCGGAAATATGTGGCCCTTCAAAAAGAAGAATTCAAAAAGCTGGGGGTGATGGGTGAATGGGATCACCCCTACCTGACGATGAATTTTGATTACGAGGCGACGATCGCGCGTCAGTTTGGAAAATTCGTCCGGGAGGGGGCGATTTATAAGGGGCTTCGTCCCGTCCTCTGGTGTTCGCACTGCCAAACGGCGTTGGCCGAGGCGGAGATCGAATATGAAGAGCACGAGTCCCCTTCCATTTATGTCCGATTTCCGATGGAGGGGGACCTCGGCGGACTTTTTCCCAACCTTAAGGACAAAAAGGTTTCCGTCGTGATCTGGACCACGACCCCCTGGACCCTTCCGGCCAATCTGGCGGTCGCGCTGCACGAAAATTACGACTACGTCGTCGTCCCCTTTCAGGAGGAATATCTCATCGTTGCCAAGCAACTTCTCCGCCCCTTTTCGGAAATTTTGGGAATGGCGGAGCCGGAGCCGGTCTACCGTTTCGCCGGGAAAAAACTCGAAAACCTCCTTTGCCGGCATCCGTTTTTGGACCGCACCTCCCGGCTGGTCCTCTCAGATCATGTCAATATCGACACCGGGACGGGGTGCGTCCATATCGCACCGGGCCATGGAGAAGAAGATTATGACGTGGGAAAACGCTATCGGCTCGCAACCCTCACCCCCGTGGACGGGGAAGGGCGATTTACGGAAGAGGCGGGTCTCGAAGAGTTGAAAGGGCTGAAGGTCCTGCAGGCGAATCCGGTGATTATTGAAAAACTCAAGGCGGTCGGGGCGCTCCTCCGGCACGAGACGATCAAGCATATGTATCCCCATTGCTGGCGGTGCAAAAACCCCCTGATCTTTCGAGCGACGGAGCAATGGTTTCTCTCTCTTGAAAAAAATAATCTCCGGGCCAGTGCCCTCGATGCGGTCCGACGGGTCCACTGGATCCCTTCTTGGGGACGGGAACGGATCTACGGCATGATCGAGAAGCGGCCCGATTGGTGCCTCTCCCGCCAACGCAGTTGGGGGGTTCCGATCATCGCGTTCAAGTGTTCACGATGTAACTTTGTCTTGTTGGACCCGGAAATCATCGATCACGTCGCAAAACGTTTCGAAAAGGAAGGGGCCGACGTCTGGTTTCGTGAATCTTCCGATCAATTGTTGCCAAGGAAGTATGACTGTCCTCAATGCAGTGAGGGCAAAAACCAGATGGGGGGCAGTCGGGGGGAGAGCGGTATCTCCCCCCGATTCGAGCGAGGATCTGGCTTTGCCAGTCCGAGCGAATCGACCGAATGGCTAAAAGAAGAAAGCATTCTCGACGTCTGGTTTGACTCCGGAGTCAGTTTCGCGGCGGTCCTTGAGGCCGACCCTTCTCTTCAATCCCCCGCCGATCTCTATCTGGAAGGGAGCGACCAACATCGAGGCTGGTTTCACTCGTCTCTCTTGACCTCCGTCGGCACGAGGCAGAAGGCCCCTTATAAGGCGGTGCTCACCCACGGATTTGTCGTCGACGGTGAGGGGAAAAAATATTCCAAATCGGCCAAAAACTACGTCCCTCCCGCCCAGATCCTTCAGCAATACGGGGCTGAGATTCTCCGCCTCTGGGTCGCTGCCGAGGACTATCGGACCGATATCCGGTTTTCGACGGAGATCGTGGCTCGTCTGGCCGAGGCCTATCGAAAAATCCGAAATACCGTGCGATTTCTCCTGGGAAATCTTGCCGATTTTGATCCCCGGCAGAAGGACTTTTCCTTTGAACCGATTGACCTCTGGGCCCTCCATCACCTGCAAAAGATCACTCTTCGCATTCGGGAGGCCTATGAAGGTTTTGAATTTCACACGATCTTTCATGAATTGAATCGTTACTGCACCGTCGATCTCTCCGCCTTCTATCTCGATATCCTCAAGGATCGTCTTTACACCTTTGCCAAAAATAGTCCGCAGCGACGGGCCGCCCAAAAGGTCCTCTTTGAGATCGTGACGGTCCTCTCGAGGCTCATGGCGCCGATCCTTTCCTTTACCGCCGAAGAGATTTGGCAATTTATCCCCGCATTTCACGGAAAGAGCCCTTCGGTTCATCTCGCCGACTTTCCGGAGGCCGACAGTGCTTTTTTAAACGAACCGCTCGCCCATCGTTTTGAAAAATTCATGGCGGTTCGCGGCGAGGTGCTCAAGGTTCTGGAAGGGGCCCGCCAAAAGAAGCTCCTCGGACAATCCCTCGAGGCGAAATTGACCCTTCTTGCCGAGGGGGAGGCGCTCGAGGCGGTCGCGGGCTTTCGGGATTCCTTGCCCGACCTCTTCCAGGTCTCACAGGTTGAGTGGACCGACGACCTTCAAGAGGATCCCTCCACGTATCGCAGCACCCAATTCCCGGCCCTTGGCATCAAAGTCGCCCGGGCCGACGGAAAAAAGTGCGATCGGTGTTGGCGATGGAGTCAAGAGGTGGGAAAGTTTGCCCGGCATCCGACGGTCTGTGAGAGGTGTTATGAGGTCCTTCAATGAGGTTTAAAATAAAAATTCTGGGACTTGTCGTTCCGCTGGTTTTCATTCTGGACCAGCTCACCAAAAAATGGATCGTCTCCTCCATCGATCTGGGAGGTTCGATCCCCATAATTCCCGGGATTTTCGATCTGGTTCATGCGAGAAATCCGGGCGCTGCGTTCGGATTTATGGCCCATCTTCCTGCCTCGATCCGGGCGCCGCTTTTTTTGATCCTTTCCACGGTGACGCTCTCCTTTCTGATGGTCTATTTCTTTCGTCTCCAACAGGCCCCCCGAGCGGTCTATTTCTGTCTGGCCCTGATCTTGGGAGGGGCCCTCGGAAATATTTACGATCGGCTGACGATGGGCGAAGTGGTCGATTTTTTGTCGTTTCATTGGTATGATGAAGCCGTTCACTTTGGACTCGGGAGCTACCGTGTTCGGTTCGCGTTGGAATGGCCCGCCTTCAACGTGGCCGACGCGGCGATTTCCGTGGCTGTTTTTTGGTTGGCGATTTTGATGCTCGGCAAAAAGAACCGTGATTGATCGATGAGACCCTTTCTTTTCAACATCGGCTCCGTCCAGATCCCTTCCTTCTTTTTTCTCATCATGGTGGCCACCCTGGCCGTCACTTTTTACTGCCATTGGCTGGCCAAGAGACGAGGTTTGAGGGGCGAAGCGGTCCTCGATATCGGAATCATCGGAATGTTGGCGGGGGTCATCGGCGCGCGGGTCTTTCATATTTTGGTGGAGGCCCCGGACTATTATTGGGAAAAGCCGATGCGTGTCTTCGAATTTTGGAGGGGCGGATTCGTCTCGTGGGGAGGATTTATTTTTCTCGTCCTCTCCGTGTTCCTTTATCTTCGTATCAAGAAGCTTCCGATCCTCCCCTACTTCGATCTTGTTGCCGCAGGTTCTCCCATCATCAAATTTTTCGTCCGACTCGCCTGTCTGTCGGCGGGATGTTGCTACGGCAAACCGACCAGCGTCCCTTGGGCGATTACCTTCACGAATCCCGCCTCGACCGCTTATTACTATTATCCGAACATGCCGCTTCATCCGACACAGATCTATTCGATGATCCATGCGGCTCTGCTCTTTATCTTCATCAATCTTTACTACCGACGCCGACCTCCGGCGGGAGTCACAACCTGTGTTTTGGTGATGGGTTGGACCTTTCCGCGCTTTCTGATCGAATTTTTTCGGGGGGACGCCGATCGGGGGCTCTATTGTGGGGGAATGGTTTCCACCGGTCAGATCATGGGAGCCCTCATGTTTTTGACCGCTCTGGCGAGCCTCCTGATCCTTCGTAAAAAACAACGGGACAAAATTCCCTCCCCCTTGAGGGGGGAGGGTTAGGGAGGGGGTGGAGATTGTTGGGTGAAATTAGTCTGCTCTACATCGGCGTCATCGCCGTCCTGAAAGGCCTCTACGGCTCGCGGGACGTTTTTGGAAAGTATCTTTCAACCCTGGTCGCGGTGGTCTTGATCTATACGCCGCTCTTTCACGTCGGAATTCGAAAGATCCAAATCACTTTTTTTGAAAAAGATCTCTCGAGCCTGGTCCGGTCGCTCTTTTATTTCACCGCGACGTCGCTCGTGATTTTCCCCCTCTTTCTGACGGCCGGCCACTTTTACCAAAAGATCTTCTTCGCCAGGGGACCCGATTTCTCCGCCTGGAATTTCTCTTTTGAAATGGTGGTCGTCCAACTTTTTCTTGTGGCCCTTCCGGAGGAGTTTTTTTTCCGTGGGTATCTCCAGACGTTGATCGCCGCGCGGTTTCCTCAGAAAATTCGAGTCGGGGGATTTTCATTGGGAAGATCGGACTTGATCACCTCCTTTTTCTTCGCCCTCGCCCACAGCCTCATCGCCTTTCAATGGTGGCATTTTGCGATCTTCTTTCCGTCGCTCGTCTTCGGAGGACTTCGGGAGAGAACGAACGGCCTCGTCGCCCCGATTCTTTTCCATGCCGCCAGCAATCTGGCAGTCGCCTGGATCGGCGCCGTCTATCGCTATTAAGAAAGAAATCGGGCATGAGAGAGGATCTGGCTTTGCCAGTCCGAACGAATGGTGGCCGGGGGTCCGGGGCGGACGGCACAAGCCGGACCCCCGCTAATATGATGATTCCCGTTCTTCATGAGGAGATGGACCTCCTGGTCGTCGAAAAACCGGTCGGGATTCATACGATTCCTGATTTGGGAGAGCGGCTGATCCAGATTTATCCGGAGCTTCGAGGAATCAAGGATTGCGGGGCGGTCCATCGGCTCGATCGGGAGACCTCGGGGTTGGTCGTCTTTGCGCGAAATCAAGAGACCTATGAGGCGCTCCGGCGCGCCTTTTCCGGAAATGAGGTGACGAAGGAATACCTTGCCCTGGTGGAAGGATCGATCACTGAAGGCGGGAAAATCGATTGGCCGATCGGGCCCGATCCGAAGAGTTCAAAACGGGTCAAGGTTTATAAAAACCTCAAGGAGGCGCGGCGCCATAAAGCCCAAGAGGCGGTCACCTCCTACATTCCCCTCCTTACAAAGGAGGGGTTAGGGGAGGTTGAGAGAACCACCTGGCTAAAAATTACCATCAGGACCGGCCGACGCCATCAGATTCGCGCCCACCTCGCGGCGATCCCCCATCCGATCGTCGGCCCCCCTCTCTATCAAGGAAGGCCGACCCCTCGCCTCTCCCTGCATGCCTCGAGGGTTCGGTTTCCACATCCTCGGACGGGGCAAACGGTGAATGTCACTTCTTCAAGGATCTCTTTTGGAGAATCACCCAAAGCGCCTGAATCTCCTCCATCCGAAGGGCCCAGCAGCTCGAAAAGTAGAGGCCCGCGCCGACGGCGATGAAAAAGAGAAGCGCAAAGACCTGTTTCACAAAATTCCCCTCCAGAGGAACCCGATGAACAAGGATCACCATCACGGCCGCCATGATCAATGAGGCCAGGACCGCTTTTCCAACAGTCGGAAAAATTTGTTTGAGCCCCAGTCTTCCGATCTTTTTTCGAAGATCGATTCCATGCATCAAGAAGTTGAAGACGGACGAAAGGCTTATCGCCAAGGCCAGTCCAATATGTTTAAAGGGGACCATCAAGAGGAGACAGAGGATCAGATTGAGCACGACGGAAAGATTCGCGACCTTGACCGGTGTTTTGGAGTCGTGCAGCGAATAAAAGGCGTTGGCGGTCACGCGCACGCCCGCGATGAACGGAAGTCCGATGGCAAACGCGATCAGCGCCGAGGAGGTCGCTTGGGTCGAGGCGACATTGAAGGCCCCATGCTGAAAGAGGATGCGGGTGATCGGTTCCGCCAGGACGATGAGGCCCGCAGCGGCGGGAAGCGTGATCAGAAGGATCAATCGTAGCCCGAAGCGGAAGGTTTCCTTGAAAGATTCTTCATTTTTATCCGCCGCATGATCGGCGAGAGTTGGAAGGATCGTTGTGGCAACCGAGATCGCAAAAATCCCGAGCGGAAACTCCATGACACGGTCCGCGTACCAAAGGTAGGAGACGCTTCCCGAGGGGAGAAACGAGGCCAAAAAGGTGATGACGATGACATTGAATTGATAGACCGCCGCGCCGTAGGCCGAAGGGAGCATCATCGTTATGATCTTCTTGATCATCGGATGGGAAGGATCCCAACGAATCTTGGGCCAAAAACCGAACTTCCAGAGATACGGAAAATGGATTCCGAGCTGCAAAACCCCTCCCAACAGGGCGCCGATCGCCAACCCTAAGACCGGCGGTTCGCACCATTGGACAAAAAAGAGCGCCCCGGCGATGATTCCCAAATTCATGAAGATCGAGGAGGCGGCCGGCGCGCCGAAGTGTTTGAGGGAATTCA